>Ga0209239_1000064_pt1 | contig 61385 bp, 56 predicted proteins | sample GraSoi013_2_20cm_FD_185824 | JGI IMG/M metagenome (GOLD analysis project Ga0209239, IMG submission 185824) | Grasslands soil microbial communities from the Angelo Coastal Reserve, California, USA - Sample 10_02_2013_2_20cm (SPAdes) (version 2) | ecosystem: Environmental > Terrestrial > Soil >...
ACCCTACAATGGGTTCGACTGATTCCCTCCTCAAAGGACTGTTCGGCGAATGGCCAGCTTTCCTAGCTTTTGGAATAAGTTTCACTACAATTCTTGTCAATTGGATGAACCACCATAATTTGTTCACGTATGTCAGACGTATTGACGGGCCTTTCATGCTTCTCAACGGCCTACTCCTCTTGGCCACAACACTGATTCCGTTCACGACATCCCTAGTCGCCGACCACCTCTTGGTCGCGGACTCGGGAGCAGCCGCCGAAGTCTACTCCGGAACGTTCCTGTTCGTGGCTTTGGCGTGGAATCTGCTTTGGCAATATGCCATCAGACACACTGGAATTCTGGCTAGCAGTGCCAGCGACGCGGAAATAAGAACGACGACGCGCCAGTTCCTGTTCGGGCCAATGCTGTATGTCGTGGCGTTCATCGCTGCGTTCTTCAGCGGTATCGCTAGTCTGGCTATCAACTTGGTCGTATTGGCGATGTTCGCGTTCTTCGCGGCTATTACGAGGATCGAGGGACGGTCAGTCGAAAGTGTTTAGGGTTGATCTTAGCCTAGCTTGAGGAGAACAGTTTCTCCTGTCCATACTTGGTGAGTGTCCATCTGCCTAGGCGCCCTGACTGTGCCACAGTTACAACCCTCTGTTTCAAGAGAAGCTTGAGGTGATATCCTACACAGCTCTGGCTGAGCCCGGCCTTTTCGCTGATCTCAGGAATGTCGTTCTTTCCCTTCTCCATAATCTCGATAATCTTCGTCCGGGACATGAGTCCCCTGCTAACATTCCTCATTCCTGACACGTAGGCTCTCGGATGATATGCAGGACTCAGGCTGTGACCCTCAAGCGAAGTCGGCTACAAACAACTTCTGCTGCTCCCTGTCCACCGGCAATGCCTTGAAAGTTTCTGCTAGTTCCACTTTGATGAGTTCGAGTCGCTGGCGATAATATTCTCGGATGTTGTAGCGCTGAACCATCTGAGTAGCCACGTCCAGATACTTTTCGACGCCGCCTCGGAAGACCGTGGCGGCAAGCTTTCCACCGCATCTGTGGCATGTCCCTCCCAGAGGGACACGACGAGGCTTAGACCCACACTTCGTGCATCTGACTCGCTGGCTGGTGAAGGTTCGGAGATTGCCCACAAGATCTCTGAGGATGTGTGTTGACAGAACCTTGACGGCCACCTCTTCACCCTTAACCGCGACAATCTGATCCGCGAGATGGAGTTGCTCCTTGACCTTGTCGAGCATGGTGGGAAGTTCCTTGTAAGAACTGATTAGCCTTCCATTGTCAAGGTCCTCTGTCGGGTGTGTGAACCCAATAGTCCAGTGGTCCCCATTGCCAAGATTGGAGTTCAGCGTTGGAACAAGACTCTCAACTTCACTTGGGTGCGCGCCTTGCCAAGTCTTCTCATAGAACTCGACGGGAAGCTGGGAGACGTTTTCGATGTTGAGGGCTTGCCTTGCGACCTCTGCGGGATTGAGCAGTGGTGACAGTAGCAGCGGGGCGTCCATGAGGCCACCGATTCTGTCGGGCATGAACTCCCGGGAGAAATTCAGCAGCACATCTAGTAGGAGGGATACTGAGTCTTCGTCCCCGTCGCAGTCTCGTCTCTTAGCCGCGTGCCAGAATGGGTGAGCATAACAGACACTAGCTTTGGTGAAGCCTACTATGCGGCCGACGACACCTACGGATGTGTGGGGAGAAAGGCCCACGACGAGGCGGCCTATCAGATCCTTGCTCTCCGACGCATTGTAGAACCTCTCGAGGCCATAGTAAGAGGAGAGGAGGTCATCTAGAAACTTGGAGGCTTTCAACAGATACTGCGCGCAAGTCTCTGGGACGACGAGATCTTGGACTTCGAGTGCGCAGAGCTGACTCGGGGATTCGAGTGGTTTGCCTTCCATGTCCGTTTCGTATCCGAGCAGGTGAGCCTTCTCGATCGAGAGTCCTACTTCGCTCGGCCGAAACTGCGTTAGTATCGCATTTGTTGAGTCGAACCGGATCGTCCCGTCTTTGAAGACTGACACTTCTCTCCCAGCTCTCAACAACCCCTTTTCCAATGGCTCTGGCGTCTTCGTCTTGTTCAGCAATCCCTTCGTTCCCTTGATCATGTCGGGAGATTTGGAAAGCCCAACGCGTTTTACCGCCGATTCCAGTACCTGCTTGAGATCAACAGGTTTGTTCTTGTAAGAGACAGTTTCTACGTTGCAATTCTTGCAGAGCCCGAGCCCAGGCAAGCCACATCTTGGGCACGACCGGTGCTCTACCGTCAAACTCCCACAGGTAGGGCATCTGACACGAGGCTCCCATGAGTCGCAGCTGGGACAGATCCTATCGACAACATCTAGGCTGACGGCTAGTTTGCGAGAGGCCTCCACGATATCACGGCGCATTCCTCCGAACTGGCCGGTCGGAAAGAGGCAGTGAACCTTTGGCGTCATGACCCGCTCCTTGGCCTTCTCCGGTCGACCCATACGGGCTCCCACGTAATTCGGAGCTTTGCTCCTCACTGGGAATCCAGCGAGAAGGCTGAGACGCTCGAGAGTGCTAGACCCGTCGAGTGCCGGTTGTCGATTCTCGGGCTTGAGAATTGTCCGCAGTATGAGGGTCTCGTCGTCTCCGAATTGTATGGAGTCTCCTCGGACTCGGTGGGGAAGACAGAGTTTCTCCAAGAGAGACTTGAGCATTATGTCATTGGGAATTAGAATGGTCTCTTCCGATGGTTTTGAGAACTCGAGAATCCTCTCCCGCAAGTATTCCAACTCGTTGAGTTTGATCGCATCCCAGAAGAAGGTGTAGAGGGGATGTAGAGGAACGTTGAGGATCCGGGATATCTCCAACGCTTCTATCGCAGAGAGTTTTGAGGTTAGCGGATTCTTGACTAGAGCGTGAAGGCGTTCTTGAGAAATCGAGAGCGGCGGGACCCGACTATCACCTTCAAATATCTTCAGCTTTTCAGCGAGGAGTTGACTCCACCATTCTTCGACAAATCCTGAAGGAACGAGTGTGCGGTTGTTTTCTAGAAACTCACCGTATCCAACAATGAGGTCGCCGAGGAAGAGGACTCTGTCAATCCGATCCTTGACAGCTCTGGCCTCGCTCGGGTTATCGATCCTCAGGACGGATCCGTCCGTCATCTTGACTACTGGTGGTTCGATCGAGTCAACGGCCGTAACTATTCCGGCCTTGCCGGGACGTTCGGTCCTCATCTGAACTCCCACTGCCAAGAATCCTCCGAGTATCTCCATGGTAGCGGGGTGGACCCCGACAGATGCTAGACCTGTGTTTCTTGCTCGGCCATACCTTACTCGAAATCCGCCTTGGGCTCCTGGAAATGCGAAGATAGGCCGACCGCCCACAACGTCCTCCATGAACATGAACTCCTTTGCCTCTTCACCCTCAGCCGAGTACGTCTTGAGTGGGCGTAACCAGTCCCAGCCCTCGAGGTTGAGCCGCTCGACGATGCGGAGAACTTTCTGAGAACGGCCTAGAAGGCCGTCGTTTATGACTCGCAAGGCTCCACCACGGACCCTGTTGGTTTCAATTCGGGCGATGTTCCGGTTGACGGCTACTTCCACGGGATCTGTCTCAACGCCGTTGGGCTCGACTGGAAGTCTCAGCATCGCATCGTGCAAAACGGAATCCGAGTTCCGATACTGGAACCTGGCAACGGCTCGCTCGTAGATTCGAAGCTCCTCGACGAATCGGCGAGCTTCACCTTCAGTTGCTCTGTAGGCCTGGAGGTTTAGCTTGCGACGAACATGATCTCCAACAATCATGGTCATGCCCATCTCAGTGCCACCCGCGGATCTCATTGGGCCCGCAAAGTAGATGGCTAGATGTCTAGTGCGATCATCATTCCTACGAATCCTGACATCGTGAATTCCCTGTATTGGAGCGACAGTCACGGCTTCATCTAGAATTGCTAGAGCAGTGCGAACCGCTTGCTCTGCAGCCTGTTCTTCCTCAAAGCTCCCGAACTGGCCTAGGACAATTTCTTCGCTCACCTTGAGAGCCGTCTCCTCTCGTGAGATGATCTTTACAAGTTCCCTGATTCGTTCAGCGATGCCGACGGGACCGACCGCCTTCTCGACCCTCTCAGCCAGGTCGTAAGTGGTCTGGGACTCAACTTTCGCAGAGGGGTCCAGGCCTTTTGATCTGGCCAAGCTGGCGAGCGTGTATTGACGATTGTAATCATCATGCAACCTTCTGGCGTAAGGACTGCTGAGTCGATTCTCCAAAGGGTCCAAGCGGGTCGTGTCCCCGTCGCCTGCTCGTGTATGTAATATGCTATTGTGGGTTTCTGGTCGGCGTAGATGAGAACGTTAGCATGGTGAAACTAATCAAGTCTAGAGCGATCCTCCCGATGTCCTTCCGTGTTGCAGCGGGCTTGGATGGTCGAGTCTATTCCGTACGGAGAAGTGCGATTCTCGCTTGTCCACAGTTGTGACAGAATTTCGACTCGGACTGCAGGATTGTTCCACAATGGGAACACGATAGTACCGTGGCTGCGGTGGTGACCGGAGTCCTCAACGTCCCAGCATAGATCAGATTTGCAGCAAGTCTGGGGTTGACTATCAAGCCCGCGATCGAGACCATCACTGCTGTTAGGAAGATATAGAATCCGTTCTGGAATCCCCAAGCTACGCTAAGTCCTGCAACCCTAGAAACCGACTCACTTCCAATTGGTCCAGAAACGCAGAAGGGGGATAGACAGTAGTTCATTGTGACGTAGTTTACCGCGACAGCGTAAACGACCGGTGCAAGAGCTGAGAGAACAAGTCCTCCCAGGAGATAACGTCTCAGAAGGGTGAGGCTACCCACAACGACCAGAGCCGTAGCCACGAGCACTAGGACCAAGACAGAGACACTGGAAATAGTAAAGTTCCAAGAGACAGTCGCCCCGCCGGGAACTTGTGTGTTGAATCGAGGTGGATTCCAGATAGTCCAACGATGCACCTGGTTGATGCTAATCCCCGACACGTCGAATCCCCACCAGGGTAAGAATGCCCCGACTAAGGCAATCGCCGCAGCCAAGATGGAGACAGGATTGATTCTCCACAGGATGATGCTCAAGCTATCCATTCCGAGCAACAATCCCGAGCTTTAACTCTGGCTATCCCAGCCGAGTCTGTCGCCCCTCAGCCGGCTTCAGATCCGATAAGCGAGCACCAACCAGCCTGATCCTACGCCGATCCCTTTCGAACTCTCGAAAAAGAGATCCGACATATTCGCGAATAACATCCAGGTCGTCAACATAGCCCGTGTGAGTCTTTTCACGAGTGAAAGTCTGAAACCCCTCAAAGCGGATCTTCATACCCACGGTCCTGAAGAGTAGCCTCTCCGCAAGAAGACGCTCGTGAACCTCCAAGACGAGAGACTCGAGAGCTTCCTTCACGACATCTTTGTTCTGAACATCTCGCTCAAAGGTCTGTTCTACACTTATAGATTTGCGCAGAGGCCGCTCCTCCACGGGCGTCTCTTCGATCCCATTAGCGATCCCCCAGAGCCAGACCCCACCTTTTCCAAACCAGTCGGTAAGCTTCTTCGCGGGGATCTGGCGTAGCTGTCCGATCGTTTCGACCCCGTGCTCTTGTAAGAATTCAGTTGTCTTCTTTCCGACCCCGCTGATCTTGTTGACAGACAACGGCTCGAGGAATGTTTTGACACCGTCGGGCCTAACGACAGTAAGTCCGTCGGGCTTGTTCATGTCCGAGGCCATCTTCGCAATTGACTTGTTAGGCGCGATTCCGACACTAACTGTGAGCCCTTCAACATTCTTTAGCTCAGTCTTCGACTTCCGTGCAAGGTCAATTGCCTCATCAAAACTGCCGCATCTGTCGCCCACATCGAGGTAGACTTCGTCGATGCTTGTTTGTTCAAACTTGTCGGCGAACTTCCGTAGCAGGCTCATGACTCGGTCGGAGACCTCGCCATAGAATTCGAAATCTGGCCTTACGTAGACGCCTTGAGGACAGAGCTTATAGGCCTGTGAAATCGGCATCCCTGATCGAACTCCGAACTTCCTTGCCTCGTACGAGCATGACATCACGACTCCACGTCCATGACCCGCCTTTGGATCCGCGCCCACGATCAGAGGCTTTCCGGCAAGTGAAGGGTTTCGCTTTATCTCACAAGACGGATAGAAAGCGTCTAGGTCACAGTGTAGTATGATCCTTGGACCTAGACTCGGCCGCATCAAGCTCTCGAATTAATGATGTGACGGTGGTCTTTTTCAGTTGTGTTGCGAGAAGAAATTGGCGTAGCCCAGGTTCGCTTATTCGGAATTATTCGGTTCGTCTTCCGGTTAGGGTTTCTAGATCACTGGCGAATTTGAGAAGACAATTCCCTGCTGAGTGATCTGATAGAAGTAGCCTCGAGACATGATCGGATTCCGGCCTATTCGTAATACCTTCATTGTTCCACCTTTCAATAGAATCTCGCCGGTCCGTTTCTTCATCTCGATTACCCCGTCCGCCAGATTGGCTGTTGCATTTTCAAGCGACTCGTCAACAACCTCGGTGTGGAGGATTGCGATTGTTACCGCGCGAGCAATCCTCGTTGCGAAACGCATAACCTGCACGTACTGGAAGACCTTTCGGGCCTCCGTAAGAAGGAAGAAGGGAGTGATCGAATCCATCACTATGATTTTAGGACCCATCCCAGGCTTGAGCGCGAAACTCCGGCCGTAGGCGAGAAGGTCCTGAAACCTCAGCGTCTCCTCAAGTATCTCTGATGGGTCCATCTTTGGCAGAGACTCTGCCAATTTCTGGGCGCCAAGAGAGAACATGTCCACAAATTCAAGGCGACCTTCCTGTTCGATCTTGTCAACAGCAATGTGATGATCCTCCAATCCAAGTTTCACGATATCCGCCGGATCATCAATGCAATAGTAGAGAAGACTGCATCCCTGACGGATGAAGTTGGTCACAAGTTCTCGGACGAGTGAGGACTTGCCGCTACCAATAGGTCCCATCAGGGCGATGGCCGAGGGACGGGGAAATCCACCTCCCGTAACTTTGTCGAGGATTGGAATACCTGTTGGTTGAAGGGCCTCAACTCTGTGATCCTCCTCTGACCTCTTCAAGGACGCCCCTGTCTCGAAGGGAAAAGACGGGGCTCTGGTTCGAAAGGTGGCTTGTAACCTGAATCAGTCTCGACAAGTGACACATGAATGAATCATTAAGCAATCCATTCGAAAATATGATTGCTCGCTCCGGCTCAGCTTTTATTAGATCCCCGACGCGCGCTTCGGTTTCCTCATGATAATACTGGGCGGCTCAGCCTCAACGAGCCTCGCGGAGAGAGTCGCGAAGGAACTAGGTCAGAAACCTGCAGAGGTCGAAATTAAGAGGTTCCCTGACGGCGAGAAATACATTAGAATACACGACGACGTGAAGGACAAGGACGTCGCGATCATTCAGTCGCTTTATCGAACTCCTGACGAATACATCTTCGAGTACCTGATCATTGCAGACACGCTGAGAGACATGGGGGCTTCATCGATTGTTGGTGTTATCCCATACTTGGCCTACGCGCGGCAGGACTCACGATTCTACCCGGGAGAGGCCTTGACATCGGCATCAGTTGCCAAGCTGTTCGAAGCCGCCGGCACAACGTCGGTCCTCACCATCGATTGTCATCTTCACAGGCTCGGAGACGTTTCCAAGGTCTTCAAAGTTCCAGCGCGAAACTTGTCAGCAATGCCCTCGCTCGGCAAGTACGCCCGGGACATCCTCAGACCCAAGAATCCCATTGTCGTCGCTCCAGATGAAGAGGCCGAGCAGTGGGCGGGAACGGTGGCAAAGGAGCTAGGGGCGGAGCATACCCATTTTACCAAGAGAAGAATCCGGGAGGAAGGCCAGACATCTTCGAGGCTAGAACTTGATACGGGCAATGCTGAATTCAAGGGAAGAGACGTAGTTTTCGCGGACGACATTATCAGCACAGGTGCAACTATTGCAGGGGCCGCCAAGGCATGCAAGAAAAAAAGAGCGAGACGAATGTTCGTAGTCGCAACCCACCCAGTCCTCGCGGAAGGCGCGATCAAAAGGATCAGAGCTTCAGGCATCTCTAAGATAATCGCAACAGACACCATACCTAGCGCGATAAGCAAAGTATCTGTAGCGCCCGTTCTTTCGGCCGCACTCAGGAACACTCCCTAGAAAAGCCATGGCTCAAAATCCCTGCTTCAATTTGAACATTCATTAAGCCAATTCCTCATCACGTTCGGTTGATCCTTGCCCCTGGAACTCGCGATCACAGGCGCCCTGAACTGGGACATCAATCTCTTCGTCAAACGCCTACCTCTGTCCGGCCAAGAAGTTGTTGTCGAGAAGATAGACAGGGTCCCAGGAGGCAAAGGAGGCAATGTATCAGTCGCAGCTTCCAGGCTTCTAGGGCCTGGGCATGTTGCTCTGATCGCCTGCGTTGGGCGTGACGATGTGGGCAAGAAGCAGATGTCTATCTTGAAGCTGGAAGGCGTCGAGACTTCTGCCGTCCAATTACTGGATCGGCTTGAATCCGGCCAAGCCTACATAACAGTTGACGAGAAAGGAAGCAATGTGATTGAGACTCATTTCGGAGCAAATGCGGGACTAAAGCGTGAGCACCTGATGCTTCCGGCCGTCCAGTCCATCCTAGCGAGCAGTCGAATGCTTGTCGTCATCGATCCTCCTCGACACGTTGCGGGAAAACTGCTTGCCGAGGGTCGTCGGCTCGGACGATCGGTGATGTGGCATCCGGGGGTCCTGACAAGATTTGGACTCAGCGAGTTCATGGATGACATGGAGGCTCTGGACTACTTGGTTCTCAATGAGCACGAAGCGTCGTTATTTGCAGGAGTCAAAGGGCTAGACAATTCACTGGCGAAGCTGGCTAAGGTGGCGCCAAAGGCGAGGATTCTTGTCACCTTGGGAAGTAGAGGCGCCGCATTGTATTCTGCTGGAAAGCTGTCGAAGGTTCGGAGGATATCTCTTGAGAAGCTAGGACGCAAGGTGGTCAACACGACAGGGAGTGGAGATGCCTTTGTCGGGGCATTTTCGGCATACAAGGTCTTGGGATCAGATGACATGACGGCGTTTCATCATGCGAACATGGCAGGAGCATTGAAGGCTTGTCATCCTGAGACCCGTGGAAGCCCGACAAGGAAGGAATTGGAAGACTCGTACAAGAAATATTTCGGCTAGGCATGCTAAACAGGCTGACTGAACCTAGTTCCGATAGATCTCCAAGACTGTTCATCTTGATCTTCTTAGTAGCTCGAAATAGCCGGATCTATCAGCCGCTTTAGAAGATGCTATTTACCCGTCATCGCAGGTTATCCCTGTGCCAACGGCCAAGCTGAAACCCGCACTAGATCACATTTCGAAGAACAAGGATCGGTTTCTACAAGACTTTCGAACTCTGCTAAAGCAGCCGAGCGTATCAGCCCAGAGGCTGGGAATCGAAGATTGTGCTAAGATTGTGAAAAAACAGATGGACATCGCAGGGTTGAAAGCGAAGATTCTCCCAGTCAAGAACGGAAATCCAGTCGTGTACGGAGAGGCTCGATCAAAGTCGAGCTCGAAGACTCTCCTCATCTATGGCCACTACGATGTACAGCCGGTGGAACCGCTCGAGAAATGGGTTTCGGGACCCTTCGACGCGAAGTTGAGCGGGCGGAAGATTGTCTCGAGGGGTGCGGCAGATAGCAAGAACAATGTTGTCTCTTTCATCAAGGCGGCTGAGAGCTATCTCAAAAGCTCCGGCGATGTTCCTCTCAATCTCAAGTTCGTTGTCGAGGGCGAAGAGGAGATCGGGAGTCCACACCTGCCGAGTTTCATTGACGAGAACGCAGAGAAGCTGAAGGCTGATAGTGTAGTCTGTTACGACGGCGACATGGCCGAAGAGGGCCGGCCAAAGTTCGAACTGGGAGTAAAGGGTCTCCTCTACGTTGAGCTGCGCTGTAAGAAGGCGAAGGAGGATCTCCACTCATCCTACGCGCCTCTCGCCGAGAATCCGGCCTGGAGACTTGTCTGGGCCATGAACACGATCAAGGGTCCAGACGAGAAGATTCTGATCAAAGGCTGGTATGATGACATTGTCCCATTCTCACCAATCCAGTCGAGACTGATGAACAAGATCAAGTTCAACGGCCCAGGGCTCCTCAAAGAGTGGGGATTGAAGAGTTTTCCGAGGGCGAAGAACAACAGAGAAGCATTCAAGCATTACATGACAGAGCCGACCTGTACAATCTGCGGGTTCAAGACCGGCTACATCGGGGAAGGCTCGAAGACTGTTCTTCCGGGGAGTGCGATGCTCAAGATCGACTTCCGTATCGTCAATGACCAGAATCCTAGAGAACTGCTCCAGTTGCTCAAGGGGCATTTGCACGATCATGGATTCGACGACATCCAAGTCAAGGCGCTGGGCCTTGTCGAGCCTTCAACCACGAAACCTTCCGCGCCGATCGCGAAAGCGGCAGAGAAGGCGGGCAAGATGGTCTATGGACGCGCACCTGTTGTTCTGCCTCGGAACCCGGCTTCGGGACCCGACTATTTGTTCACGAAACATCTGGGGCTGGATTCTATATGGACGGGTAGCGGACCCCCCTCTGCATACAGCCATGCTCACGCTCCCAACGAATGGACGACGGTCGACAACTTCCTGAACGGAATCAGATACATTGCGACGATAATGGACTGCTACTCAACCACAAACTAGTCCCTCAAGGATACTTGACCGGGGTAGCCAGTTTTGTGTCACGAGGGTAAACTGCCCTCCCTCGATTCTTCTTGGAGAGAATAATTCTCTGGATAGCGTCCCCTCTGAGCTTATCTCCTGGAGAAGTGGAACTGTCTCAGGGCCGCAATAATGCCTAGTCAGTCCGTTCTGGAATCTCTTTGAGCGAACGGACCGGAGATAGCAAGACCCAGAGGAAGGCGAAGCTGGCACCGATCACGCTGATTTCGATCGCGGGTTTCAGGCCAACAAGGGTTCCTAGATATCCTCCGATTGCTGCTCCGGCGGGTATGGTTCCCCATACGATCCAGCGCATCGAAGCGTTCATTCTTCCCTGAAGCCGAAGGGGCACGAGCGCCTGCCTTAGGCTCACCTGATTGATATTGTATACAACAGTGCTTAGCGACACGAAGAACTGTCCGATCATAAGGAGGATCACGTTTCTATCTATTCGGAGGACCCCGAAGACCGGAATGGGTCCCAGCATGGCTAACGCTGGATTCGTGAGGCCAGGATCAACAACATAGTATGGGATGAGACCAAACCCGCCTATGAGCATTGCAGCGACTATAGCCCAACCCAAACCGATAATCCTCACAATCATCCTGGACAGGGCCACTCCGACGAGGAGGCCGACGCCTCCGACAGCGAAGATGAACCCGTAGATTCCTGCTGTCAGGCTGAGCGGTCCGGTTAGATAGAGAAAGGCGACTGGGAATAGGGCGCTGCCGAAGAGGTTGAATGTGGCAGTGGAACCAGCGATCATTCTCAACCGATTATCTCTCAGCACAACTGCAAGTCCTTCTCGCAGATCGTGCCAGACAGTCTTCCTACTGTCTTCCACCGCCTCCGCTGTGTGAATGCTGGAAAGGACTCCCGCAGACGCCAAATACGACGACGCGTCGATTGCAAGAGTCAACGGCGGATAGACAGCCTGCACCACCAGACCAGCCATGGCAGGACCTACAACCTGGGCTGATGAACGGCTGAACTCTAGCATGCTGTTTCCCTGGACCAGCTGTTCCCTGGCAACAAGCGAGGGAAGGATCGCTTGATACGACACGTCGAAGAAGACTGTTAGTAGACCTACTACAAAACTGACGGCGAACAACAACAATATTCCGAGGCTGGGCAGAAACCCGGCGATAACGACCAGCGGGACCGACCCAAGCGCGAGTCCCCGTCCCACATTTGCGAGCGTCATTATCCTCTTTCGATAATGCCGATCCACGTAGACTCCGACGAAAAGAGCGAAGAGCGGAAACGGTAAGCCACCTACGGACTGTAGCAACCCGAAGAGGAACGGATCCTTGGACAAGAGCACGAAGGTGAAAGGTATTGCGAGACCGCTGAACTGAGTCCCGAACTGGGATATTGTGTCAGAAGACCAGAGCCTGACAAAGTTGCGGTTCCGCCAGACTGACGCAACGCGCTCAGTTGCAGTCTCCATACGCCGTTAGAAAACGCTCGGTTCTCTTAAGGGTCGCTCACAGTGAGTAGTCACATTTGACAGTCACGTGTAGTGTCGAAGAACAAATGATCAAGACGGATATGCCGAATTATTCCTGTTTACTGCGAAGCGTTGTAGAGGAGGATCACTGTCTTCCCTTCGAACTTGTAAGTGGGATCTTGCGTGAGATTATCGAGGCGTCATTGGAGCTTCTCCCTTAACCATATACTTGGTAATAATCCGGGGCTAGTTCTTTAGCCCGAGCTTGCGGCGGCTTCAGTCTCTTGTCGGTTTGTTTGAACTCAAGAAGGTATACTTTCCCGTCTTTGATCGCCACGGCGTCACACACTTGAGAGCTATTCACCAAGTAGTCAAAACTCGGCCGAAGCCTTTCGATCATTTCTCTCTCGAATTGTCTGGCTCGGCTGCCCGCACTATGAGCTAATTTCGCTAGATCTTTCGCTCGCAATTTGCCAGTCATTTTCCCACCTTTTCTGGCACCTTCTAGAGTAAGAGAAGGATGTTCTAAGCGCTGTCTCCTGCGGAGTTCGCGTAGCTCTGGAGTGTAGGAATTCTTTACTGCATCACTGAGCTTCCTGCGGAGCTTTGGAGTCCAATGGATCTTCTTGTATCCAGTGTACTGTCTTGCCTTTGCTTTCTTGCTTTTCGGAGGATAATGGAGATGCCCTTTTGTAAACAAGCTGCGTTGTACACTAAAATGACTGGTTTGCCCTCGAATTTATACTGAGGGTCTATCCAACTTTTGTGTCTCCCGTATCGCTTCAATGTCGAGGCGGTGTGGGTCTTGTCTCCGTCCAGCCGGTATCCAGTCCATGTTCCGTCCTGGTTAGAGAACTCCGGAGGTAGATCCGCGCAATTGTGAACGATGAAGGATAGGAGGTAGGTGTTTGAGGGAGTCTCCATGTTGCAGACTTTGCCAGAGAACTTTTCTCTCTGGATTTCCTTTATTCTAATCCAGTACCCGTTCCTTGTTCTTACAACGTGACTCTCTTTGTTGGAGAATTTGCTCCCTTCAAGATGAAATCGAACTTCGTACGAAGGTTTCGCGTTTACTCTTCGTCCCTCGATGAGATGCCTTCCTTCTCGATCATCTCTGTAGATTGCAGGCATGATCCCGAGGCGGGAGCCGATGAGTAGCGCCTGGTATGCAGCTGTGCGAGATGATGTATGCAGGCGCCAAGTGTTTCCTTGTCTAAAACCATCACCCTGTATCCAGCCATCAAGGAAAGGTCGTGGGTTTCGTTGCTCTAGAATCCAGGATGGAATCTTCTTGTTGAAGGCTCTGCTACCGAATTCCTTTCGCATGAAATCGGCTAAAGATTCCTTTGACAAGCGCACCGAGAGTCCTGATCGATGAGAGTTGATCGTTGCGCGAACATTCCAATGCCTCGCCACCATCCGGCAGATTCGTTCGGCGAGTTCTCTTTCATGATGACCGAGTGAAAAGCAGACTTGCTTGCCCGTAGGATATCCTTCTGCCATGTACAATCCGAGCAAGTAAAGTAGCTCGGGATCAGCTTCCCGACTGCCTTTGAAGATGGGGAAGAAAACCCAGTCGTCCCTTGTCAGTTCACTTGCTGGCTTCCATTCTTTCTTTAGCGAGGGCCTGGTTTGAGGATCATACCACTTCGATTTCTGCGGAGTGGAGCCACAAAACAAGACTGGATGTTCAGGAGTCAGCCGGGTCTCAGGAAGAAGGAAGGGTTTGACAACGACTAAGTCACCGGCATAATCTCTCTCGAAGTATCTCGTAGGGATTTCGTAATTGCCATTATAGGACACGACTGAGTCGAGCTGCTCGCCCATTGTTTCTAGTCCAGGGTTAGCGAACACAGGGTCGCCCTTCGGAACACACCAGAACGTGTAGCCTTTGTCCTTGTACTTCTCGTAGATGTCTTTGAAGCTGCCGTAGTCTTTGGTGTTGATCCAGCGGTAGTAGTGGTACTTGTAGCGGACGCGGATCTTGTACTTGCTACTCGCTAGTCTCTTTGAGTGTTTTCTTCTTCTCTTTCTTGACTCCATTTGGGTTTGTTGGCTCATGGGGGTTCACCAGCTGTTTTTCCCACTCGTGGGCGAGGCGAATGAACACGTCCTTGCTCGCGCACTTCAAGCGCTTCGTGTGATACGCGACAAAGTGCATGAAGCTCTCAATGTCGATATCATCTTCAAAGTCGACGGTTAGGATGTATCTCATTTCAGATCCTCTTGGCGTTCCTCTGTCTCGCCAATTGGAAACGCGGCTTTTCGAAGATTAAGCGAATCGAAACCCTTGAACCGGGTCCACAGTACTATCACATTGCCAGTCACGTCGAGATATTGCGAATGTTCGTTGGTTGAAGAATAATCGTACGGATCGTTGAATGTGCAGTTGGGAACTCTCACTCCAGGGCGGGGGCCTCTTGTTCTGCAACAAAATTGCCAGGATGTCTAGCTGGTAGTCTCTTTAGACTCCAGTAAGGGTTGCTGTTTCTTCGGAAATAGGCGCTGAAGTAGGCCCTTCTTCTGTTCAATCTGCTTGGGACGATATGATATGTTTCCAGAGCCAATGACTAGGAACATCTTCAGACCATATCCTATGTCGACCCAGCCTTCAGTATGGAGAAGAACTCCGCCAGGAAGTCTTGCGTCTGGGCCGTGAAGGAGGGCCACGTGGACGACCAACTCGTTCTGGTGTCTTTCTACTTTGACAGTGTGCGGCATTCCTCTCATTTCACTCACTCCAATACTAGACCTGCTCTTTGTCTCATTTAAGCCCCAAGAATTCTGGACCCTGTCTCCACCCTCTCGGGGATCTAGGCGCCAGTGGACGTTTGTCCAGCTGAGACGACAAATACCTTAAATTTCATTGGCAGTTTAACGCCAAACTGACGGTTCGTACAGATAATCTTCGGTGTAGATCAAATGCAAAAAACAGGGTACCGGCGTTTCAAGATCGAGTCAAAGCCTGCTCCGCACGTCTATCCGATTCCGAACAAGTTCGACGTGAGCGCTCGCAAGATACGCCTTGCGGCTATGCTCGCGCATGAGGCCTTCGAATACCGGTTCAACAAGGAAGTGGTGCTCAGTCGACCCTGCATCTACGGGGTCTTCGGCGGCCGCTTTGGCGGATTCAAACCGTTGAAGCACAAGTGTGTCGGGTGCATGCGGTGCGTCCAGGAATACCCGCATATAATGACGGTTAAGCAGTCTGACAGTTACAAGAGGCTGGGAGATTCGTTCTGGACGCCTGAGAATGTCTTCGCTGTCCTGAATGAGGCTTCGACTGGGAAGATTCCGGTTAAGGGTATGGGTTACAAGGGCGCGTTTAGTGGAGAGGGGTTTGATGGAATGTGGACGGACATGTCGGAGATCGTTCGCCCGACGAGGGATGGCGTGTACGGGCGGGAGTACATCTCGACGGGCGTGGATATTGGAAGGAAACCGATGAGTATCGACTTTGTCAGGATTGATGATAGGCCGAAGACGTTGGAGATTCCGGTTCCGATAATCTTTGATGAGTTGCCCAATGGGACAGAAAATGCTGATGTTCGAGTTGCAGTAGGGCTCGCCGCCGAGAAGATCGGCACGTTCCGCATTGCTAGAGACATAAGGTTCGGCGAACCGGGACTTGACAATCTGCTGCCGATAATTGACGAGGGGGGAATTGCGGACTATGGGGAAGAGCAGCCTGAGATAGTCGAGTTCGACGCAGAAAGGCCAGACCTCCTGAAGAAGCTGCTGGCACGTTTCGACCGATCGATTCTCATAGGTAGGTTGCCCTTCAAGGAAGATTCTGGAAGCATCGCGTGCGAACTAGCCCGTCAGGGTGTGGACGGGTTACATCTTTACGCTGATTATCACGGCCATGACTATTCCAAAGATGCCAGACATGTCTCATCAGCCCTAAGGGACGTGCATCAGCAGCTGGTCCGAGAGGAACTGCGAGACCAAGTTACGATCATCGCGAGCGGCGGGATCGCTCTAGCGGAACATGTGCCAAAAGCGATCATTTGCGGTGCGGATCTAGTCGCTATCGACACTACGGTGCTGGTTGCGTTGCAGGCAGAGTTCCAAGGTGAGACTCGGGATAGAGCGAACTGCAGATTGATGTCACGTCGAATCAATCCTGAGTGGGGAGCACAGCGCCTAGTCAACCTCATCGGTGTCTGGCATGATCAGTTGATCGAGATTCTGAGCGCGATGGGAATGCGCGATGTCCGACGGCTGCGAGGAGACACTGGCCGGTCAATGCTGGACTCGGAACTACGAGAGCAATCGTTCGGGGCTATCCCATGGGCAACTTAGAGCTGATCGTCGAGAAGCATACTGAAAAGATTCATCGCGGACTGGAGATGCTCTCGACGATGAGGCATGGCGTGCCAGAAGGATTAGGGAACAAGCGATGGACAGGCGAACTGATCCTTGCCACCTATGAACAGGCATTGACGGGAGATATTCCGGAGAATGGTCTAGAGTACAAGACTGGGAATTCTGGTGGAGGCTTTGATGTACTCGACTGGAAGAGTCATGATGGATCTGCGAAGGTGGACGAGGATCGTGTCGATCTGTCAATTCCATTAAACAGGAGACGCGACGGTAAGAAAATCGAGATCCCGCTGCCGATCTATGGTGGAGGGATGTCATTTGGGTCGATCAGTCTCAACTTCATGATTGCGCGGGCAAGAGCTGCCAGGAAACTCGGGACTTACACTTCAACCGGTGAGGGAGGTTATCCTGATCAGATCGTGCCGTATCGGGATCACGTGATTACTCAGGTTGCTACTGGCATGTTCGGGGTTCGAGAGGAGACGATACAGTATGCGCCGATTGTCGAGTTCAAGTATGCTCAGGGTGCAAAGCCGGGACTCGGGGGTCATCTGCTAGCGGACAAGGTGACTTCAGAAGTCGCAAAAATGCGTGAATCGTCGATGTTTACGAGTCTCTACTCGCCGTTTCCATTTCACAGCGTATACTCTGTTGAAGATCACAAGAAGCATGTTGACTGGATAAAGACCGTTAACCCACGAGCGCTCATCTCTGTAAAGGTCTCGACGCCGACCGATGTTGACATGGTGGCTATTGGAAGCTACTATGCGGGCGCGAACATCATTCACATAGATGGGGGTTATGGTGGGACTGGGGCTGCCCCGGAGATCGCGAAGAAGAACATCGCAATGCCGATCGAGTATGCGATCCCGAAGGTTCATGATTATCTCGTTTCCGAAGGGGTGCGCGACAACATCACGCTAATGGCGAGTGGTGGCATCAGAACTGCGGATGATGTGGCGAAAGCCATTGCGCTGGGAGCCGATGGATGCGTCGTCGGGACAGCAGAGGCTGTTGCGGTCGGATGTACGCATTGTGGCAACTGTGAACGAGGACGCGGCTGCCAAATAGGGATCACGACAACAGACCCGGAACTCTCCCAGTTCATCGATCCAGACTGGGGCGAGAAGAGAATCGTCAACCTGTTCAACGCCTGGTCGAAACGTCTCCGAATAATTCTCGCGAGCTTCGGACTCGAGACTATCCACGATCTTCGAGGCAGAAAGGACCTACTCGTCAGATACATGTGAGAAAATGATGGTAGGCCAGGCGATTACCGACTCTCGAAAAAAATTGCCAGTCCAGGACAGACAATCCGCGGAGGCGGAGGGAGGTTGCGGTGTCGTTGGAATGGCCTGCAATGTCCCATTGGAGGGCAAGTATCTCTTACGACCACTCGTCCAGATGCGCAATCGGGGTAATGGCAAGGGCGGCGGAATTGCCGCTCTAGGGCTCGTTCCCGAACAGCTGGGAGTATCGGAGAAGATTCTACGTGAAGACTACATCCTGCAAGTAGCCTACCTCGACAGGTCAACTAGGAAGCAGGTGGAAGACGAACATATTCGGCCATTCTTCCAGTTTGACCATGAGTCAAGAGTTGCAGCCGTCGATGACTACGAGTCGATCCGAGGTCTCGAAGTGGAACCACCAGAAGTCTACAGGTACTTTGTGCATGTCAAGCCCGAGGTTCTAGATGATTTCGCGAAGAAGAGCGATCTTCGGGGTCTGAAGGGCGGCGAGTTAGAGGACGAGTTCGTCTATCAGAACAGCTACCGACTGAATCTGCAATGCTACTCGTCACTGGGCGAGAAGAAAGCATTCGTCATGTCGCACGGCAAGAACTTGATCGTTCTGAAACTCGTAGGCTATGGTGATGACGTTGTAAAGTACTATCAACTTGAGGACTTCAAGGCCCACGTTTGGATCGGCCACCACCGTTATCCGACGAAGGGCCGGGTCTGGCATCCAGGCGGCGCGCACCCCTTTGTCGGGTTGCATGAGGCACTTGTACACAACGGTGATTTCGCGAACTACCATTCGATGGTGGAGTACCTCGCACAGCGGAACACTCATCCACTATTCCTGACCGACACGGAAGCATCGGCCCTGCTGTTCGATCTGATCAGCCGGGTCTACAAGTATCCGTTAGAGTATTTGATCGAAGCGCTAGCGCCTACGACTGAGCGGGACTTTCAGTTGCTACCTGATGACAAGCGAAAGATCTATCGCGTGATTCAGACTTCTCACATTCACGGGTCTCCGGACGGTCCTTGGTTTTTCATTGTCGCGAGGAATGACGTGGAGAAGAATGCCTGGCAGTTGCTGGGGATTACCGACACGTCGATGTTGCGACCTCAAGTATTCGCGTTACAACACGGTCCGATCAAGATCGGCATCATCGCATCAGAGAGGCAAGCGATCAATGCCGTCCTCGGACGGTTACAAGAGGATGGTAGAGTTCCGAGCAGATTTGCCGACTCTTACTGGAATGCTCGCGGAGGGAGCCACACCGACGGCGGAGCATTTCTCTTCTCGGTAAGGGATGGAGGAAATGGGAAGGAACTCGATGGTGCTGATAAGTTTGGACGAGCGATTAGTCTTCCAGAACAGGATTGTCTCTCTGGACCCCGAACCACCATCGCTCTGAACATCAGTGTCGCAACGCAATTACCAAACAATGGTTCACAGGCTCAAGACCCATTAGAATTCTACGAATATGTTCGTCCCGCCCTGAGAGAAGCCGGCTTCCAATACGTTGGGGAGATCATTGAGGAGTTGAAGCGATTGTCTTCGAAGGGTAAAGAGTTTCGACGCTTCGCGATACAGTCACTCTCACTCCTATTCGACAGAATCTATGATACCGGAAACAAGAAACGCAGCTCATTACTCCAATTGTCCCATGAAGCCTTGAACGACATCCTCGCCTCAATTTCATTATCGGACGATGATCTGTATTCAAGGCTAGACTGGAAGAACCGGTCTAAGCTAACCCCTCCGATTTTCGACCCTCAAGTGCTGGTCGTCGACACTCTCGAGTTCCCGGTTGAGGGAGACGAAAGTGCCGCCAGATTCGTAGTTGAAGCGTACGATCAGGGCTGGAAGAACATTCTGCTCTACAATCTGAGAGGCCACCGCTTCATCGGTAGCGGCCTAGGTCCACGAACAAATGGTCTGAGCATTGAGTGTTACGGGGATATCGGCGACTATGTTGCGTCCGGCGTTGATGGTTGTAAGCTGACGGTTCACGGTGCTGCTCAGGATCAGGCTGCGCAGATCATGAAATATGGGAAGCTGGTGGTTCATGGCGATGTGGGTCAGGCTTTCATGTATGCTGCAAAGGGCGGCGACGTGTATGTGCTTGGCAACGCTGCAGGGCGCCCGCTGATTAACGCCGTTGGTAGACCTAGAGTTGTGATTAACGGGACATGTCTGGACTATCTTGCGGAATCCTTCATGGCAGGCGACCCATACAATGGCGGCGGATTCGTGGTCGTCAACGGGCTGAAACCATCCTTCGATGGAAAGTTCATGGATCAAGACGATCCATATCCTGGGAACAACCTGTTCTCATTGGCTTCGGGCGGAGCCATTTTCATTCGGGACCCCTATCGGAAGGTCTCGAGTGACCAGCTGAACGGAGGGCGCCTCACAGAATTCACCCCGAAAGACTGGAATGTAGTTCTACCGTACCTTCAAGAAAACGAGAGGCTGTTTGGAATTTCTGTCGAGAAGGACTTGCTGACTGTCAGGGACAAAATTCTCGACCCCTCCCAAGTCTATCGAAAGATAGAACCGATCTCCCTGAACGAGCTAGCCTAAAGAAAAAACGGCCTGCTGAATGCCCTCAATACTAGAGTTGCAACGAAACGTGAGGACGTCACGAATTGCCGATGCTGGTGTGAGTGATTCTCATGAAAAGTCTAGTGCTTCATCTTGCTGTAGTCCCAAGTAGAAAAGTATAGTGGGGTAATCTCGACTAGAACTTCTGAGCCCTTTCTCACTCCGTCCACCATTCTCTTCGACATGGATGTGCCGAGATCTCCTAGGTACTTGGCGACTACTTTTTCTGAGATCGGTACTGACGTTCTGATATCATTAACAATGATAGCGGTCCCCTTTCCTTTGACGCCTTTGTTGGGTGTCGCGTCCGTGTCCACCGAGAAATAGACTGTCTTCTTCCTTGCAATGTTGCGAACCTTTCTCGTCTCCTTGTCGCTCATGAGGTAAAGCCTGCCGTTCGCGTAGTGGAACCATACCGGATGTATCATCGGATCACCCTTCGAGTCTATTGTTCCAAGTCGCAACGGTATCTTGGTACTCGCCAGAAAGAAGTCAACTTCGGACCGTTCCATGCCGGGAGCATTCGGCATAGCCTTGTGTATCCTAATCGTTGGCAATGACATAATGGTTGAAGGTCAAATCGCTATTTTTCCTTTATGCGCGATCTCAGTGATTGGTTTGATGAGAAAGCTTTGCTGGGGAATTTTTTAAACCCTCTCAGTCGTGAGTTCGGGTCATGCATCAATACACGACGGACATGTATGAGGGAATGCTCGCTGAGACCGTTATGGTCCAGGGGTACAATGGGGATGCTATCAACGCCTACTTTGCCCGCCCTCTTGGCCCAGGTCCCTTTCCTGGGGTCGTGGTGATTCCACATATGCCTGGTTGGGATGAATGGTACCGGGAGACAACGCGGAGGTTTGCTCACCACGGCTATCTTTCGTTGAGCCCGAACATCTATTACAGATTCGGCCACGGGAGTCCAGACGACGTGGCGGCGAAGGCTCGCGGCTCCGGGGGAGTGAGTGATGATAGCGCTGTTGGGGATGCTGAAGGATCTCTCCGCTTGCTAAAGTCGCTCCCACTCTCGAACAAGAAGGTCGGTGTCTTCGGAACTTGTTCGAGCGGTCGTCAAGCGTTTCTCGCAGCCTGCAGATTGAAAGGCTTTGATGCGGCCTTGGACTGCTGGGGTGGACGTATTGTCATGTCGAAGGAGGAGCTGACGCCTAAGCGACCGGTCTCGCCAATTGAATATACGAAGGATCTGTCGTGTCCCTTGCTGGGCTTGTTTGGGGAAGAGGATGAAAACCCGAACCCGCAACAAGTCCAGTTGCTGGACCAGGAGTTGAAGAAGTATGGGAAGACGTACGAGTTTCACATGTATCCAAGGGCCGGACACGGCTTCTTCTACTACGACAGACCGAACTATCGACAAGAACAAGCAGTTGACGGCTGGAAGAAGTTGTTCATTTTCCTCGAAAAGTACCTCGGGACGACATCATAGGATAGATATCCTATGTGCACGGGTATAGTCGAGACCGCGGATGTATCGGGAAGCGGTAAGGGGCCTAATGGATGGTTCAAGCTGGAACAGGTCAACGTCTCCTACGATCACCCCACCGATGCTCCTCTGGAGCATGCGTTGAACATCGACTTCGTCAACCAGAAAGATAGTCCTAGTTCAAGGGTCGCCGTAGAGCTCAGTCTAGAATCAGCGCGTAAGTTGGTAAAAGCGATCCTCATCGCCCTGTGCCAAGCAGCACCGGCCGCTGGCGACGCATCGAACAGCAGCACCGATGCTCAAGCAATGGAGGCCAAGAGACCATAATGAGGAGGCGGCAATTCTGTTTGGGCCGTTGAAAGCAGGTTCTCCGAATCAATGTTGAAATCACTTCCCGAAATCGCAAGTCGAAATCAGTCTTAGAAACAGCTCTTGAAACATGCCCTGAATCGCCATCAGAGACAGGTTCTTGAAACCGCAATAGCGAATGTCTCGCACGCCTCGGGGGGCGTATCCGAAATTCCAGCCACTCAGGAACCGTTCATATTGGGCTCTGGCTTCTATCCGGAGCCGTGCTACGGCAGACAGTGCATGACTTCCATCCCAACGTGTCCACTCTGAACATCTGATTCTTCCCACATGTTCCGCAGAACTGGACAAATCCTGTCGCATGCCTCGGCTGAGACTGAACCTCAGCCATTGTTTCTTCCTTCTTAGCCCGTTCTTTTTTTTCGATGGGCTTCGTTAAACGTTCGAGGTATTCTTTCTTGAACTTGATCTTCGGCATAGACTACCCGTCAAATCATAGATCATGAACTAGGCTTTGAGTACTACGTTGGCCTACCTTAACCTATTCTAGTATCAGAGAACGATGCAAAAACATCTAAGAACTTGTCTCCGATAGACTGCGGTTTCAAGTTGACTGGAGAATTGCACACTGGCCGGTACAAGATCGAGCTAGGAGAGGAAGTTCACTTGGACAAGTTCGATCCCAACGATACCTCCGGCTTTGATGGGAAAGGCGATGATGAGCATGACGAGTCCAAGAGGCTCAACGAGAAACTTAGACAGCTTCAAGAAATGCTCTATGCCGAACACAAGATGAAAGTCTTGGTCATTCTCCAAGCCGTCGATACGGGAGGCAAGGACGGGGTTATCCACCGGGTCTTTGAAGGGGTCAATCCTCAAGGAGTCCAAGTTGCCCACTTTGGAGTACCTACGTCGGAAGAGTTGGACCATGATTTCCTCTGGCGGCACCATAAACGGGTCCCCGGGAAGGGAGAGCTGGCCATATTCAACCGCAGCCACTACGAGGGCGTTCTTGTAGAGAGAGTTCACAGACTTGTGCCCGAGGAAGTTTGGAAACGTCGGTATCGAGAGATCAACGACTTCGAAAGACTTCTATCTGAAGAACAAACGGTGATTCTGAAGTTCTACCTTCACATAAGCAAGGGTGAACAGAAGAAGAGGTTAGAGGAACGTCTCGAAGACCCTACCAAAGAATGGAAGTTTAGTAGCAACGACTTGCCAGAACGGAAACACTGGGACGAGTACATGACCGCATACGAGGATGCCCTGAGCAAGACTAGCACTGATTGGGCACCATGGCACCTTATTCCTTCAAACCACAAATGGTACAGGGACCTGGTGGTCTCACGAATAATCGTGAAGGCGATGGAGAAGATGGAACTCCACTATCCCAAGATGAAGGGGGATCCCGGGTCCATCATTATCAACTAAGAAGCGAATAGGCTGTTGTCCGAAGACTCAGAACATGGACTTGAATCACTAGTCCAGGACGCTAGGCGTAGAGCGATGACTTCCCGAGCTGTCCCACGTCGAAGCCGATCTTGCCAACCATGTGCTTGAACACGTCTCTCCCTATCTCTGTAGCTCTTGAGGAGTCAATAGGTTCCTTGCGAAATTTGGATAGCAGGCTTACTGACAGATCAGTGAGAGCGGCTACGAGAGTCACGACCTCTTCAACAGAGACATTCTTCCTCTCCTCAAAGATCTCTTTCTTGATGAACTCCAGCATCATATTTCCGTACTTTGTCATGCCGTCCCCGGCTTCTTCCATATCTTGGAGGACCTTGTCAGAATCGCTCAATGCTAACCAGCAATGGTTTAGTCACCGATATGAACTCAACTATCCAGCCGTAAGCCGCTCTCGAACTGTTGGATTATCAATCGGTAAATGATTCGTCAAGAAAGATGGGTGTTGTTCCGGGACTTGCCTCGTCGGATATTGCCGGCCACTAAGGTTCGAGAACTTCTAGGCGTGTATCTTCTCGCATCCCTATCCAACGCCTTTCTAGCCTCATCTCAGTATCTAGCAGTATCCTCCGCGGTCGCATCCTATCTACCAGTGGATTCTGGCACGGCAACTCTAATCGCGGCTTACGGGCGCGGATTGGGAATTTTTCTCGCCGTGTTCCTAAACTCCTTGGTGTTCGAAGGAATCCTTGCCGCTCTGGTATTGATACTGTCTCTATCCGCCGCCCTGAAGACAGGTTGGAGATGGGCTTACGCGTTCTCGGGCGTAATGGTTTCGGGTTTTGTAGGCTACTGGCTCGGGGCAAGATTTCTCGTAGTCCTAGAATGGATCTCAACCCTTCAGGACAATCGGGTGGATAGTTCAAACGCGTATGCGAGTTTATTCTGGTTCGGCCTAGCATCCACGATATTCTACCTAGCGATGATCTTGGTTTTGAGAAAATCCTATGGGAATCTAAGAGAGCAAATCGGCTGTCAAGGATAGCTGAATCTTCACTTCTTGGGAGGCTAACGGATCTTATTGAAACGCGCTGTCGATCGCTCGAGAGTCCTTGGCGCTCAAACTCCAACCGCTCGCCCCCGCGTTCTCCCTAACATGCTGCTTGTCGCTAGCTTTCGGGATGACCGCGACCGACTTGTGTTGCAGGAGCCAGTTTAGAGCGACCTGGCTTCGACTCTTCCCAAGTCTCGCCGCGATTTCATCAAGGACCTTGAAAGGGCCGCCTTGACCTCGAGCAACCCGCCCCTGACCGAGAGGACTGTACGCGATGAGGGTGAGCTTCTCCCGTTCGCAATAAGGAAGAATCTCCTCCTCAACTCCCCTGTCTACAGGGCTGTATTCCACTTGGTTCGAGACAATCTCTTCCTTCGACAACGCAGCCTGGGCCTCCCGCATTTGCACAACCGAGAAATTGCTCACGCCTATGTACCGCACTAGTCCGTCGCGAACAAGCTTCTCCATGGCCTTCATCGTCTGGGTAAGTGGAATACGGGGATTGGGCCAGTGAAGCTGGTAGAGATCCATCTGCTTTCTCTGTAATCGGTCAAGGCTCTTCCTCGCAGACCGCAGAAGATCTTCATAGGCAAAATGCGATGGTGAGACTTTTGAAGCGACAAAAACCGGCTTCCTCCAATCCTCCAGAGCTTTTGCAACTACCTCTTCGCTGTGACCTGCGCCATACATCTCGGCGGTGTCGACATGGGTCATCCCTAGGTCAAGTCCGAGCTTGAGAGATTCTATTGCTTCCGAGTCCCGGGACGAGTCGGCGTGCATTCCGCCGCCCATTCCCCAGGTGCCCATTCCTATCTCAGGAATCGATTCAGAAGTTCTGCCGAGAGGGCGAGACTCCAAATTTGCCGAGCCTATCGAGACTCATTGGAACTCTTGTCTTAAGCTCTAGTCTAAGACGGTCGTTAGTTCCCTCTCCATAAGATTCAGAACTTTGTCGAGATCAAATTCCCACTAACGCGAATTCTGGGCAGTGCCGGATCTTCTATTTCGAAGCCTTCGTAGAGGAGGACAGTGCTCTTACGGCATCTTCGAATTTGGCGTTTCCTTGGTGCAGCCGTATCTCGTTCTCTTCAAACCCGCGTTCCGCCATGCCTTTGTCGCAGAGAAACTTGGCCGCCCACTCTATTGCGTTGTTTGGCAGTCGGAGCTGTTTCGAGATCTCATCCAGCCTATGCCATGCTCCATCCACTAGCCGTATCCAGACGTACCAGAGGAGCATGGGCTTCGCTCCGACCATGTTAGCCGCTTCATCACGACCCTCTCCCCGCATCACTACTAATGCTGGTGTTACTCGATAAAAAATCAATCAGTAACACGTCCCGGAAAGGACGCCGGGGATCGAGAGAGTCGGACACTCCTTGGGGGTCCGGAAGAAGATCGCCGTCTCAATAGTCCTGATCATCATTGTCGCCCTCGCGGTCTGGCAGTTCACGAGCCCCCAGCTACTCTCACCGGTGGGAAGTAAGTACTCGGAATTCGGACCTTACTCGAACCGGGGAAGCTGGACGATCATGGAAACAATGCGGTATGGCAGAACATACTTGGCTATCTCAATATCAAACGTGACTTTTCCGCGAACGGGCATAGGAACAGATTACTCGCTCGTCATCAGCGACGTGAACCAGACGCTCACAGATTCGATCGTGAAAGGCTTCGGAGCGCGAGTAACGAGCTTGAGCATTCAGGATAGTGTCGATGGATCAACCTTGACCTGGGGGAATGGACACGATATGAGCGACGCGGTCCAGGCGACGAGCATCTTCTTCTTTCGGACATCGACTAATCACATGCTACGATTCACCATAGCGTTTCAGCTCTATGATCTCTTACCGCTCGGCTCCATCCCGGATCAAACAGTAACGGACTCTTTCAACATAACTCAGACCGTTCTCTAGACTCTGCCTGCTAAGCATTATGTAGCCCGAATTGTTTCACAGTTTTTCGATCATTCCGTGTCTATCACATACGATTACATTGATGACTATCTCTACCGGATTGCTGCACCTCGAGATCGTCTACTCGAGAAGATGGAAGAGTATGCAGATTCCCACGCCGTCCCCATCATTGGACCCTTGGTCGGCAGGCTGCTCTACAATCTAGCCAAGACAAGCCAGAGCAGAAAAGTTCTAGAGATTGGAACCGCTATAGGCTACTCAGGGATCTGGCTCGCCCGCGCCGTAGCTCCGCTCAAAGGCGACGTAACAACCATCGACATGGACCCCGAGCGGGTCAAGATTGCCAAGAAGAATATTTCCGAGGCAGGACTCGAGCGCGTAGTGAAAGTAATCGAGGGCAACGCGCTGAAAGTTATACCAACGTTGAAAGAAGAGTTTGACATGATTTTTCTAGATTCCGACAAGGACGTTTATCCTGACGCATTCAAAATGTCGGTACCCATGCTTCGGAAGGGGGGCTTGTTCGTCGCGGACAACGCCCTCTGGGGAGGAGACGTAGCCAAGGGTGGCAAGTCGAAGGACACTCAGTCAATGATCAAGTTCAATCGCTTGGTCTCAGAATCTCCCGGGATGTCAACGGTTATTGTCCCGCTCCGTGACGGCGTGCTGGTCAGTCTGAAGGAGTAGCTGTCTCTGGCTGTCGCGAGAACCATTGCAGTTGACGACGCATGCAACCATAGTCGGCGCGGTGGAACGTACTCCACATTTTTATACGAATCTGTACAAATCTCTTTAATCCAGTGGCGCGAGGTGTAAAGATACTTCCTCGGTTTTCATCGAGAAAACAGGACGGGAAGGAGTGTCAAGTAAAATGGAAACACATCAAATACCGAAGGTCCCCGGAGGGGAATTCAGATACCAGAGACGCTACACGAAACTGGGCGTTCATCCCTACGATGCGGTAAAATGGGAGACACGGGACGCGGTAATCACCGACGCTAAAGGTCAGGTCATCTTCGAACAGAAGAGCGTCGAGGCTCCGTCTCTCTGGTCTCAGACCGCAACTAACATTGTGGCTTCGAAATATTTCCGTGGACGCCTTGGGACCCGCGAGAGAGAATCCAGCGTCCGCCAGTTGCTAGACCGGGTTGCAAAGACGATAACGAAGTGGGGCGTGAAAGGCCAGTACTTCTTGGATGAAGACGAGGCTCAGGTTTTCGAGGCCGAGCTTACTCACATTCTTCTCAACCAGATGGCCGCGTTCAACAGCCCAGTCTGGTTCAACGTCGGGGTCGAGGATCGTCCCCAGTGCTCAGCATGTTTCATCAACGCGGTCAAGGATGACATGCGATCGATAATGCAGCTCGCCATGACCGAAGGAATGCTGTTCAAGTACGGATCTGGAACAGGATCCAACCTCTCAGCACTCCGCTCCTCAAAAGAGCATCTCTCTACCGGTGGGAAGGCGAGCGGACCGGTGTCGTTTATGAAAGGCTACGACGCCTTCGCGGGCGTCATAAAGTCCGGCGGCCGGACTCGACGGGCTGCCAAGATGGTCATTCTCAACGCTGGTCATCCGGATGTAGTCGAGTTCATCTGGTCGAAAGCGAACGAGGAGAAGAAGGCCTGGGCACTGATAGACGCCGGCTATGATGGAGCGGTTGACGGAGAGGCTTATGGTTCCGTCTTCTTCCAGAACGCGAACCACAGCGTCCGCGTGACTGACGATTTCATGCATGCAGTCACAGACAACAAAGAATGGCAGACCCACTACATAACCAACCACAAGGTCGCAGACACGTACAAGGCTCGAGATCTAATGCGGCAAATAGCCGAGGCGGCCTACATCTGCGGCGACCCAGGAATACAGTTCGACACAACAGTCAACGAATGGAACCCCTGCTCCAACACTGACAGGATCAACGCATCCAACCCCTGCTCCGAGTACATGTTCCTCGACGATTCAGCCTGCAACCTTGCCTCATTGAACCTGATGAAGTTCAGAACTCCCGAGGGAGAGTTCGATGTCGACTCGTTCAAGCACGCTGTCGAGATTGTCATTACAGCCCAGGAGATTCTGGTGGATAACGCGAGCTATCCGACTCCGGGGATTGAGAAGAACAGCCACGATTATCGTCCGCTGGGAATGGGCTACGCAAACCTAGGCGCACTGCTAATGTCGCGCGGTCTCGCCTATGACAGTGATAAGGGTAGAAACCTCTCCGCCGCCATCTCAGCCCTAATGTCCGGACACGCCTACGCAACCTCATCACTGATTGCCAAGAGGCTCGGGCCCTTCCGAGGCTATCCGAGCAATGAGAAGCCCTTCCTCAACGTCATCGGCATGCATAGATCGCACGCAGGCAAGATTCCGCGCGAGGATGTTGCGAAGGACCTGGTTGATGCTGCGGTACGGTCGTGGGACGAGGCTCTCTCTCTGGGGGAGCGGTTCGGCTTCAAGAACGCTCAGATATCCGTGATCGCGCCGACGGGGACGATTGCGTTCATGATGGACTGCGACACGACCGGGATTGAGCCGGATATTGCCCTGGTCAAGTACAAGTGGCTCGTGGGTGGCGGGGTCATCAAGATAGTCAACGGCACTGTCCCGGAAGCCTTGAAGAAACTCGGATACTCTCTCGGCCAGACGGAAGAGATTCTACACTATCTACAGGACAACGACACGATTGAGGGTGCTCCCCCTTTAAAGCCGGAACATATTGCTGTCTTCGACTGTGCTTTCAAGCCGTCGAAGGGATCTCGGAGTATCCACTACATGGGGCATGTGAAGATGATGAGCGCGGTCCAGCCCTTCATCTCCGGAGCGATATCGAAGACGGTGAACATGCCTAACAGCGTGACGGTGGACGAGATCATGCAAACATACGTCAACTCGTGGAAGATGGGTCTGAAGGCTATCGCGATCTACCGGGACGGGTCTAAGAGGACACAGCCATTGACGACGAGTCTCGACGAGAAGGAGAAAGGCAAGCCGCTAGAGAAGGTGGCGTACAAACCCCTACGGAAACGGTTGCCTGATCAGCGAGACGCTACGATTCACAAGTTCAGCATCAACGGTAACGAGGGATACCTAATGGTTGGACTGTATGCTGACGGGTCTCCCGGCGAGATCTTCGTTGTAATGTCGAAGGAAGGCAGTACCATATCGGGATTGATGGATGCGTTCGCTACATCGATTTCGATCGCTCTACAATACGGCGTTCCGCTGAGGGTTCTGGTTAACAAGTTCATCCACACCCGGTTCGAGCCGGCCGGGATGACGAACAATCCCGAGATCAGATTCGCGAAATCCGTCGTTGACTATATCTTCAGGTATCTCGGGCTGAAGTATCTCTCGAAGGAGGACCAAGATGCGCTGGGTCTGGCGAAGACGATGATTGCGAACCATGAGGCCCAGGCAAAGCTCGTTGAGCCAGTCCGGAAGCTGTCAGAACAGAACATCGTGGAGCATGAATCGGCTGCCCGTTTAGAGCCGGATCTGTTGACATTCGATCCCCAGTCGGACGCACCCGCCTGCGACAACTGTGGCATGATCATGGTCCGAGCTGGCTCCTGTTACAAGTGTCTCAACTGCGGCAATACAAGCGGATGCGGCTAGGAAAAACTCGATTTCCAGGGAGAGAATCCACCGAACACCCGCTCTCTGTCGCGGGAATTTCGGGCGTTTAGCGGGTCGTCCTACCAATTGGGGCGATCAGAGAGATCAGGGTGCCTCGCAAGGCTTAACATGCCCACTCATGCAGCGCGGGGCGTGATCCAAGAGACCACCTCACGTCTGGGTTTCAGAGACTTCAACTCGTCAGATTATGAGAGGCTCGTCGAGATCTATAATGCGAATTATCCTGACTATCCCACAAGTGTTGAGGAGACCCGGTACAACGATGAGAGTTCGGATAAGTCAAAGTTTGTCCAGAAACGTTTCCCCTGTGTCGATCAAGATTCGGGGAGTATCCTTGGGTTCGCAAGGCTGACTCATACCTGGTGGAACTTCCATCCGCAAAAGTTCATGGTCGACATAGTTGTCGATCCCCAGTATCAACGCAGAGGCGTAGGGTCGCGATCATATCAGAGGCTGACCGAAGAACTGGAGAAGCTTCATGCCACAACGGCCTGGGCTTCCGTAAAGGAGAATGTGCCTAGATCATTCGACTTTGCAGCAAAGCGCGGTTTCGTCGAGAACAGAGGCTCTGGGAGTCTCGGCTGGTTCCGTCAGAGCTAGACTCTGCGAGTTTTGAGAAATACTCTCGCAATGCGTCCAAAGACGGGATCAGGATATCGACTCTTGCCGAGGAAGAGGTTAAGGGTCCTGAGTTTCTCAGGGAGCTCTACGAACTGGTTCAAGACTGCTGGGCAGACGTCCCCTTGCCAGTGCCATACACAAGGGTCTCTTATCAGCAATGGGAGGAGAAGGAACTCAAAAATCCAAGTCTGGTCAGGGATGGTTTCTTCATCGCCTCAGATGGTCCCCGCCTGGTCGGTTATAGCAATGTCTGGCATATGGCAAAAGAACCAAGGACGCTCTACCAGGCAAAGACAGGGGTCCGACGCGAATACCGCGGTAGAGGCGTAGCGATGGTGTTGAAGTTGAGAGTGATTGATTATGCGAGACAAAACAGGTATGATGTGATCAAGACGTGGAACGACTCGGCTAACACCCCGATACTCGCGGCCAATACAAAACTCGGGTTCAAGAGAGAGGTAGGCTGGATCACAATGGAGAAGACGTTAACCTAGAATAGCCATTCCTATGCTGCTATGGCTACTCCCTAAATGTAAGAGTATGTTAATGCTCAACTTTGGTTGCTTAGATGCTAATCGCTGGATCCTAAATCAAACTTTGTCATTACCTTCAGAATGATCTTTTCTGTGTCTGCGGAACGATCAAGTGAGAGGCCAAGAGACCTTCTTGCGGATAAAGGAATTGTCACCATTTTCAACCCTTTGTGTGTGATAAGCACGGACTCCGTGCGACCAAACAACTCGTCGGTCTGTCTCGCCATCTCTGTAACAATACTTGACCAGAACCCAATCCTCTTGCGAAGGTCAATACTCTGGCTAAGGACGTTCTTTGTCCTCGCGGTTTCCGCGTAGCCTGTAACCTCTGCCCCTTCTATGAATGCGGCGACCCTGATTGATGGATCTGATTCTAGAATCTGTTTGCAGACCGTATTATCATTACGGTTCTGGTCGGTTGAGAGGTTCTCCGACTCAAAGTTCCGGCCGATATTTTGGGATGGCAAGGCTTGAGCTTCAAGGTCTTTCTCTCTCTTTGTCTTTCTTGTACCCGCTCTGAATGCAAAGAGTTACGCACTAAGGGCTGAGACGTCTTCCAAGCGGCGACGCCTTCATGTCCCTGAATCTATCCTGCACCAGTAACGAGATAGTTAATCGCCACTCGAACCGCTTTTCATTAACTCGCTAGAGCTCTCAATACTTTTTGGACGAGAAATGGTTGGACCCCAAAACGGATTTCTCCAGCATGTTCCAAGATTCAGTTAAAGACGGTTTGCGCAATACTCTGGGAGAAACAGTCATGCAAACAATCGTGCCGCTTTTCAAACAGTCGCTCCAGACCTACGCTGAGAAGCCCAGCGAGTTTCACCGAGAGCTCCAGTTCTACTTCGGATTCGGAGCTTTGACATTGGAACGGATGATAGTGAAAGAGCTCTTCCAGAAGATGAATCTTCACTACACATCGAGTAACGAGCTCGACTTCGAAACCTCAATCGGACTTGCGAGGAAGGACCTTTCCTTGCTCCAAAGAGGAGTTACAAGAAAATGACTACCGAAAGCAAACCACTCGACACGCTACTCGTCAACCAACTGAAGACTCTCGAAACAGGAAAGAAGGACTAGGGATGGCGCGTAACAAGACTGGAATCCTTGAACTCGATGAGATGCTCCAAGGAGGATTCATGGACAAGGACGCGGTAATGGTAGCCGGAAGCGCGGGCACCGGAAAGACCACCCTCGCCTTGGAATATCTCGTGAACGGTGCAACCCAGTTCGGCGAGCCTGGAATATACCTCACCTTTGAACAACTACCGGACCAAATTTATCGAGACGCTGAAAACTTCGGCTGGGACCTAAGAAAGCTAGAGGCCGAAGACAAGTTGAGAGTCGTATGTACAAGCCCTGATCTCCTCTTGGATCCTGACGGAGAAGAGCAGTTACTCGGAGAAACGATCAAAGAATTACAACCGCGAAGAATGGTAATCGACTCTCTCAACCATTTGGAAATGTACGTGCCATGGGGCGATCTTCGCAAGGAAGCCTACCGGATACTCATGTACATCAAGACACGGGGAATCAGTCCCATAGTGATCTGGGAAGCGCAGCAGGGAGTTGACAGTTACGCTGTTACACAAGCTGGCATGAGTTTTCTCGTTGACTGTCTAGTGACGTTGAAGTTCGTAGAGATTGACTCTTCAATGAAAAAGGCTCTAGTGATAATGAAGATGAGAGGGAGCGATCATGATAAGCGCTTGAGAGAATACGAGATAACCGCTCACGGAGTAAGAGTGGCAGCACCGTTTTCTGGATATGAGGGGATCATAACGGGTTCCCCACGTAGATCGTTGACTCAAGAAGTCGCCGGAGCTTGGGACAGCGCGTTCACAAGAACGAAACATAAGCAATAGCCACTGAGAGAGTGTTTGGAGAGATGTCATTCTACCAAATCTCCACCCTCTGGCCTTGGCGGGGAGTCTGAGTCTGTTCCACCCTAATACGACTAGACGCATTGGAGTAGTTCCTGTCCCGATTTTTGTCGCGCTAATCGCTATATTCGACGTCATTCTGCCCACCAGCGTTGGGGCAAGTGTAGCCTTCAACCCACTAGTGGTCTTCGCGACGCTACAGACCCTGTTCCTTTTTGGAACTGCGGTCGCGGTCGCCTACATTTCTCTGAAGGGTTATCTGTCTGGAGGTTCGCGAACCATTCTCTTGCTAGGCAGCGGGACCCTGGCTTGGGGTTTCGCAAGCGTGGTAGCAGGCTGGTTGCTTGGTCCTCCGGGCGGGCCGAATGTTGCGGTGACCATCAGTAACTTAGGCGCCCTGTTCGCATCACTGTTCTACGTCGCAAGTGCTGCGACCACGATGCGTGCAGGTTCATCCAGAGACTCAAAATGGCGCAAATCGAAGTTACTTCTAGCCTACGGTGGTGCAGTCGGCTTCCTTTCAGCATTGACAGTGTTCGCGCTTGTAGGCGCAACTCCCGCCTTCTTTGTTCCTGGAACCGGCTCTACTGTGTTGAGGCAGGTAGTTGTAGCGGCGGGACTCTTGCTCTTCGCTGTGTCTTCCATCCTCTTCATGAGACTATATCATGATTCAAGATCGGGAATCTTGTTCTGGTACTCGATGGCCTTGGCATTGACGGCAATAGGGTTGGCCGCATTCTACTTCGGTAGAACTGTTGGGGATCCAATTGCTTGGACCGGTAGGATAGCGACCTATTTCGGAGGAGTATATTCCCTCATTGCAATCTGGTCTGCAATCCGAGGCTCACGCGACGGCCCCGCTAATTCGCGGTAGCAGGGCCTTCCCTGTTTCGAGCATCTCTCCAAAAATCTTGTTTGTAATCACTTCTGGTGACTATTCAACGTGCACGGCCGTTATAAGCCGTGACGAGACCTAGAGCGATCGACGAAAAATGTGTCACGTCAAAATAGACCAAGAGAGAATAGAGCAAGCAACAATCAAGAACTGGATCACGGTAAACAACCTTAGACTGGCTACTAGATAGGAGCCCTCCAAAGATGGGCGATGTCTCGGTATCAAACGCTACGACAGCCAAGCTCGGCCACGTCGAGGGCGACCTAAGGGTCGGCCAGGCAGCAAGAATAGAATCAGAAGACAAAGTAATCCAGGTAACGGGGCGAGTATCTTGTGACGGAGACGCCGAGTTTCATAGAAGCCTATCATGTTCAGAGTTCTCTGCTCACCACGGAAAAATCAGAATCGAGGGTGATCTCAACGCGAAAGGCGACGTGAAGGTCGAGGACGGACAGTTAGCGATCGATGGGTCCCTCGAAGCAGCTACGGTTAGTGTCGACAAAGCCCTGAGGATAGGCGGGAATGCCCGGGCCGACGATTTTGACGTCGGAGGAGTCCTCGAGGTTAGAGGAAACATCTCGGGAAAGAAAGTGGACGTAGGGGGCTCTTTCAAAGTCCAAGGAGCAGCCGAAGTCGAAGAGGTCGATGTAGGAGGTACTGTCGACATAGCCGGCCAAGTCAAGTCTGTAAAGCTCGACGTCGGAGGAATGGCCCGGATCGGTGGAGGAGAAGTCTCAAAGGATGTGGACGTCGGCGGCAAGTTCGAATCGACCAAGCCGCTGAAATTCTCCAAGATCGACGTAGGCGGTCTCGCAACTCTAGTTGAAGGCGGCGAAGGGGGAGATGTTGATGTGGGCGGAAAATTCGAGAGCAAAGCCGATCTCTCATTCAACTCTCTGGACGTTGGAGGAATGGCTTCGATCAATGGAAACGGAAGGGGGGTCGAGGTGGACGTTGGAGGACTCTTGCGGGTATCTGGAAGCCTCACGCTGGAGAAGGATTTGGACATTGGTGGCAGAGCATACATCGGTGGAGAGCTCAGACTCGACTCTCTAGACGTGGGCGGCTCCATGGAAGCAGATCAGATCATCGCCCAGAAAAGTGTCGAAGTTGGAGGAGACCTCAAGACCATCAAGGGAACAAAAGGAGACACCGTCGAGCTGGGACACGGGTCCAGAGCGAGTGGTCCCATCGTTGCTCGAGAAGTGAGCGTCGGACACGGTGGCAGAGTCGAGGACGTTTATGCTGACAAGCTAGAAATGGAACACGGGTCGAGGGCAAAGAACCTCTACTTTAGAGAAGGCGTCATCGCAGCCGGCGTCAACGTTGAGGGCGAGGTCCTGTACATTGACACGATCGAGGCCTCACCCGACGTAAAGTTCGCAAAACCAGCCTCGAAAGTCAACGACCTACCCAAAGCGCCTCTCTGAGAAATTGCAGCCTTCTAAACGGTCCCGCATGGACATCTACGCAGAGATACTTGAGGCGTTGAAACGGAAGGGACTGACTCGGATAACAAGGGTCTCCTATGCAGTAGGCCTACCTGTCGATCGGACCAAAAACTATCTCAAGGATCTATCCTCATCAGGGCTCGTCGGAATACAGACGGGCGAGGACTCAGGCTACTCGATCACACACCGAGGATTAGAGTTTCTTGATGCTTACTGGAAGCTGAAAGGATTCCTAGACTATATCGGCGGAGAATCACAGGCATGAGAATCCCGCGCCCGTGAATAGGAATGGGTAACGGGTCACTGCGTCGAATTTGGGATGGCTCGAATATTGAGTTCGTCCCTGATTATGGATTCGTTCTTAGCCACTCAGGAATAACCACCGCTCTAAGTAACTCCTGAATCTTGACGCCGCGTCTCTTCGCCTTCGCTTCGAGCCTACGAAACGTCTCAGGGCTTACCATGAGCATGAATTTAGAATTCGCCAAAACTTGATTTTCCTAAAAGTAGAATTGTGCCCGAAGCCCTCAGTGCTTTTTTCGTTCGAAAATCAGACTTCCCTGATGCGTTTGGATGAGATTCTTGCACTAAAGAGCCAGGTACAACTTATCGGGCATAGTACCCGTACTATTGAGGGTTTGCTTAAGCCACGTAGCTCTTGTATTCCCTCTCGAACTCGCGGACGATCTCGAACTTGGGAAGTCTCCGAGAGCGTGTCTCTCCGTGATGTTGGAATGTGAGCTCTGGAAACATGACCGCAGGTCCATCCACAGCCAGCTTAGTAGCCGGGTGGTCGGGTCCCAGGACTCGGGCGCATATTTGACGGGTCAACCGTCGCACCTCGCCTTCGTCAACGTATCCAAGCGTATGGAGGTATTCATGGAGTAGAGTGTAAAAGACGTAGGCGTTGAGTGTTTGTCGATCCTTCGCAATATGCGTTACCTGGTCGAGTAGACTTCTGTTCATGACGATGAAATTCGACCCCATCTGATGGAAGGCGCCGATGTATTCCGGGAGATCAGCAAGACCCAGCATCAACCCCGTTCGTCTCTTTCCGAGACTACTCTTGACCGATTTCTTGACCAACTGAAAGACTTCAGAGAAGTTGAAGCTACGGTCCAGTCCCTCCGATACACCTAAGCTGTTCGGGGGTACGTCAACGTCCAAGATTCTAACCTCGAAAATGAACTAGAGCTTTCCAAGACTAGTTTTGGCTGACCGGCTATTTAAGGACTGGATTCTACGGAAATCAATCAGGGGACATTCTTCGGCTCACACGACGGATGAGTGGACAGCAGTAGTTAGAGCGGTTGAACGCGCTCTTCCATTCTACGAGTCGATCAGCGAAATAATCTCAATGGGCCTAGCGGGACCTCTCAGGCGCAGGGCAATCCGCCAACTGGAAAGATACAGATCAGAATGGATTCTAGACTCAGGTGCAGGCCCTGGCACGAGTAGTAGAATGATGCTCGAGGACGGATTCGAGAGAATCGCGGGACTCGACCCATCGCCAGTCCTCTTGCGACACGCGAAAGTTACGCTCGGACCCAGTTTCCATCCGGTGATCGGTGTCGCGGAAAACCTTCCATTCCGTTCCCATGCCTTCTCCGGGGTCCTGACATGTTTTTCTTTCCGGGATGTTCGCGACAAGAGATTGTCCTTAGGAGAGTTTGCGCGGGTAGCAAGTCGAACGGGCCGGCTTGAGATTGTGGATATTGGAAAGCCTGACGGCACGTTCCAACGAAGACTGATGGGGCTCTACATTGTCTTGATGATGCCGATCATTGCGAAATTCTTCATTCGCGGACGGATGACACGGAATCCGTTTCAAATGATCGTTCCCACTTTTCAACGGCTGGCCAAAAATCGTAGTGTCACTCGAATGGCTGAAGGCGAATTCGGCTCTGCTAGGCTTCACAAGTTTCTGCTGGGCGGTTTGGTGATAATCGAGGCTGATCGAATGGCGTAACAGTTTGAGAGACGCGATTAGACGCTTGTTGAACCTGTAGTGATTCCTTTCATCGCCGCCGATATTAGCCAAGATGTCACATAAGACATGATGAAGACGCTGATCATGACAACGACGATGCCATATGCCTCTATCCCGAGCTGGTTCAGCGCAGAGATTCCACCACCGAAGAATAGCCCATCAGGCAGTGACGGTGGCACCAAGCTTCCACTCTGGAGTGTTAGGCTTGGCAATGCAGATATGAAGGCCTTCTGAGCGAAGAATGGAATCATCAAGACCCCGAACGTTCCTCCCAGCAAGTGTCCAGGGAACAGTCCCACTGGATCAGTGAACCACTTGAATTTTCCAAACCATTTCTCTCCAGCCAGATAGAGCGGACCCCCGAGCAGTCCTAGAACGACAGCGCTTAAGGGACTGACGAATCCGGCAAGTGGCGTTATCACGATGAGGCCCATCAAGACACCGTTCGCGGCGTAGATGAGGCTCGGCATCTCCTTCGTCATCTGATATCTGAAGAACATCACAGAGAGGAAAGCAGAGGCCGCGGCCAGGAAGGTCGTCATTACAACGACCATTGCTTCATTGTTGAATGCGAGGACGCTGCCCGGGTTGAAGCCGAACCATCCTACCCAGAGCAGAAGTATCGACAACGTTAGCCAGGGCAGGTTGAGCTTGACCGGGACCTGAGGGCTAGTTGCGAGTCCTCTCTTCCTTTCCTCTCGCCAGATCTGAAGGATAATTCCTAAGCCTGCGGCTCCAGCGGCTCCATGAACTACGAGTCCTCCTGCGAAATCGGTCATGCCCATCTGGGCGAGCCAGCCGGTCGGATTCCATATCCAGGCCGCCGGCAGGTTCCAGATGATGATGAAATAAATGATGGAATAGGCGAAGAAGGCCTGCATTTTCATTTTTCGTAACACGATTACTCCAACGAGGGCGAGCGTGACCGATGCAAAAGCGGTTTCGAAGAGGAAGTACGTCCCAATCGTTAATCCGGTGCTCTGCTGGGACCACCAGGCACCAGTGAGGAGGCCGCCTATGTTTGCTGATGAGCCTCCTAGAAACAGTCCGGTGTAGAGGGGGTTGCCTATCACACCGTTTATTGTTGGCGCAAAGGCAGTGTTGAACCCGACTAGGGCCATGAAGAAGAGGGCTGAGCCTGTGATGAGCATAGTCTTGATGAGACTAATGTCTAGATCTGATCCGAGTTCTCCTATCTCCAAAAATCCTACAGAGATCGTCATTGTGAAGACGAGTAATCCGCAGATGATGACCCAGAGATTGTTGGCGAGTAGGATAGGGTCAGCCACTTTCGATCGGCCGTCGATTCAGGAGTGTTCGGAATTTAAGATGTAGGCACGACTTAAGAAAAAGAATGTCTGGACAGCCCGATGCTCAGCCAGAAACTCGGTTTCGGTAAAAAAGAAAGGGGGTGGACTAGGCCCCTAGCTTAGGGATTCCTAGTACCTGCGATGCTTTTGATAACAGTCCCTACAGTAGACTGGTCTACCCTCTGTGGGCTGGAAGGGGACTTCCGTCTCCTTGCCACAGTCAGAACAGACTACTTTATGCATCGTCCGAGGACTGCCATACGAACTACGACTCATCGGCCTAGTACACCTCCTATCAGCGTGCACTAGGATAGGAAAGCCACTAGCCTATAGACCTTAGGTACTCGAGCCCGTCAATTCATAGTGATTGGACACAATTCGGAGGATCCTGGAAGGATCCTTTCTCGACAAGAAAGAAGGAGAGACAATTATCAGTGCAAGCAACGACTAAATCAGACCCGGAGAAATGGGCCTCCATGGAAAACTCAGAGATTCAGAAAGCCCTCGATTCTTCAGTGGAGCTACAGATCACGGTTACCGGAAGAAGATCCGGAAGAGAACACTCGACGCCAGTCTGGTTCGTGCGGGAAGGAAAGACCGTCTTTCTCATGCCGGTCAGGGGCTCGAAGAATCAATGGTACAAGAACGTCTTGAAATCAAGACGGATCAAGATTTCATCAGGGAAAGTATCACTAGACCTTTCCGCGAAGCTGATTAACGACCCAAAGAGGGTTGCGTCTGTGGCTGACAAGTTCAGGAAGAAGCACGGGGCGGCGGACGTCAAGAAATACTACACAGGGTTTGACGCAGCCGTAGAGTTGAGCCTTCCTTAGACGAAGGGCTTTACTAGAAAAATACTGCTCGGCTAAGTCAGGCATTTGACTACGGCCAGCGCTTCGTCCACATGGGCTGTTGCTCTCGACTGGGACGAGAAGACGTGTCTCACGATCCCGTTCTTGTCGATGACGAAGCTTACTCTTCCAGGGATTAGTCCGAGGGTCTTCTTGACCCCGTAAGATTTTCTCACTGATCCGTCCGGATCGCTGAGGAGTATGAAGGGTAATTTGTGTTCCTCCGCAAAATCTCTGTGAGACTTTTGGTTGTCTCCGCTAATTCCTATGACTTCTGCACCGAGGTTCTTGAACTCCTCATAAGCTTCTCTAAACCCGCAGGCTTCTGCTGTGCATCCCTTCGTGAAATCTTTCGGATAGAAGTAGACGACCACGTTCTTCTTTCCACGGAAGTCTTCGAGGCTGACGTATTCGCCGGCGCTCGTCTGGAGACGAAATCCGGGGGCGGGTCCACCTAACTCGACCATTGGTTGGATGTCCTAGAGTTAGGATTTTCTGAGTTGTCAGCTGAATCCTGTCTTGTCGGCGGGGTGTGGATGTCGCCTAGCAGGTTCTATCTGTTCGGAGTAGATCTTCTCGGCGTTCGACTGCTCAGTCGGGCGTTTCTTTCCACGATGAAGGAACGAACGATAGTTTCTCGCGAATTCTCGCGCAACTAGTACCTGTATTGATCGAGGTTCTGAATGCTGTGTCATACTGTAGGTGATGAGGTGTGAATATATAAACACATTGATGAACGTCTATACGTTCGTGTTAGCGCGCACGCGGCGCTGCCACGATGGTGTTCAAACCCAGTCGCCGCTGCAGCTCCGAGACATAGGCAGAGAGGACCTCGTTGTTGACGTGGTAGAAGCAGAACTGGCCTTGCTTCTCTCTCTCAACTACGTGCGCCGTGGCAAGCTCCTTCAGATGATGCGAGACTGTAGGCTGCGAGACCTCGAAGAACGCATGGACATCCGAGCAGTTCAATTTGCCTGTCATCGCCAGCTTCTGCAATATTGCGCGACGCTGCGGGTCCGCTAGAGCTTTGCTGATACGATCGAAGTCCTCGGTCGCGAGCTTCATCAAATATCAACTAGGTTCAACGAACTATTAACGTTTCGATATGCATCTATGCCTTTCTCGTACCACCATTAGACGAAGACGTTCCGAAGTATGATATAGATATACATCAATATGTTTATATTGCATCGGCCCCGCCTTTCAGGCATGATGAGCAAAGAAAAGGCTAACGGCAAAGTAATCCACATCAACAACGGCGCGTTCGAGCAGGAGGTCCTCGAATCCAACGTCCCGGTGCTCGTAGACTTCTACGCTGACTGGTGCGGACCCTGCCACGCAATCGCCCCCACAATAGAGGCTCTTTCAGACGAGTTCGAAGGCAAGGTAAAATTCGTCAAGGTCGACGTCGACTCCAACCAAGAAGTAGCGTCGAGATACGAAGTCATGAGCATACCAACGATAATGTTGTTCCAAAACGGCAGAGTCGAAGATAGCATCGTGGGAGCATACCCAGCGTCTGTCTACAAACAACACATCGAACGCGCCCTAAGTCGTGGAAGCTAACCACAGACAAGTCGACCCGTTGGGACTTTACGACATGGATCACATCTGTCCAATTTGTGGAGGATCAAGCATGTGCATCTATCCGCAATCTGAGTCCCTCAGGTTTTTCAGGTATCACGACTGTCGCTACTGCGGGTCTACTTGGAAGGAAGCTTCTAGCACAAAGTCCCTTAGGCTTTGAATTGCAGAAGCTCTAGCGGAGGACTAATCTCCAAAGGATCAAGATCGTTCCGACGATCCCGACCAGCATCGCCCCAAGATAGTTGCCAAGAAGATAGCCTAGGGGCCAAGCATAGCTAGCGAACCAGTCGCGCATGAACTGGTTTGATTGGTATTCTGACGAGAGAGCTGCGGACAGACTCAGTATAGCGAGGAACTGAGTGATTACGATTACTCCAAGTGTTCTACCGATCGCTATCGGTTTCTCCCCCATTACTTTTGGAGCCGCTTTACTCTGTTTCGGCCTCGGGTCGGGAATCAGGAGAGAGCTCAAAGCTCCTAACGAGACGAAGATGCCTGCAGTGAACGCAGCCCATCGGGTCCCCTGCGTAAGCGCGTCGAAGATTATTGCTTGGGCAGCCGGCCAATTCGCACCGAAGCCAGAGATGAAGGATTGGTCGATGGATCCTGAGAGTCCCGAACTGAGAGCTGCTTTCAACACGGACCCCATCGAGCCAAAGTTGACCGCACTCGATGCGAGGTCCGCCTGTCCCACTACCGATATTTGAGCTACCAATATAGCGCCTATCACGGCAATCCCGAAAGCTGACCCAATCTGTCTAACAGTATTGTTCGCTCCAGATCCTACTCCTGCCTTCTGCCAAGGTATACTCATCAAGACTGTGCTAGTAACCTGGCTAATCGCTAGCCCGACGCCAGCGCCGTAGATCACAAGGACTGGGTAGAGATAGTAGACAGGGTTGGAGATACTAATGATCTGGGACATGCTGAAGAGTGCAATAGCTTCTAGAACCATGCCGGTGGTGATAATCCACTTGGGTCCAAAACGGGTGGCTAGAATGCCCGCTACGGGGGCACAGATGAACACCGAAATTGCCATAGGTAGAAATGTGAGGCCCGCATTGATCGCCGTCAATCCCTTTACCGTCTGCAAGAATATGGAGATAATGAATACGGCTCCAAACTCGCCCATGGCGACAATTGCGACGGTGAAGAGGCCATATCGGAAGCCTTTGTACTTGAGCAGACTGAAGTCAAAAAGAGGGACTCTTCCATTTCTGGCGCGGTGAATCTCGTAAGAAGTGAACGCGCCCAGCAGAATGATTCCGGTTATTATCGAAACTAGTGGTAGCGACACTGGGTTTGAGGTCGGCCATGAGAAGCTTCCGATAGAGAAATCTGTGCTAGGCACCAGCCATCCGTAAGTTTGGGCCTCAATAAGTCCGAACAGAACACTTGCGAGGCCAATTGTGATCAAGATCAGCCCAGGATAATCAGTTGTGTATTTTGGATCCTTGAATCGGGTCTCTCTGATAACCAACGCGGCCCCGAGCAGCGCAGCGGCTCCGATCGGAATATTGATGAAAAACGCCCAACGCCAAGTAACGTATGTCGTAAAGTAACCTCCCAAGACTGGTCCCAGAACGGCGGCAGCCCCAGCGGTTGCGCCCCAGATTCCGAAAGCTACGCCTCGTGCTTTGCCAGTGAACGTCGTCGTCAGAATCGACAAAGTGGAAGGAGAGGCCATCGCTGCCCCGAACCCTTGGATGATCCGGCCGACCAGGATTTGGGACAGGTTTTGGGAAAATCCGTCGATAACAGACCCGACGACAAAAAGGGTGATTCCGGCCATGAAGATCCGTCTTCTGCCGAACTCGTCGCTCAGCTTTCCCCACGAGAGCAGGAATGAGCCGAAGATGAGAGCGTAGAGGGACGTAATCCATTCTAGGTCCTTCAGTGAAATTTGGAAGTCTTGCTTAATCTGATACTGAGCGACAATCACTATCGTCGCGTCAATGACGATGATTGCAAGGGAGAGGCTCAGGACTAGCAGGATGAGAAGTTGCTTCGGCTGGATCTTACCGGACTCTGCCTGCGCAGCCTGACTGGCCGAGCCTTCCCAATTCTGGCTGGACTCCTTGCCTTGACGCTCACCTGACATAGATACAACGCCGCTTTCCTAGGGGGTAATCAAGTTCACCCTTAACATGATTACGAGATGATATTGGACTCATCTGAAGATCCTCCTTGAACATTGGAATTTGGGGCCACTACGCCGAACTGTTAAGGGTTTGAATCCCGTCTGCTGGATGGTATTAGGCAAGTTTCGATTGGCTTCTTCGTGTTCTCGGCGTCTTCATGCTGATGCTTGCGTTTTCATAGGCGAGTTGGATGAGTTTCTTGGCGGGGTCGAGATCTTCCGCTTTCTCGAGCTTGAAGCTTACCCATCCTGCTTGAGGAGCGAATCTGTGAGGAAGAGCTTCTCCATTCTTGAGTACAGTTGATTGGTCGCTCTTTGAGAGTCGGATGTCGAGGAAGGAGGGTCCGTGGTGGTGCATGAACTCTAGCCCTTCGACTTGGAATTCTGTTCCTCCGAAGCGGTGAGCCGCTTGGGTTACGCTTGGAAGTTGTAGTATCCAGTTCTTCAAGTTCTCGAAGAGTTCGTTCCGGTCAACCATAATTAGGTCTCACTACTAATCATTGATTCACGTATTTGTTGACCAGCATCTGTGCTCGGACGGTCATTTCATAGAGGTTGTATAGAACTAGGTGATTGGCTTGGGTTAACGGGCAAGAACGGTAGTATGGGGCAATCGATGGTCGCAATTCTCGGCATATCTGGCAGCGGGCGAAAGAGGTCCTACAACAGCGCTCTGCTAGAAGCAGCGAAGCATCTACTCCCACAGGACGCAAGTCTTGAGGTCGCTGATGTCTCAGGACTACCTCTGTACAATCAGGATCTTGAGCATGATATGCCCGAGGTCGTAAAGGAATTCAAGAAGAAGATTCGTGGTGCAGACGCAATTCTGATCTCTACCCCAGAGCACAACTATTCCATCACAGCGGTTCTCAAGAACGCCATCGAATGGGGCAACAGGCCACCGAGAGACGCTTCGTGGAGCGGCAAACCTGCAGCAATCATCAGCGCCTCAACGTCGCTGCGCGGAGGAGTGAGAGCCCAGCTCCACCTTAGACAGATCATGATCGACCTAAACATGTACCCAATCAATAGGCCCCTGCTGATGGTCGCGAATGCCAAAGACAAGTTCGATGAAAACCTGAAGTTGACTGACGAGGAGTCTCTCCAGACTCTACGAGATGTTCTGTCCAGCCTTGCAGAGTGGACGCTCAAACTCCAGCGGTGACGTTTGGGTCTGGCCTCCGTTCGTCCCAGCAAGTATGTCTGAAGATTTCCTGAGATGAACGAGGCGTTCTGGCGGAGTGATCAGTGGGTACGCGGACCAAACACCTCCACCGCCATTTTTTGACCTTTCGAGTTCAGGAGATATTCCTCAGCTAAGGGTGTCATAGACAGGCGATATGACCAGTTTGTCGCCCAAACTCGGCAATTCCTGATTTTCGGTGGTTCATTGAAACGCGGAGCTTGGCGAAGTGGCGAGATCCAATTCGACACGTCGCGATCACGCTGTCGATTCTGCGCTCGGTGCTCCGAAACTGGGCGAAGAAGTAGCTGATGCTCTACAGCTCATCCGTTCCAAACAAGATAGGATTTTCTTCGCACTCTCTGAAACCGGAAATGCCTCGACCTACACCCGGGGTCTGCCGCAAGAAGTCCGAGCAGGCGAGATCAACAACTTCGACGAATCCATCACGTCTCTTCCTAAGACATTAATAGCATCTTCCGGCGGAATGGCACCGTTTCGGAAAATGAAAAAGCCGCAAATTTCAGTAGTCGTAGTACTGCTACTCGGCTCCGCTGCTTTCGCGGCGACGGAACTTGTGCCTAGCGCCCACGCTGTTCAGGTCACCCAGAACGCATTGGAACTCCACCTCTTTGCCCCTACCACGGCTAGTCCGGGCCAAACCATCGGCATCGAGTTATGGACGATCTTCGAGAACGTTACAAGCAATAGATCTGACCTAGCATTCAACCACACTTCTGTCGGTGTCGCGAATACGACTCTCTCGTTCAGTGTGACCACAAACGTTGGCATTGTTCCGCCTCACGTTCACACTCCCGGAGGTTCATTCATCACTCTAGCTTCATTCAAACAATGGGTTCATGCGGGTGCGTGGAACACGAGCTACACGGTACCATCCCAACTAGGCCTCTATGGAGTACATGTCTACGCAAATTACACCGTGATATCTGCCACTAGAGGTGTGCAACCGGTGCACTACATAACTCAGGCAGAGACAACGTTTTCCGTCGCAGACGCTCCAGCAACTGTATCGGGAGTCTCGGGACTCGCGACTGCTTCCGTCGACTATGCGGTTCTCGGCCTCGTGGCGGCAGCCGTAGTGTTGGACCTAGTACTCCTGTTTTGGAAGCGAAGCCCGGTAAAAAGCTCGTAACCTAACCAGCAACGACGCCTCCGCTCCCAAGTATTTTTTTTATGATTTCAAACCAGACACTATGCTGGGTGTCACGAGCAGCCAAAAAACGGTTCACATCCGCGACTTTCAACTCCACACAACTTAGAATTGTCGAGCCTTGCACCTGTAGGTTTCCGATTCTATCAACGCACAGGACTTGGTTGCTCATCAATCGGAGCGCTTGGACAGTGAGAGACGATACAGACCGTCCGTAAATGCGTAAATCTTCGAGCTGTCGTCCGGTTCAACATGCAGAGCCGCGTCTGGAAGCAGAGCTTCGCTGAGAGAGGTTGCAAAAACTTCTTTCTTAAGTACTTCTGAAGCGGTGCGGAAATCTGGTAATCGTGCAGGTAACCACGACTCAGCCTGAGAAGAACGTTCAGCAGGTCAGAGAATACGATCTACTCCTCGATGTAGATTTTGTTGGTCTCAAATATAGCGGCATATTGACCGTAGATCTAGAATCGATCGGGGACGTATCCCTAGATGCTGTGGGCCAGCAGATTAAGAGTGTAAAGTCCGGCGGAAGCAAACTCCCGTTCGAGCATCCTGGGAAGATTCTAGAGATTCAGACGGGCAAGTTCTCAGGTCCGTTAGAAATAGAGTTCAATGGAAAGATCTCAGACAACTTCACCGGATTCTACAAAGCATCTTTCGGGGAAGGCTACATCCTCACCACCCACCTCGAAGCAGTTCAAGCCCGCAAGGTCTTCCCTTGCTTCGACCATCCTGCATTCAAGGCAGTGTTCAAGGTTAGAGTCAGAACCGACGCTGACCTCTCCGTCATCTCGAACATGCCCATCGAATCCGAGACAAAGGAGGGGAGCAGGAAGACTGTCGCGTTCAAGAAGACGCCAAAAATGTCCACGTACCTCCTCTACTTGGGCGTTGGAAAATTCGTTCAGGAGAAGAGCCGGCACGGCGGGACAGAACTTTACGCAGCCTACGCGGATCGGCCGACGGGAAAGATCAATACAGAATTCTCATTCGAAGCTACCCGAAAAGTCTTAGACTTCTACGAGTCATACTTCGGAATCCCTTTCCAACTGCCCAAGCTCCACAACGTAGCTGTCCCAGAATTTGCTTACGGCGCGATGGAGAACTGGGGAGCCATCACCTACCGGGAAATTCTCCTCCACGTGGACAAGGACACGAGCATCCGGGCAAAGAAATCGGTAGCCCATGTGATCGCCCATGAGATTGCTCACATGTGGTTCGGAGATCTGGTGACGATGAAATGGTGGGATGACCTCTGGCTCAACGAGAGCTTCGCCACCTTCATGGACTTCAAATCTACAGACCGAGCCTATTCTGAGTGGAAGGTCTGGCAAGACTTCGTTCGCACCTCCACTTCCGGCGCAATGGGCCGCGACGCGCTGACCGAGACCCATCCCATCATGGCGAAGGTCAACGACCCTGAAGAGATTGAAGAACTGTTCGACGAGATCAGCTACGGGAAAGGGGCGAGCATTCTGCGGATGATCGAGGCTTACATCGGTTCAGAGAATTTCAAGAAGGGTGTTGGTGTCTATCTACAGAAATTCCGGTACAGCAACGCTTCCGGTCACGATCTTTGGTCAAACCTCCAAGAAGCGTCCGGGACGGATGTAAGCCGGATAATGGAAGGCTGGATCAGCCAAGAAGGTTTCCCAGTCATCAAAGCCTCGTTAGCAGGCAGTAGACTAGTGCTTGAACAGGAGAGGTTCCTTCTGACTGGCGGGTCTTCCAAGCAAACCTGGCCTGTGCCTATCACAATGACCGTTGATGGCAGGACGCAGTCGTTGTTGCTCGACAAGAAAAGGGCCGAGGTAAATCTCCCCACAACCCCGCGATCTCTCAAGGTGAACGTGGACCAGACAGGATTCTACGTCGTCCAATACGATGGAAGAGAACTGCAGGACCTTGTATGGAATAGCAGACTCTCCCCACTCGACCGTTGGGGATTGATCAGCGACGCCAAAGCCTTCCTCCTATCGGGACGCATTCCTTTCAGAGAATACATCAACCTGATCGAGAGGTCCCAGACGGAAGAGGAATATCTTCCCGCGCTCGAAGTCTCGGACCAGCTCTCATTCCTGTACCAGATCGCACCCTCGAAACTACTCGACATCACGCGAAAGCTCCATCACGCCGAACTCCAGATCTTCCAGAACAAGAAGGATGACAACAGCACCACTCTCAAGGGCATTGTCGCTGCCCGTCTCACCCTCGTAGATGATGCCTACGCAAAGGAGGCCAGTTCGAAGTTCAATGACCTAGCCAATGTCGAACCTGATATGAAGCGGTCGGTCGTCATGGGATACGCTAGATCTTCCAACGATTACGATGGCCTCATCAGCCGTTACATGAAGAGCACGACCGACGAAGAGCGACTAAGATACCTGGAAGGATTGGCCGGCTTCAAGAATTCTGAACTCGTGGCGAAAACACTGGACTTTGCGTTAAGTGACAAGGTAAAGAGACAAGACGTCCGGAACGTGATCCTCTACGCTACAGCCAACCCGGATGCAAAAGCTGCGGTCTGGCAGTGGTTCAAGAAGAACATGGCCAAATTAGAAGAGATGTACTCCGGGACAGCACAATTCTCGATCATCTTGCGAGAATACCTCTCGATTGTGGGGGTCGGCCGCCTGGCTGAGGTCGAGAAATTCTTCAGCGAGCACAAGGTTATCGGAGCGGACATCGCTCTGGAAAGATTGAGAATCTACGACCAGCTCGCAAAGAAGATCAGTGCAAAGACTTAGCGATTCAGCAAATTCTTAGGGCGCCCTTGCCGCTCTCGCGTTGTGCGTCAGAGGGAGGCAGTGGGAGCTGTTCAGTTAGCCGGGTAGGGTGGCGCACACGCACTTTGTCACTATTAGAGTGGGCCCACTATGCCTGTTTTCGTCGATCAAAGACGATCACGATAACAAGAATTGCACCAATCAGTACCACGGATTCCAGATATGGATTGAGAGGCGCAAGCCAGTCTACCCCCAGCAGAGTTCCTCCGACGGCCGAGGGATAGCTTATCGACCAATTGTCAGAAAAGGAGCCGACTGCGGGGGTGAAGACGTCAGAGATGGTTGTAGACGTGACCGTGAAAAGGTTGAATCCTTGCGTAGTATCGTTGAGAGCAGAAAAGTATCCGCTGTTGCTTAGCCAGTCGACGTTTGTGGTGTTGAACCTGTTCAGGGTCTGTCCTCCCGTGCCTGATATGAGATAGAGAAGACCCTCGCCATGTTCGTAGACACTCGCATTTGTGTCACCGATACAGCTCTGAACTATTGGTCCGTTCTTGTTTTGATACCAGTTGTCTCCACTTGTCTTCTGGCACGTAAGTGGGTATGAGCGTTCATAGTTGTGCTCGTCACCGGAAATAAGAAGATCCACCTTGTCATTTATCAGATGGTTCCAGAGCTCATCGCTATAACTAATTCCGTAAGGCCCAGCAGCCCAATCGTATACATGGTTCAACACCACAACCCACCGAATACCAGCATCATGCCCTGCCTTTACAATACTATCGAGCCACGTAAAGTGGTTCATAGCATCGGTGCCCGTTGGACCGTAATCGCACCAAGCTGTAGCGTTCGGTCTGGATGCGATACCATCACATAGTACAATGAACCTGACTAATGGAGTGCTTAACGGGTAGTCTACATACATCTCTCGGCCAAAGCAGGTATCGAAGAGGGCGATATTTGTTGAGGTATTGCATGCATGATTGTTCGAAACTGTCCCGCTGCCAACCCAGCTAACACCGCTTCCCTTTAGACCGCACGAATTTGCATATCCAGTGGCGCTCTCCCAGTATCCATAGGTTGTATCATTGGTCAGCCTGTCCCCATAGTAGGTGTCATGATCTCCAACCGCGAGGAATCCATCACGACTTCCGACCGCAATGTTCCAGAAAGCTGTGCACCAATTTGAAGGCGGGAAGTTGGCGTAGCTATAATCGCCAACTCCGATGGACAGTGCTGGCTGATTCTTTCCCCACAATGTGGTGACCGAGGTAGCAGAGCTCTGGCGTGAAAAGTCTCCCGCCACGGAAAACGTGAAAGATGATGTAGCCCCGCCTGCCGATGCAGGGAACGTGTGCAGGGCGAGTGAGGATAGGCTTGTGAGTATTAGGAGGAGAGTAAGAAAGCGTGGTATTTGCGGCGTGATAATGCACTTCGGAGGATATTGCTAAGGATATACTGGGTATTAAGCGGATCGACGGTTGTCAACTCCTTCTGTCCAGGCCTAGAGGGTGTCTGCGATGACAAATGCGCCCGTCCACCATGTGGTACAATTTCAAAGGGTCCTGCGAGCAAGCGCTTCCGGTTGATAGAGGGCCAGCCTGGTTGGACTCCGCGGAAGTACGGAGTTATTCTCTGATCACATCCAACCCTTCCATCCAGCAAAAAACTCCGATGGCGGGAAGGACAAAGAACTTGAGCAGGAAGTTAGAAACAGTAACTTGATCCTAGGAGCGGAGAGAAAGACCTAGAGGTGGGATACAATTATTGCGATTGGGGATCTTATGTTCAGGACTGGTAATCGTGGTAGCGGATTTTTTGGTGAAAAGACCGCCGCGCATAGATACGTATCCTCCGAGAAGTTGTGCGATGATCATCCCATGGTTGACTATCCTCGGGAGTGGCGGCCGTAGTAGTCGGAACACCTTTGATGGTAAGAATTGGAACTCGAAGGGCGTATGAAACAGCCGTCGAGCCGTCGAGAAATGAGTAATTCAATTTTCTGCGTGTGTGCAGAGTGGTGGTGGGGGGGATTTCAGCACCGGTTTACTGGTACATGTAAGCTGGTAACACCAATAATGCCTTGAATAGAGTTCGAGGTTCAAGTCCGGTGGGGTTTAAGCCCTATCTGGCTAGCGTACGTTCACGAAATCGTTTCAACATGCCTATTTTTCCTGAGCCAAATCATTGGTTCGCTGTTCTTGGCGATGTATTCCTTCACTTGATCGGAGAGCCCCTCTGATTGCTGTACCTGACATAGTCATTTGCAGTCGCAAGCCGTTCTGTTGTTGACGGACGCATCTCTTTAGCAATACTCAACAAATCAGAGTTGGTTACTAGTTCAGTTTTACCCGGAAGCATTTGCTCGTCGAATCGCCAGCTCTACAGCCCTGTCAACGAGGTCTCGAATATCGGCTCCCGAGAACTTGTCGGGGCTTTCATAGATGTACTCCGATGCGGGTATCAGTCCCACTTGTTCCAGTCCTCACCGACTCGATTATTCCCCAGAACTGAGGTGGTGAGGGCGATTTCTGGATCATTGTTCTTCGACAGCGATGGTTGTCTGGGTTATTCGTTCGAGAACTGTGAAGAATATTGTGGGTCCTGTTCAGCTGCCAAAGCTGGGCACCTATGGCTGAGTCGTTGGCGGAATATGTTGGACCAGACCCTTTTCTGGGAAGCTACGATGTAAGCCTCTACCCGCCAAATCTACTGGGGTGTGCCTATGTCTTCTTCGCACAATGTAGAGTGCAAGCAAAACCTGCGGATAAACGGGACGAACACAAATGGCCGCGACATGAGGAAACAGAGACAGGAAACCCAGTGGGCTGGTGAACGAGACACTCGTCTCGAGGGTCTAGACTGAAAAGGTGTAAGTGAGTGGCTGGCTACAGGCAAGCGGGGATGCGGTCGCGTTGCCGTAGACGACCGTCGTTCCATTGGTGAGTTGTAGGTTTCTGACACTGTCCGAGGTGGCGCAGTCCCAGTTTGCATGTGTGAAGGTCAGCGTATTCGTCCCCTTCACGACGTAGGATGTTATGTCGAAGCTGAAGGACGCCCAGACGGCTCCGTTGGACGGAATATCAACTGGAGGAAGAGTCGCAACCAGCAGTCCGTTGATCGCGAGCGTCTCTTCTTGACCGCCATCCCAGTCGTAACCCTGCCAAGAGAGAGTGTAAGTTCCTGGAGACGAGGAAGGAGCCGAGACCGTCACAATAATGTCGACAAAATTGGTGTCCCGCGATGACGCAGAGTCCGCGACAGTCGCGCGGGCTGTATACGTCCCTGGCGCGGCGTATTCGTGGTTGACAGTGCTCCCAACACCCGTCGCGCCATCGCCAAAGTTCCATGTGAACATGTAAGGCGGAACCCCACCACTAGACAACGCGCTGAAGGTGAGGGTCTCGCCTACAACAGGGAACGCCGTCGACTGGCCCGCGCTGATAGACAGGTCTGGCGGAGCTGGGGCTGGCGGCGCTGTTCCGTTCATCAAAGTGTAAGTCAACCATTGTGTACAGGTCAATGGTAGGCTTGTTGAGTTGCTGTAGACGACTGTTGCTCCGCTTGTTACCTGCAAGTTCCCAACGGCGTCAGAGACGCTGCAGTCCCAGTTTGCATGTGTGAAGGTCAGCGTATTCGTCCCCTTCACGACGTAGGATGTTATGTCGAAGCTGAAGGACGCCCAGACGGCTCCGTTGGACGGAATATCAACTGGAGGAAGAGATGTCAAGAACTGCCCGTTGAAGTAGAGACTCTCTTCATGGACGCCGTCCCAATCATAACCCTGCCAGGACAGAACGAAACCTGTAGCTGCAGTCACAGTGAAGTCGACAGTCGCAGTGTGAACCAGCGAACCACTCGTACCAGTAACAGTCACAACGAAACTGCCAGTGGTCGAGAAGGCGCAAGAGAGAGTCGAAGTGCCAGAACCACCAGATACAGTCGCCGGAGTAAGACTGCACGAAGCGTTGTCACTGGTCAACGAGACATCACCTGTAAACCCGTTCAACGGACCAACAGTGATAGTCGAAGTACCAGCAACACCAACACTGACAGTCACACTCGTCGGACTGGCAGTCATAGTAAAGTCAGGACCAGTAAGAGTGACAACAGTGACACTTACAGTCGTCGTGGCTGCAGAGACCGTCGTACCTGCGGGCGTACCGGTCACTTGGAGTGTGTAGGAACCCGGAACCACAGAAGAAGCGACGCTGATCGCCAAGTTGCTAATCGCCCCGCTTCCGGTAGGAGTCACTGGATTGACGCTGAAACTGCCACATGTGATACCCGTCGAAAGAGGAGTTACACATGACAATGTCACAGGCTGAGCAGTTCTAGCAGTCAGAGTTGAAGTGATCGTGATAGTGCCAGAACCGCCGTGGACAATGGTCACAGGACCATTGTTCGACAAGGAGTAGTCGAAGTTCGCGGGGAAGATTATCACTTCGACAGTAACATAGGTGTTGTGGGTGATCGTCGAGCCGTTTCTAGTGCCGGTGGCAACGATTTCTAGGGTGTAGGTGCCTGTTGGAGTTGTTGATGTCGTGTTCACAGTCACCGTTGATGTGTTCGTCTCACCTGATGCAAGGGAGATAGTGGCTGGGGAGAGTGAAGCAGTGGCACCCTCACTGACAACGGGTGTCACCACCACGCTCAATGAGATTAGGCCAGAAAAACCAGTAGTGCTAGTCACGGTCACTGTGACCGTGCTTGAATGGCCCGCGAAGATGGACAGAGTGTAGGGGGGAGCTGAGATCGAAAAGTCGCCTACTCCATTACTGAAGTGACCACGTTGTACGTTTTCGGAATCAACGTTTCCACCATTATCGAAGATTAGGGCGCACGTGTCACTTCCGGATACGCTAGAGGCACAGCCCGCATTAGATGGGTATGAGATGTCAGGCGTCCCTGTTCCCACGATGTTGTAGGTTATGCTGAACAAGAGTCCTGTGCATGGTGCTGAGCAGACGTTGTTGCCTGAAGCATCTATGGTCGAGACCTCCGCGACACCGAGCCCGTTAGCTGCGTTCGAACAGGATCCTTGTACCGCAACGCCATTAACGCAAAGAGTAGTGAAGTTGGGTTGGCTGATGAGACTACCTGAAAGGTCTATGCTTGCAGGGCTCAGGATGGTGTTGATGGTCTTGACGAAGACTTCGAAGCCGCCAATTGGATCAGAGTCCTGGAGGAATACGGAAACGGTAAATTGAGAGCCTATCGAGCCTGTGAATGTTGACACTGTGCTAGGACAGCTCGTGCTGCCTGTCGGCGCGATGCATATCAGCCCAATGTTCTGGCCATTTGCAGTGTGTGTGGAAGCGGGGAGACCGATGAGAGAAGCGAGGATGATGAAGAAGAGTGCAAATAGCTTCTTCATTATATGTCCCCCACACCTTTCGCGTCTAGGTGCAATTCTATCCCTCTGGTTGCCAGGCCCATCCGGACCACTTTTCTCAAGTGAGCAGCTTACGCCTTTTCTTCTGCATCCGATTCTATTAACAGTTGCTGACTGTGAAGAAAAGTATTGGATTCAGGGGATGGAGTATTGGTGCGGGGGGTGGGATTTGAACCTACGTCGGCGCCTCCGGCGCCAACCCGAATATCTTCATTTCCATTTTCGTCAGACATGATGATCACCAAATAGTTGTCCTTGGCTAGCTAAGAACATTCCGGTTCACTTACGACCGGAAGAGTATTCCTAGAGTCAAGACAGTTTGTTTCAATGGCGAGACGACACGGACACGAGGCTGAAACATTGGAATGCTGGGTTCGTGTGCGAGCTGTGCAGACGAAAGGCGGCGGGGCTGACCTCCAAGAGTTTCTCGGGACATGAGGCCCCGGGGCTTCTATTCTGACGGAGAGTCCTATCAGTCCACCCTAAAGCATGTGGGACACTCTCTTACATCTTTTTCATTCTTCAGATAGCACAACTCTGAAATAGTCATGGGCTGGGTAGAATCAGTTTTGCGTTCGGCAATGACCCCATGTGTTCGACGCGGCCACCTTGGGTCTACTATGTCTCTTCTCGAATCGTTGGTATGAATACAATAGGACTACATCCCGTTTCCGAGACCGCTGGGTCCCCATTCGACGATCTTCCAGGATGGAGGTGATCTGCAATAAGAATGAAAAGACTGCTTCTGGGTCCAGCTATACTAGCTATTATAGTGGTTCTTGGAGGTTTCCCGACAGTTTTCGCCTCCCATTCGACGCCTTTCGGCGGGAGTTTCTCCGGCAGCTTCACTTTGACATCGGCAACCACAGCCACCATAACCATTACAGGCTATTTTGAGCATCTCGGAAAGACAACAATTGCGAGCACAGCCACCGGTACTGGTTCGTCGGCAGCCTGCGAGGGTGGAGAGACTGATACAGAGCAACAGACGTTCACATCAGCAAACGGTGATGAGATTTTCAGCTCAGCCATGGACGTTACTTGTCCAACTTCGCCAACCGTATTCCAGCTTACGGCGACCTTCACCATCACCGGTGGTACGGGGCGTTTCGCTGATGCTTCGGGCTCGGGAACTACTCAGCTTACTGCCACTTTCACTTCAATGACTACGGGAACATTCTCAGGCACTTCGACCGGAACCATAAGCTACTGAAAGCCAGAAAACTGGGCTCAAGCACCAATCCCAATTTTTCTTTTTTCACAGAGGAATTAGAAAGCCACAGAGCCACTTGTCAACACGGAGAGATTGTTCGAAACCATGAATGTTCCGAAAACCGACTAACTAGCGATTCAGTGGGACCCCATATGCGATCTGGTCGTGCGCACACAGGTGTGAGAGGGGACGGCCAACATAATGCGTCAAGATTTGCGCGACCCAATTACTTGTTTGCTTGGTCCCGTTCGATGATGTGACTCAAGCATATGGTCAATTATTCGACCTTCACTGTGGCGGAGAAGGTTTTCCGAGTAGATCTGAAGGAGCAATCAACTCTACGCTGTAGATTTTGACCCAACCCTCCGTATTCCCTTTTATTCCTGTTTCTTCGCGATTCCGAGCGTAGCTTTCACTCCGACAGAGATGGGTATTACCACAGCCACAGGTCATTTCTCTCTCAACTCTCGATTCGCTGGCTGTCGTGTCCGCTTTCGCTCACGAGATACAAGTGGGAAGAGAACGAAAAATATCCCCAGATATAACAGTGCAAGCGAGGTGAATCCCAACCAAGTAGTAGGGGCAAATAACCAGAACGCGAACTTTCCAAAGGGGAACCCGAAAGTCGCTGCAACCCACAGGTATGCCAGCCCAATAACGACTCCGATAGAGATGATCGTAAAGGGTTGAGAACGCAATCCCATTTGTCTCGAACCCGACTCTTGTGATTCTCCTATGACTCTCCAGACTTGATAGTTCTAGCAGAGGGCTTTCGACGAGCCATGAGTAGGATTAGCAACGTGATATCAAGCACTCCAAGAATCAGCAATGTATTGGTTCCGAGTGTCCCCAACGGTAGAGGTAGACCCAGAAAGGTCAACAAGTTCGCCACCGCCAAGTACGCCACGAAGAATGCGAAAACCAAGACCAGCGTACCGAACCGGCTTCGTCTCCGCATTGTCAAGAAACTACCGCGAAACCAAACGATAAGCATTACGGATGCTTAGCTCGAAACCCACAGAAAGATGAGGTCAACGAGCATAACGAAAGCTGACCTTGAGACCTCGACTCATCTCGGAATCGTCAAGCTAGTGCCGAACTCTTTTTCTGGGGCAGATGGTAGAGATTCATATAGGCAATTACCGAGAGGAACGAGAAGACAGCAGGAAAAACAATCGCCAGATTATTCAAAGAAGAGAGACCCAACCAGAATAGGATGACTACCCCTATCCAGACCGCCAGATTAATCGTAGCGAGGATTTGTAAGACACGCCAACTCCCAGTTCGACGCTTCAAGTCTTTGTTGCCTACATGAAAACTGGGAAAAAAGGATTGCTGACTATTGTTCGGTTTCTTCAGCCTCTTCTCTGTGTTGTTTCATGTGGACTGGTTTGCGACCTTTGAACGGGTTTAGCCAAGGGTCAAGCCAAGGGTCAGGTGGCGAGATTTTGTCTCCTACGAGGAAAAGAGGAATGCCGAGGAACCCCATCCCGATCCCAACTATAACGCTGATTCCAAAGAGACGTTCTGCCTCTGGCGAGGGGTTCGTATCATATGACAAAATAGAGGTCAATGCGAGAGCAAGGATAAACCCCACCAACATGGCTGTGCCGGTCAGCCGAAGAATTCTTGCGAACCAAAGATCGAAGTGTCCCACTCTACGGTCTGCCTACGATAGAAGTGGGTAGTGGTGACAGAAAGGGATTGCTGAGAGACATCTCCTACAATTTTGGCTTCCTGAGGAGGACATATCCGTCCGGTGACTGAAGCACGATATCCCAGCCATCAATCAGAGCCTGGTCGAAGTCTGTACTGGTCATCTTGGTTTTGATGTAGTCGTAGGCGTGGTTCGAGAACCGCTTGGTCTCGGCCATGTCGGCTTTGACTCTCTGCTCCGATTCCGTCAGGACTTTGAGGACTGCTTCCCGACTGCCTGTCCCAGCGGCCGCTCTGAGTTGAGCTAACTCCGCCCTGATGGATTCCACCTGTCTCTTGTTGTTCTCTTCCAGAGCTTTGCGTGCTTTCTCTTCGGCTTCTCGCTCAACGATTAGGTAGGGCCCCAACCTTTTTTTCATCTCTGATATGCGAGACTGAAAGTGGAGATTGCACTGTGACCGGGTTCTTATCGAAGTTGTTCAAGGACAGGAAAGGCTACAAGCGGTTTGCCGACTCGGGAATACCCTTGCATCGTTACGTTGCCGAGAAGAAGCTCGGTCGCAATTTGAAGAAGAGAGAGGTGGTTCATCACATAAACAGAAGCAAGACGGACAACCGGAGGAAGAACCTATGGGTGTTTCGCTCCCAGAAGAAGCATGATTCTGCTCACAGGAGCGACAAGAAACGGTTTGGCATATGGTGAACGTTCCATCTCCCACGTTGCCCCTTGGGACCCCATATGCGGTCCAACCGAGTGCATACGGGTGTGAGACGGGATAGTCAACATAATGCGTCAAGATTTGCGCGACCATTGACTCGTTTGCTTGGTCCGGTTTCGATAATGTGACACAAGCATATAGTCAATTATTCGATTATTCGGCGGTCACCTTTGCCTCGAACTCGCTCGCTCATCGGAGCCCGAACCACAATCCATCCGAAACTGACAGGTCGGCTATAGTCGAGTACAACACGAGCATTCACAACCCTATTGCCGAACGTCCTGGCGCTCAATTCGAGGGAACTGAAGAATCCCTCAACTGGGTATCTTACGCGGCTCATGTTCACGCGGCTGGATTTCCGTTTGCTGGAAAGCGCGCACGTTTGCGGACACTCTTGGGTCCATGAAGCCAGAAGACTCGAACGACGTGAACGATGCCCCAAATGTGGCGAGTTCGGGAGCGGGTTCGGCACAATTCGCAATGAGAGGCGTTTCTTCCACGAACGCAATAGAAGTTGCTACGTCAGGGTGGTGGAAAACCGATTGAAGCGAAATCGGTTAGTGAAATGTGCTAAGTGCGGTGAGATGGGGCGGGAACATCATGGGAAGGACGGGCATGTCAGAATCCGGCACACGGATCGGACGTGTTATGTTGGCTGAGAAAATTTTGTAACGTTCTTCACTGTGTTACAATGTGATGCCGCTACAACTATACCCCGCTAAGGAACAACCTTCACGATTCGAGCATTATAGAAGATCGGTTTCTTAGGTCGCCGCATGAGGCTCTGAATGCTGTCCTAGATCAATTCGAATAATTGTATGTCCAACCGTGCGGTCACAAGTGTTCGATTGTGGACACGGACGTTATCTTCTTAGACAGTTGAAAGACGCGCGATGAAAAAAACTTAGAGCACTCGCAGTGCTTGCATTTGCGCTAGTTCCGACGCTCCTCATCCCTTCAGCCCATGCCCAGGTGGTTGTCCAAGACCAGGGTCTCCAACAGTTCTGCGGCAACTGGGGATCTGACGGAGGTTATACTTGCATGGGACTCAGCGGCCAACTTATCAAGGATGACACTGAACAAGACCCTAACCACGATATCTTCACTATTGTCGTCCGTGCATGGGACTCCACAAACGACAACTATGGGATCGGGGATATGTGGCTGGAAACGCAAACGCAAACTTCGGTAGGTGGGGGAGCTTATCAACCCGCCCTCTTGGACAAGTGGGACCCTCAGTCTCAGCAAACTTCGTCTCAGCAACAAATAACCTTCAGTTACGCAGGGATCTCAGTCCCCATAACTATGCCTGCCTCGAAAACCGACATCTATGACAATCTAAACTATTACAGTACGCTCTACGTGGCTTGGCATGTCCACATGGACTGCAATTGCCCTCCGCCCCCCATTCCGAACCCTGGCTGGGCAGAGTTTGCCGTGGCTTTCAGTGTTCCCGAGGGTGGTATCGTAGCTATCAACGTCTACCTACATCTTAGATTCACCAACCCTCCAGCCGACTCCAACCCGTTTACTCTGACGTGGAGTGGCTGGACCCCAACCTACGGCATCACTTTCCAGTACCCTCCGCCTCCACCCCCTCGGCGTTGCCCGCCCGTCTGTTGAGCCGTCACCAATGACTTACATTCCCCCCTTTTTTTTCCTGAACCAGTTTCGCTTGGACCCGACATCCAACGTGGGCCGAATCGCTACGAATCTCAAGGGGAAATAAACTATTATCGATGGCGTGAAGCACTCAGTTGCATCTTATCTTGCCTTCTTTGTGCGGAAGACAATTCCAACGTTTCCGAGCATCGACTTCCACGTTGGACTATGCGGCAAGAAGACCCAGTGGCACGCCCTTAGTTGAAGGGTATCACGATAAGATGCGCGAAACTTCAGCGTAGCTTCCGAGGCTCATGCTTCACAGAGCACTCTTTGCACAAAGCCAACCGAAACGTCTTGCCGTACACTCCTTGGACTTCTGCGCCTTTTTTCTTACAGCCACAGTGGCAACGGCACCGTTCGGCGTCCGATTGTTTCAAACGAGTGATGTTTCTTACGATTCGGCGGCGATAATAGCCGAGTTCAACCCGGCCGCGGGAAGTCCGGCGACAAGTATCCTCGCCACTTCCTGAGAAGCTCGTTGAAGTCTCGAATTCATCCAACCCACCTCAATGGCCAGGTGCAGAATACCAAAAAGAAGGATTGGGGTTTGGTTTCTACGCTGTTATTCTATCCAGTACTCTCTGTAGACGTTGACTCTGACGCTGAGACTGCCCAAGACGAGGGGCAGAGTGTCCACGACCTTGGCGTCGGCTATGAAGAAGGCTGAGCCGGTACCACTGGATTCTATGCCCGTGAAGGAGGCTTGGGTCCAAGCCGCCCCGGCAGCGGTATCCGTGTAGTTTCGGGGATAGCTGGATGCTAATTGGATGGTGTGTATGAGGCCATAGGTAAGCTTCACCGACAGTAGTATGCTCTGGCCCGGCATCAAGGGATGACCAATAGCACTGGCAAGGTTGGAGATGGCGAGATGGACCGTCTCAGGGTTGCCCGTTGATACTGTGATGGTGGAGGGCTGGGTGATATCCGACTCATTGGCAAGGCTCGTGCCGTTGGCATAGAACACGTGTATCGCTCCCTTGGCAGGCATCCACGGCGGACTAACTGTCCAGTCCACGGGCAGAGTGTCATTCAGCCGGAGAGACTGAAGAGAAGACCCGGAATTGTTAGTGACGTTGACCCAGGCTAAGACCTGACCGGGATTCGCACTTCTTACAATGGCGCCAGCAAGCGTCACATTGATCATGGGATTGCCGTTAGAGTCTAACCCGAGTGGCGTGAGGGTGGAAGTGGTGAAGAACTTGACGATCTTGAGATGAACGGATGGAGATAGAACTAGCTCGCCGACCCTTGGGGGGCTACCTACCTCTGTGAACCAGATATTGTGGTCCGGCCCCACTGTAATGCCAATCGGACAACTGTTAGGATTTGGCAAGGGATACTCGATGAAGGAGCCGCCAGTGCTGACCTCGGCAATATTGTTCCCGCGGCAGTCTGTGAACCAGAGATTGCCGTCTGGGCCCAACGTAATCTGCTGAGCGGAACTGTCCGATGCAGGTACGGGGTATTCGGTGAAGACGCCGCTGGTGGTGACTTTCCCGATCACGCTGAGAAAGCCGTTGCCTCCTGGGAAAGAATCCGTGAACCAGAGATTACCGTCCGGCCCTAGAGTGATGGAACCCGGAACACTCTGCGGGTTGGGTAGTACATATTCGGTCATCGCGCCATTGGGGGTGATCTTCCCGATCATGCCGACAAGGGGATTGCTAGGTGTGACCACGTGGTTCGTTGTTGTGAACCAGAGGTTACCATCCGGCCCAGTAGTAATAGACGACGGTGCCGTATTCGGCGTTGGGATAGGATATTCGGTGAAGACACCTACTGTAGTAACCTTCGCGATCATGTCGCCGTCAAACTCTGTGATCCAGAGATTACCGTCCGGGCCCACCGTAATGCCGTCCGGACCACTCTGAAGGTTGGGCAAAGGATACTCGGTTAGTGTGCCGCCTGTCGTGAGCTTGTCGATACTGTTACCGGGTCCTGTCGTGAACCAGAGATTACCGTCTGGCCCGGTAGTGATGGAGTCAGGTTTATCGCTTGGAGTTTTTGCGGGCATCGGATACACAGTGAATACGCCACTTGTGGTGACCCTTACGACCTGGACGCCGTCAGAGTCAGTATACCAGAGGTTACCATCCGGCCCGGTTGTAATTGACATCGGAAAGCTCACTCCATTTAATCCCGTTGGCACTTTATACTCAATGAATGATGTCGCCAGCAGGGTTGGCTCTGTGATGATGATGGCGAGTAGTAGGACGCCACCTAGTGAGACTTTGAATGCAAGCGATGCAACTTTCTTTGCTATTCTCATGTGCTTGGAGTACTTGTCTCATC
>Ga0209239_1000067_pt1 | contig 60403 bp, 46 predicted proteins | sample GraSoi013_2_20cm_FD_185824 | JGI IMG/M metagenome (GOLD analysis project Ga0209239, IMG submission 185824) | Grasslands soil microbial communities from the Angelo Coastal Reserve, California, USA - Sample 10_02_2013_2_20cm (SPAdes) (version 2) | ecosystem: Environmental > Terrestrial > Soil >...
CGGGATCGCGTCGGCTTCGAGCGGTGGCGGGAGCGGTGTGAGGCACAACAGGACCGGATGCCGCCGAACGTGCGCGCAGACTTTGTCCTGAAGACCGCGATCGGCCGGGCACGGTTCGGTCAGCATGAGCGTGCCGACGCCTTGCTCGGGACTGCGATGCGGATTGCTGAAGGTGCGGGGCTAAACGAGTTCGTGTTCCGGGTCGAGCGGATCCGGACCGGACTTAGCGGTTGCAATTGCCACGACTCGGTCGAAGCAACACATGGAGCAACCACTGAGCCCGACATCCAGAATGAAGCGGTCCGGGAGGTATCGATGTCGCTTGCGCAACTCGGACCGTGATACCTCCCCGACCGTCGCTCATGCTCAGTGGCACACGTTGCCGCTAGTCCAGTCACAAGCCGGGTGGGGCGCCGTTGTATCGGCACACGCGGTGATCCCGAACGCAAACGAGAGCACGACCACAGCAACGAGCATGCGAATCGAGCGCGACATAACACCTCCGCAAGATTTTGGTTAAAGGGCGTACGACTGCTGCGATGCTAAGCTGGCTCTGTGCGGAGGGCGTGTTTAGGGCGTTTTCGCGGCAGTGGGGGGCGTTTTTGCGACAGCCATGCTCGTCCTAGCGGCGGTCCCCGACGTTCAGCTCCATAAGCTGCGCCGGGCCGCGGGGCTGCGGTTCCACCTGGCGCACGCCCGGACCTGGGATGACGCCCTGACGACAATCCGCACCCGGCCCGTCGAGCTGGCGGTGGTCGACCCGCTGCTCGGGGGCACCCCCAGCGGGACCGAGATCTCGCGGCTGAGCGTGCTGTTCCCGTCCTTGCCGCTCGCCCTGTACACGACGCTCTCGCCCGCCGTCGCCGCCGTGCTGCTCGCGCTGGGCCAGAGCGGCATCCACCATGTGGTGTTCGCGCGCTACGACGACCACCCCGCCCGGCTGCGCGAGGTGCTGGCCGCCGAGGAGGCGCGCTCCACCTCGCACCGGCTGCGCGAGCAGCTCGGCTGGATGCTCGCCCCGCTGCCGAGCGAGCTGCGTTGGGCCCTGGAAGAGGTGCTGCGCTCCCCCGCCGAGCTGCAGACGGTGCAGCAGGTGGCGGCGCGCGCCCGGGTCGACCGGCGCACGTTCGAGCGCTGGTTCCTGCGGCTGGGGCTGCGCTCGCCGCGCCACTTCCTCGCCGCCGCCCGCGTGCTGCACGCGCACCGGCTGCTGCAGGATCCGGGATTCACCGTCGACGACGTGGCCCAACGGCTCGGCTACGCCCAGACCAAGACGCTGCAGCTGCACGCCCGCGCGTACCTGGGGCTTACCCTGGGCGAGATGCGGGACGCGCTCGACGCCCAGGAGGCGTTGCAGCGCGTGGCGCACGGCTTCGCGCCCCAGGCGGCCCGCGCCTCGGCGTCCTGAACCGTCGCACGTTCCACGTTCCACGTTCCACGAACCCCGAATCCCGAGCCCCGAGTCTGTGTCTGTTGCATTGACGCCACAATAGCTGAACGAATGCTCACATTCCGAGTGACCCGCATCACTCGCGTGTCTCCCGCACGACACTATGTTCTCCCGATGCCCGAGGCCCCGACGCAGCAACCGCGCGTTCTCATCGTGAGCCACCACGCCGACGCCGCGCTCGAGCTGGAGCAGGTGGCTGTGCGCCGCGGCTACGCGGTGCGTCGCGCCAACACCGGCGTCCAAGCACTCGAGCAGGCGTTCGATCGGGCGGTGGGGGCGGGGCCGGACCTGATCCTGCTGGACGATTCCCTACCCGACATCGATCCGCTCGACGCGAGCCGGGCGCTGCGCGACGACCCGCGCCTCGGGAGCAGTGTGCCGATCCTGCTCGTCTCCGCCGGCATGCCCACCACGGCCGAGCATCATGCGGCGCTGCGCGCGGGCATCTGGGAGTACGTGGCCCACCCGTTTCACGCGGAGGAGGTGGGCGAGAAGCTGGACGGGTATCTGCGCTGGAAGCTCGAGGCGGCGCGGGCGCGGCACGGCGACGATCTGGCCGACGTGACCGGGCTGTACACGCTGCGGGGACTGGCACTGCGCGCGCAGGAGCTGACGCTCCAGGCGTTCCACCACGCCGCGTCGCTCGCGTGCGTCGCGCTCGCGGGTGTCGATGGCGAGCTGCTGGCGGGGGTGCTGCGCGCCGGAGGGCGGCGCTCGGATGCGATCGGGCGCGTGGGCCCCGGCGAGTTCGCCGTCGTCGCGCCCGGCACCGACCGCGCCGGTGCGGTGGGGTTGGCGGAGCGGGTGGCGCGCGCGGTGCCCGGGCTGCGCGCCGGCTACGACGCGGTCACCAACGCGCGCTACACGCCGATCGAGCCGAAGAACCTGTTGGGGCGCGCGACCAGCGCCCTACGCGTCGCCAAGACGGACGGCGGTGGAGCGGGCTGGATCAGGGCGTTCCAGTAGTCTGGAAGAACTCTCCCATATCGGGCGCGGTCGCGGCGGCGTTGGGCAGCGTCCTGAGGCCGAGCGCCTCACCGGTGAGCCGCAGCAAGCTCTGGTGCTGGTACACGCCGGTTCCCTGGTAGCCGCGCTTGGCTTTGGGACTCACGATCACGCAGGGCACGTGCCCGCCGCCGTCGGTGTTGTCGCTCCCCGCTTCGTCGAACACGATCACCAATAACCCGTCCCGCTGGAACGCGGCGTTTTTCACCAGCGGATCGATGTTCGTCTGGAGCCACTGATCGGCGGTCGAGAGCGAGCAGTCGTGCGCGTCGTTGCACAGGTTCGGCACCACGAATGAATAGGCGGGCAGGTTACCACCCGCCAAATCAGCCGCGAACTGGCTGAAGGGCACGAGGTTGTTGCGCTGAGTCGCGGAGTTCACCACGTCCGAGAGCAGGGCGATGACGTTGTGCTTGCGGGCGTAGTTGCCCACGTCACCCCCGGTGTAGCCCACCGACGGCAGATCCTCCGCGTAGGACTTCCACGTCTTGCCGGCGGCGAGCAGGTGACGAACGATGTTGTCGTCGCTCACCACTGTGGAATAGCTGTCGTCGTTGGTGATGATCTTCCCCACCGTCATCATGAAGTAGTTGCCGATGGAGGGATGCGTGACGGCGTAGTACTGGGTCGCGAGCGCGTACTGCTGCGCCAGGCCGTTCAGGTACGGCATGGACGAGCTGCCGATCACGGACGAATAGTCCGTGTTCTCCTCCACCACGACGATGACGTGCCCCATCAGCGGCACGGGGCCGCCGCCTCCCGAAATGGGGGCGACGGACTCGGTTCCCTTGCACGCCACGATCAGGAACAGCAGCGTCAAGAGTCGCGATTTCATACGAGAGTCTCCTCTAGACAAGCGCCTGTCGAGCGAGCCCGACGGCGGCGATGACCCTGTCGCGCCACGCCGGCTCCTGGCGGCGGAACATCCCGCTGGCCACCTCGATCAGGGCGCCGGCACAGTGTAGCGAAAAGCGTGCCCGCCAGGCAGCCGGTACATGAGCAAAATACTCCTCCACGAACGCGGCCGCGGCGGCCTGGCCTCGGCCAGGGGGAAGCGCATCGAGTCCCACGCCGCCTGTCAGATAGGCCCACAGGTGGGCCGGATCGCGCACCGGATCGCCCAGGGCCACGGAGTCCAGGTCGATGAAGACCACGCGATCGCCGTCCAGGAACACGTGATCGGCCTTGAGATCCCGATGCATCGGCCCCGGTGCTGCATCGGGCAGGCCGTCGACGACCGCGGCGGTGAGCGCCTCGACCTCGGCCGCCACCTGGGGACAGGCCCACGCGACCAACCGCGCCGCCCGCCGCACCTGTGCCAGCTGGTCGGCGCGGGAATGCTCGCGCGGGACGGGGACGCCGTCGTCCTGGTTGAACGCCGCCACCGCGCGGGCGACCGGGCGCATGATCGCGGGGTCGCGGCCCGCGAGCAGCAGCTCGAGCAGTGGCGCACCGCGCGCCTCCTCGAGCACCAGCGTATGCAGGTCCGCGAGATAGGCGATCGGCGCGACGACGGCGTACGGGCCCGCGGGAGCCGCCCGCGCCGCCAAGTGCCGCAACAGGTCCCAGGTCGCCTCGCCGCGCCCGTCACGGTACACCTTGAGATACGCCCGCACCGAGGCGTGGCGACCGGTCGCCCGCTCGCGCGCCCGCAGGGTGTAGCGCAGCGCCGCGCCCAGCTCGGTACGGTAGCGCAGCGGCTCGATGGCGCGCTCCTCGGGTTCCCAGCTGCCGCCCCCCCCGTCCACCCCCCGGCCCAGACGCTCGAGCAGCAGCGGCTCGACGTCGTACCGGACGCCGGCACCGCTCATCACCCGGCGCAGCTGGTGGATCTTGCGGTCGTAGGGGAACACCTCCACCAGCATGTCGAGGTCCGGCACAAAGCCGACGGGCTCGAACGAGAGCCACTCCGGCGGGACGTCGCGCGACGGGTCGGCGGCCGCGAGCTCGCGCCACACGCGTTCCGCTTCCCCCGCCGTGGCGTACAGCACGCCGGTCACCATCTGCTGCCAGCGGCGCCCCGAGCGACGGTCCGCCAGACTCAGCGTGTACTCGAGCACGCAGCGTGACTTCCGCTGGCGGCACCGGAACCGGAACGGCATCACGGCCTCGATCGCGATGTCGTCCGCGCCCACGCCTCGCGCCGGCTTCAGGTGCGCGCGGAACACCTCGAGCATACGCGCGGGATCACCCGCCACGGCGAGCTGGGGGAACTCGGCATCGCCGGGGAGTCCCAGAGTGGAGGCCACACCTGGGCCCAATGCCGCACTGCCCTGAAGGGCCGTCATGTCACCGCCTCGTACAGCTCGCGATAACGCCCGCTCCGCTCCACCAGCTCGGCGTGCGTGCCGCGGTCCACGACCGAGCCGCCGTCCAACACCAGTACCTGGTCGGCGTCGGCCACCGATTGCAGGTCATGCGTGACGATCACGCTGGTCTTGCCGGCCGTCAGGCGGTCGAGTGCTTCGCGGACCTTGCCTTCACTTTCGCCGTCCAGTCCCGTCATCGGCTCGTCCAGGATGAGGATCGGGGCGTCGCGGATCAGCGCGCGCGCGATGGCGATGCGCTGGCGCTGCCCGCCCGAGAGCGTGGCGCCGCGCTCACCGATCACGGTATCGTAGCCGTGTTCCAGCTCACGGATGAATTCGTCCGCGTTCGCGGCGCGCGCCGCGGCCTCGATTTCTTGCGAGGTGGCCCGGGGTTTTCCGTACGCGATGTTCTCGCGGATCGTGGCCCCGAACAGGATCGACTGCTGCAGCACCAGGCCGATGTGGCGCCGCAGCGAGGCCCGGCGGTATTGGCGGATGTCGCGGCCGTCGATCAGGATCGCGCCCTGCTGCGGCTCGTACAGCCGCAGGATCAGGCTCACGATCGTGGACTTGCCGGCCCCCGACACGCCCACCAGGGCGAGCCGCTGGCCGGGGGAGACGGCGAACGAGACGTTGCGCAGCACGTCCCTGCCGTCGCCATAGTCGAACGACACGTCCCGGAAAACGATCTCCCCCGTGAGCCCCTTGGCGGGCAGCGCGTCGGGCCGGTCCACGATCTCGGGCTCGATGTCGAGGATCTCGGAGATGCGCTCGGCCGACGCCATCGCTTTGGAGAAATCGGTCGACAGCTTGGCGAGCTGGCGGATCGGCTTGTACATGTTCGTCAGATACCCGACGACCAGCACCAGATCGCCCGGCAGCATGCGGCCCTTGAGCACCTGGAATGCGCCGAACAGCACCGCGGCCGCGGTGCCGAGGGCGGTGATGATCTCGGAGGAGCGCGTGGCGGCCGCCTCGAGCCGGGCCACACGGATGCTCTCGCGCACCGTCTCCTGGGTCACCGCGTCGAACTGCTCCGCCTCGTAGCGCTCTCGCGCGAACGCCTGCACCAGCGGCACCGCCGACAACACCTCGCTCATCCGCGACGCTACCTGCCCTTCCTGCCTCTTCTGTGTCTTGACCGACAGCTTGGTCTTGCGGTACAGGTGCAGCAGGCTGTAGCCCAGGAACGGCAGCGTGGCGAGGGCGATGACGCCGATCTTCCAGTCGATCGCCGCCAGGATCGCGAGCATGCCTGCCACGGTCAGCACGTACGACGTGAACTTGAGAATCGAGTCGGCGAACACGTCCTTCAGGGTGTTCGTGTCTCCGGCCATCTTGGTGAGCAGGTCGCCGGAGCGCGCGCGGGTGTGAAACGCGAGCGACAGCGTCTGCAGGTGCGTGAACAGCTCGCGGCGCAGCGCGTACACCATCCGGTAGCCGATGGACGACGTGATGAAGATCTGGAAGTACGAGAACAGCCCGCCGAGCAGGGCGATCACCACGATGCCGGCCGCCGTCTCGAGCAACAGCGGCACCTTTCCCGCGGGCAACAGGCCCTGCAGCGCGCGCAGGGCGCGCGGCACCGGTTTGTCGAGGATGACGTGGTCGAGGATGATCTTGAGCGGCCACGGCTTGAGCAGCTCCGCCGCCGTGGCGCCCAGCGTGCACAGGGCGGCGAATAACAGCCGGCCTTTTACCTCGCGCAGGTTGGCGAGGAACAGGTGCCGGAATCGTGTCGCTGGCGCGTGTGCCATGTCAGGTCCCCGTCCACAGGAGGCGAACCGCCTCCCCCTGCCGCCGTCGCAGCGCCTCGGGTTCGGGGTGCCGCGTCGTGTCGGTCAGGAGCGAGTGAATCTTCCGCAGCAGCGTCGCGCGCTCGTACCAGGCGGCGCGCGCGGGCAGTCCGGGATCGCGCGTGCCACAACGCTGGTAGCTCGTGAGCAATGCCGCCCGCACCGGAGCGAAGCCCGGCACTTCACCCGGCCGCCGCAGGGCGGCGCGGCGCCACTGCGCGAGCAGGTTGCCCAGGTCCAGCGCCGGGTCGCCGCGCGCGCAGCGGTCGAGGTCGAGCATCACGACGCCGCTCCGTCGCCACAGCAGGTGCGCGGGGCCGAGATCCCCATGCAGCAGCGCCCCGGTCGCACGGCCCGACGCGGCCGGCAGGTCGCGCTCGAGCTGGTCCACCAGGCCGGAGAGCGACCCCACGGCCCGGACACGGTCATCCCCGCGCGCGATCCGCGACCGCAGGTCGTCGAGCACCGCCTGCGGCGTGATCCTGGTTGCAACGTGCAGCGGCGTGGCGTGGAAGGCCGCCACGGCGCGCCCGAGAGTCGCAACCACGCGGCCGCCGAACTGCAAGATCGCGGCCGCGAGCGCCTGCCCTCGCTCGTACACCGAGAACAAGACACGGTGCGGCGGGTGGTAGGCGAGCACCGCCGGAATCACCACGCCGCCACGGGCCCGTAAACCGGTCGGCGCCAGGGCCGCGACCAGGTCCGCAACGCGGCGGGCGGCCTCATCGTGCCGATAGAACTTCCCTACCCAGCTGTCGCGTCGCGTGTCGCCGCCGCCGCCCAGGGTGACGCGCAGATCGTACCGCACCACGGGGTGGCGGCCGTGCTTCAACCGTTCCGCGGTCCAGTCGACCAACCGCGCGTCCGCACCGCGGACACGGCGCAACACCTCGCCGAGCACTGCGGTCGTCTCTGCGCGGCTGAGCAGCGGCGCCGGCCCGCGCTCCTGCCCCGTCATCGTGCCGCAGCCGGGGCGGCCATCTGCTCAAGGGCGGCGCTCGCCCGGCGGGCCAGCTCGTGGAAGACGCCGCCGCCGCTCACGCCGCGACGGCGCAGGGTGGACATTTTCCGAACCAGCGTCAGGGCGCGGTAGAACGCCATGTTGCGCAGCGAGACGCGCGGTTGCGCCGCGAGATACGCGTCTTGGAACGCGCCGAGCCAGCGATCGCCCTGCGCGGAGGGTGTGCCGTCCACCACCACCCGGCGCTCGAGTTGCGCGAGAAAGTGTCCCGCATCGTAGGCGGGGTCGGCGTACCCGAGCATGTCGAAGTCGAGCAGCACGAGCCGCTCGCCCGCGAGCAGAAACTGCCCGGCGCCCAGGTCGCCGTGCACCGGCGCGGGGTCCGTCGGATCGAGGTGGCGCATCGCCTCCACGAGCTGCGCCCGCAGCGGCGCGATCAGCTCCGCAGGCTCGGTGCAGCGCGCCAGCGTCTGCTCGACGAGCCGCTCGGCGGACGTGGGCGGCTCGGGCGCCCAGTCGAGGCGATGCAACTCCGCGATCATGCGCGCGGCGCGGCGCAGTAACCGCGGCTTCGAGTCGTCCACGATTCCCGCGAGCGCCGCGCCCTCCACCCACGGAAACACGAGCAGGCGCTCGCTGGCGATACACGCGATCGGCAGACACAGCTCCCCGGCGTCGGTACGATAGCGCTCGGCCAGCGCCCGGGCGTGGGTCCAGGCGCGGCCGGCGAAGTCGTCGGCGTATGCCTTGAGGGCGTAGCTGCGCTCCTCGCCGGAGCCGAAGCACAGGCGCGCTCGGACCACGAACCGGTCCGCATGCACGCTCGCCACCGTCGTCGTCACGCGCACGAGGTCCTTGCGCTCGCACGGAAGCTCGAGCGCCGCGCCGGGCTGCTGCAGGCGCACGAGTTGCGCCTCGAGGGCGGCGCGCTGCTCGGGGGTCGGCACGCAGCGCAGCCGCATCAGTCACCGCCCAGCCAGCGGGTCAAGTAGGCGGTGAGCCGGGCGGCCCCGTCGAACGACGGGATGACTTCGCGCACGCGCCGCGCGTGCGCCGCGCGGTCACAGCTCAACGCCCATTCGAGGGCGTCCGCCAGCCGCCCCGCATTCAGCTCTCGTGGATGCACGCACCGCGCCAGCCCATGCTGCGCCAGCAGCCTGGCGCGTATCTCCTGCTCGACCTTGTCCGTGGCGCGCGGCACGATGACGAGCGGGCGCCCCGCCGACAGCACCTCGCAGACGCTGTTGTAGCCGCCCATACTCACGACCGCGTCGGCCGCCGCGAACAACTGGAGATTCTCGGCCTGCGTGACCACCCGGCACGTGGCCGTCGCGCGCGCCTCGAGCGCTGCCCGCAGCGGCGCCGGCATGAACGGTCCCGTCACCACGATCGCCCGCAGCTCGAGCCACTGCGCCTGCAGCAGCGTCACGGCCGCCACGGCGGCCTCGAGCACCGGATAGCCGTCGCTCCCGCTGCCCACGGTCGCGACGACGAGGGGCCCGCTCCCGGGAACGCCGTACTGCCGCCGCACGTGATCGGTATCGACGGGCACGGCAGGGACATCGCGCACGACATAGCCGCAGTAGTGGAGCTTGGGCCGGACGCACGGCGGGATTCCGTAGGCTTCCGCGACGTCGTACAGCGCCGGCGAGCCGTACACCGCAATGCCGTCGTACAGGTGCTCGAGCGCCTCGTACACCCCCAGCTCGCGCCATTGGGCGCGAATGCGCACCGTGTCGTCCATGATGTCCCGCAAGCCGAACACGAACCGCGTCTCGGGACGCTGCGCCTTGAGCGCCGCGAGCCCGTCCGCGAATTCGCCCTTGGCGCCCAGCGGCTCGTGGTCCACGAGCACCACGTCCGGCTCGAGGCCCAGCACCGCGTCCCGCAGGATCGCGCCGCGGAGGCGGCGGAAGTGCCGCTTCACCTCCTCTTCTTGTGGAGGCGCGAGGCGCACCCCGTCGGGGGTGAGCAGGGTTGGCAGTTTGATGTAGTCACACCGCGGTGGCAGGGCGAGCTGACCCGCCACGGGCGACGCCGTCGCGACGTAGGCGACCGCGTTCGGGTACCGGGCCAGCACGTGGCGGGCAATCGTGAGGGTCCGGGTGACGTGCCCCATGCCATGCGTGTCCTGCGCATACAGAAACAGGGTGCGGACATTGAGCGGCAGCGACCGCAACACCGTCATGCGATCGCCCTACGCTGACGCGGGCACCGGCACGCCCGCGGCGGTGCTGTCCAGCAGGCCCGCCACGAGCCCGCGGATGCGGTCGAGACCGCCGAGATCGAGGCGCTGGCGGATGGGGGGTGGGGGGCCGAGGTCGCGCGCCAGCCACGCGGAGAGCGCGCCGGGGCTGAGCGCGTCGGGGTGCAGCACCTCGACCAGGCCCAGCTCGCGCAGGCGCTGGGCGCGGATCCACTGCTCCGCCTCCGGCGCTACCCGCGGCACGATGAGGGCGTGCTTCTCGAACGACAGGATCTCGCAGCACGTGTTGTAGCCGCCCATGGCGATCACCCGGTCGGCCCGCTCGATCAGCGCGATCGGCTCGGGCACGAAGTCCAGCACGCGGACGTTGGAGCGTTGCTGCGCGTCGTCGCGCACCCGCTGGCGCTGTTCCCACGGCATGAGGGGGCCCGTCACGAGCACACCGGTCATGTCCCCGGGCAGCTCGGCCTGGAGAAACGCCCCGGCCAGCGCTTCGCCGTCGTGCCCGCCGCCCACGAGACAGAGCGCGATCTTGCCCGGCGGCAGGCTCTCCAGCATGGGGTCGCCCCGGGCCGCGGCGAGGTCGAGGCGGGGCCGCTGGTCGAGATATCCCGTGTAGCGCGCCTTGGCCGCCACGTCGGGGCCGAGCCCGTACTCGCGCACGGGGTCGAACACGGTCGGATCGCCGTAGATCCATACGGCGTCGTAGAAGTTCCGGATGGCGTCCAGATTGGCGCGGTCGGCCCAGGTGCGTCGCACCGTCTCGCCGTCGTACAGCACCTCGCGCAGCCCGAGCACGCAGCGCGTGTTGCCGCGCGTGCGCAGGCGGTCGAGCGTGGTGGCGAGCTCGCCCGCGACGCCGAGCGGCAGGTAGTCCACGATCAGCACGTCGGGGTCGAACACTTCGATGGCGCTGCGGATGACGCGGGTGCGCAGGGCGATCAGGTCCTGGTTGGACACGTCCAGCAGGAAGCGCGGGTTGTACGCCCCGTCGGGCTCGCGGCGCAACGCCGGCAGCGTGACGCAGTCCACACCCTCGGGCAGCAGCAGGGCGCCGGCCTGCCACGCCTCCGCGATCATCACGATGGCCGGCTGCAGCTCGGTGGCGCGCAAGGCCTGGGCGATCGACGCGTTGCGGCGGATGTGACCGAACCCGACCATCCCCTGGGAGTACATCGCCACGCGCGGCGGAGACGGCGGCTGGGTGGGGCGACTGTCCCGTCGGGGGCGTCCCGGGCGCACCCGCGGCGGCGAGGTCGCCGCCCTGGAGCGCAGCCGGATGTCGTCGACGACGCTCTCGATCTGGGCCAGCTCCTGCGGCGTCGCCTCGGTGCCGGACAGGGCGCCGAGCACCAGCTGGAGGCTCGAGCCCTTGAGCGCGCGCGTCGCTGCCCGGCCCGGGGCGCGCTGCAGCTCGGCCGGCACCACCGGCTCGCCGCACGCGGCGCGCTCGGCCGCCTTGAGCACGTATTTCGCCACGCGCCGGGCCGCGTCCGGCACGCCGCGGAACGCGGGGACGCTCGACATGTCGACCACGTACGCGCGGCCGGCGCTCTCCACCACGTTGACGCCGAACAGGTCGATGCCCAAGGCCGCGCCACAGCGCCGCGCGATGTCCACCAGCTCGGGGGAGAGCGCGAAGGGGGCGCCCTCTGGGGCGCGCAGCACGCCGAACAGCTCCGATCCGATCGAGTACACCATGCGATCGGGGCCGTCCGGCGGATGGTAGCGTTGGGCGAACACCGGCTCCTCGATGGCGGCCAGTGCCGCGAGCTCCGCCGCGTTGGTGACGACCTCGGGGCGGTGTTTCTTGTAGCGGCGGTACGGCTTGACGATGAGCGGCCCGCGGTCGAGCGCCGGTAACAGCTGGCTCGCGTGCGACGCGGCGAACGTCTCCGGCACGGGCACGCCCGCCGCCCGCAGCACGCGGAACGTCACGACCCGGTCGCGCAGCAGCGCCGAGACGGGGTACGGGTTGAGCACTCTGGCGCCAGCGCCGTGCAGGTCCGCGGCCACGCTCATCGCGAGGTCGCTGCGGCTCTTCAGAACGAAGAGATCATGGTCCAGACTGACGCGTGCGACATCGATCAAGTCGTCGCCGAGATGCAGCGGCTCTGCCGTCGCCCCCCACTGCCGCAGCCACGTGACGATGTCGGCCTGGTGGCGATCCTCGGTGAACGACCGTCCCATCAAGAAGCCGATCCGCACAATCCCTCCCTTGGTCGTTGCGCCCGCGCCATCCCGCTATCAGCGGTGCGCCGGGTGCCGGGGGGAGCAAACCGTGTACCAGCCACGTAACGACGCCGTTACCTGTCAGTGACGGACCGCGCGACCACGATCCTGCCGACTCGGTGCAGCGTGACGCCGACGCCACACCCCAGTCGCGGTCGCAATTCGGGGCGCGGCGCGCGCAGCGGGCGGCGCGAACTGGTGCAGTTGCTTGGCGTTACGACACAAGCGCTCGGTCTCACTACTTTATGTGACATGGCTCACGTACTCACGCGCCGTGGCTTTCTCACCACTACAGGTGGTGTGCTCGCCGCCGCCGCTCTGGGCGACGGGTTCATCCGCGAGCCCGTCGCGATCGAGCTCACCCGGCACGATCTCCTAATCCCGGGGCTCGACCCTCGCCTCGCCGGCCTGCGCCTCGCGTGCGTCACGGACGTGCATCTGCATCGGGCCTTCTCACGCGCGGCGCGCGCCACGCTGGCGCTGCTCGAGCGCGAGCGCCCCGACGTAGTCCTGCTGGTCGGCGACATCTGCAACGAGCGTGAGGACCTGCCCGTGCTGGCCGACTGGGCGCGCGCGGCACGGGGCACGCAAGCGACGTTCGCCACGCTGGGGAACTGGGAGCATCACGCGGAGATCGATCGTGGTTTGGGAGAGCGGACGTACGGTCAGGCCGGCGTGGAGCTGCTCTACAACTCCAGCGCGCGCCTCTCGATCCGCGGCGCGGACCTCACGCTGGTGGGCATCGACGACCCGGTGGCGGGAGAGCCCGACCTCGCCGCCGCGGTGCGCGGGCTCGATGCGGCGGATCCGGCGATCTGGATCGTGCATGCCCCCGGGTTCGTGGACGGCGTGCCACGCGACCTCTTTCCCGCGCCCGCCGCGATTCTCGCCGGCCACACACACGGCGGCCAGATCCGGCTGCCGTTCTACGCGCCGTACACGCCGTGGGGGAGCGGTCGTTTCGTCGAGGGCTGGTACCGCGACACGCTGGCGCCGCTGTACGTCTCGCGCGGCGTCGGCACCGTGACGATTCCGGCGCGGCTGTTCTGTCTGCCCGAGGTGGCGGTGTTTACGCTGTCTTCGGCGGAGGGTCCTGCAACAGCCCATCCCGACCGGTGAGCCCGAACCGGTTCAGCTCGGCGAGCACCGCTACGTGCTCCGCGGTCAGATCGCTCGGGCCGAGGGTGGCACCACAGCGCACGCACACCACCACCGGCAACACGCTCGGCGTGGTGACGGCCCCGGCCTGAGGGGACTGCGGCGCTGATTCAACTCCGCTGCAGCGTCGACAGAGCATCGTGTCGACAAGGGTGTTCAAAAAGGGGGCCGTGGCGGCCGCAACACCATGTTGCGCAGGCGCCTCAGGAGGGTGGTCGATCCGACCTTATTGCCGATCCGACCTTATTAATGAAGGGGCAGCACGATCCCCGTGAGGCGCACATCCTCGCCGGGCGCCACTTGGATGCGGCGCTCGAACGGCGCAAATCCGTCGCGCACGATGCGCAGTTGATGCGAGCCGGCCGCGATCGGCAGGGCCACCAGGGGCGTGTGCCCGATGAGCCGACCGTCGACATAGACCTCACCCCAGGGCGTCGCCCCGACGAACAACCGTCCCGGAGCCGGAGCCACGGGCGCCGGGCGTCTGCGCGGCGGCGGAGGTGGGGTTGGGGGTGCGGGAGGGGGTGGGGGCAGCTCCTCGCGTGGCACCCGCTGTGCGGTCGCGGCCGGCTCCGCTGGCGCCGGCGCTTTGCGGCTTGGGGCCGTGAGCCACAGGCCCGACACGGCCGCTCCCGCGAGCAGGATCACCAGCGCCGCGCCGATGGCTAAGCGCCGGAGGAAACGGCGGTCGGGCACATCCGGCTCGTACGCATCGTCCCACAGCAGCACCGGGGGTTTCGCCGGCGGCGCCGCGAGCGACTGGGCCGCGGGTGAGGCCCGGGCAGGGGCGGGGGCGGGGGCGGGGGCCGCCCGCTCCAGGGCCGCGGCGAACTCGAGCAGCGTGGCGAATCGCTGCCGTGGATCCTGACTCATCGCCCGGGCGACGGCGTGGCGCACGGTGTCGGGGATGAGCGGGGACGTGTCAGCCGGGGCTCCGGCCTCGAGGCATTGGAGCGTGAGCGCGGCGAGCGCGTATTGGTCGGCGGCCGGCCCCGGCTGCCCGCCGTAGGACTCCTCGGGCGCCAGGTAACGCACGAGCCGCGAGTGCGGCGCCAGCGGCCAGGTGCCCATCTGGAGCGCCCGGGCGACGGCGAAGTCGCCCAGCAGCGCCACCCCGTCCAGCGACACCATCACTTTTGCGGGTTTCACGTTGCCGTGCGTCACGCCGTGGCGGTGCGCGTGATCCAACGCGGCCGCGAGCTGGGCGACGAGGCGCAGGCAGGTTGTCAGCTCCAGGGGGCCCGTGTCACGCAGCGTTTCGTCGAGCGAGCGACCTTCGATCCGCTGCATCGCGTACCAGAACAGCCGCCGGGTCTGTCCGTACTGGTGGAGCGGGATGATGTGGGGGTGATCGAGCCGGGCGCACGCGGCCATGGCGGTCTCGAACGCCTCGCTCGCCTGCGGCGGCGCGCCGGCGCGCCAGACCGCCTTCAGCGCGATCGGCCAGCCGCCGTTCAGCGCGCGCCCCAGGTAGAGGTAGGCTCGCGGCCCCCGTCGCTCGAGCCGCTTCACCTGGAACCGGGCACCCAGCTCCTGCGCGACCGCGGCGTCGATCGCGTCACGTCCGCCTGCGGCTTCGGGGGAGGAAAGCACGCTCATGATGGCGGACGCCGGTGGCGACATCACTCCACCGTCACGCTCTTGGCGAGATTGCGGGGCCGATCGACATCACAGCCGCGCAGCACGGCGATATGATAGGCGAGCAGCTGCAGGGGAATGGTCGTCAGCACCGGGGAGAGTAGCGGCGCCGTGGCCGGCACGCGCAGCTGGTGCTCCACCAGCCCGCCCAGGTCGTCGCTCCCGTCCGTCGTCACGGCGATGAGCCGACCGCCCCGCGCCTTCACCTCCTGCATGTTGGAGCGCACCTTCGCGTACACCGCGTCGCGCGGCGCGACGAACACCACAGGCATGGCCGCGTCGATCAAGGCGATCGGCCCGTGCTTCATCTCGGCCGCCGGGTAGCCCTCGGCGTGGATGTAGGAGATCTCTTTGAGCTTCAAGGCGCCCTCGAGCGCCGCCGGGAAGTTCACGCCCCGCCCCAGATACAGAAAATTGCGGGCATCGGCGAAGCGCGCGGCGAGGGCCCGCACCTCGGTCTCGAGCGCCAGCGTCCGCGTCACGAGCTGCGGCAGCTGGATCAGACGGCGCACCAGGTCCCGGCCCCGCTCCACGTCGAGCCCGCGCGAGCGCCCCAGATACAGCCCCAACAGCGCCAGCGCCACGATCTGCGAGGTGAACGCCTTGGTCGACGCCACCCCAACCTCGGGGCCGGCGTGCAGGTAGATGCCGTCCCCGCACTCGCGCGCGATCGTGCTCCCTACCACGTTGACGATCCCCACCACGCGCGACCCGCCGGCGCGGGCCGCGCGCAGCGCTTCCAGCGTGTCGGCCGTCTCCCCCGACTGCGAGATCGCCAGCGTCAGTGTCCCCGCGGCCACGAGCGGCCGCCGGTAGCGGTACTCCGACGCGTACTCCACCTGCACCGGAATCCCGGCCAGCTCCTCGATCAGGTCGCGGCCCACCAGTCCCGCGTGCCACGACGTGCCGCACGCCACGATCACGATCCGATGGATCGCGGCGCAGTCTTCCGGAGTGAGATTGAGGCCGTCCAGGCGCGCGCTCCCCGCGTCGGGCAGCAGCCGCCCGCGCAGCGTGGCCCGCACCGTGTCGGGCTGCTCCATGATCTCTTTGAGCATGAAGTGGGCGTGGCCACCCAGCTCCAGCTGCGTCACATCCCAGGAGACGTCGTCCACCGCGCGCAGCTGCACGTGCGACTCGCGGTCCAGGATCGAGTACCCGGCCGGGGTGAGGACCGCGATGTCGCCGTCGTCCAGGTACACGACGGAGCGCGTGTGCTCGAGCACCGCTGACGCGTCGGACGCCACGAACAGCTCGTCGTCGCCGATGCCGAGCAGCACGGGCGATCCCTGGCGCGCCACCACGATCTTTCCCGGCTCTTCGGCCGACACGACCGCCAGCCCGTAGGTCCCCTCCACCAGTGCCAGGGCCGCGATCACCCGCGCCTCGAGGGTCGGCCCCACCGCGTCCTCGATCAGGTGCGCCAGGGTCTCCGTGTCGGTTTCGGTGGTGAAGCGGTGGCCAGAGCGCTCCAGCATCCCGCGGAGCGCGTCGGCGTTCTCGATGATCCCGTTGTGCACCAGCGCCACGCTGCCGGTGCAGTCGGTATGGGGATGCGCGTTGCGGGTCGCGGGCGCGCCGTGCGTGGCCCAGCGGGTGTGCGCGATCCCGCTCGTCCCGTGCAGGGGCGCGTGCGCCAGCAGCGCCCGCAGGGCCTCCACCCGCCCCGCCAGCTTCGCCACCAGCACGCCGGCGCCGTTCTGCACCGCCACGCCCGCCGAGTCGTACCCGCGGTACTCCAGCCGGTACAACGCCGCGAGCAGAATCGGCACGGCGTCGCGCCGCCCCACGTATCCGATGATGCCGCACACGGGTCAGCGATCCTCGGGGCTGGAGGGGGGCGGGCCGAGCACGTCGTCGTGGCCCGCGAGGCCGAACCGTCTCAGCTGCGCCAGCTTGTCCACCAGACGCGACGCCACGTCGACCGGTCCGAGCATGACGCCGCAACAGGCGCACACCACGCCTGCCGCCACACCGACCGTGGGTGGGCCGAGCTCGGGCCGTCGCGCCTCCGCCTGTATCTCAGTGCAATGCCGACACCGCATCGTGCCGCTACGCTCTATCAAGATTGGGGCCGCCGGTTCCCGCCCGTCCGGCCGCGGCGGGGGCCGGTCAAACGCCGCAGCTGCGTTACACCCTTGTTGGCAGATCACCGCGACGCACGGCCCGCGCGCCGCGGTTTCCACTCCAACCGGCCTCGCCCCAAGGAGTTGCCGCCCCCCGTCTCGCGCACGCGGTATGCACAGACCGCGCTCATGCCGGTCCCAGCGACACCTTCTCATTCCCCCCTCGTGCTGATCGCGAACGCGCAAGAGTGGGTGACGCGATCGCTCGAGAGCATCCTGCGGCCGGCGGGCTACGCGGTGCTCAAGGCGTACACCGGCCACGATGCGCTCGAGGGCGCCCGCCGCTCGGGGGCCGACGTCATCGTCCTCGACACCGGGCTCCCCGAGACCGACGTCCTGGCGCTGTGCCGCGCGCTGCGCGTCGACCCGTACATCACCTCCAGCACCCCCATCCTGGTCACCACTCCGGGACCGCTGGCGCGGGCGCAGGTGATCGACGCGTTGCGCGCGGGGGCGAACGGGGTATGGGGTCAACCGCTCGACACCGAGGAGTTTCTGCTGCGGCTCGAGGGACACGTGCGGTCCAAGGTGGACGCCGACGCGGCGCGCGACGGCGGCCTGCTCGATCCGCGCACCGGCCTGTACAACGTCCGGGGGCTCGAGCGGCGGGCCCGCGAGCTGGCGGCCCAGGTGGACCGGCGCGACGCCTCGCTCGCGTGTGTCGTGCTCGCGAGCCAGGCGGACGGTTCGGCGCTCGCCGAGTCTCTGGCACGGGCGCTCCGTGCCGCCGCCCGGGCTGCGGACACGGTCGGCCGGCTGGGCCCCAGCGAGTTCGCCGTGCTCGCCCCGGACACGGACGGCGACGGTGCGGTCAAGCTGTTTCGCCGCCTGTCGGGCGCGCTCGACGGCCTGGGAACGAGAGTCGGAAGTGGAGGCTCGATGCCGCCGTTACGGCTGCGCGGAGGGTACGAGGCGCGCTCCGGGTTCCGGAGCACGGCGCTCGATCCCGCCGTATTGTTGGGGCGCGCGCTGCATGCACTGCGCGCGGCGGAAGACGAGGGAAGCGACGAGGGCACCATCAAGCCGTTCGTGGGCCGACCCTCGCCGCAGTAGGTCGGAGCGGGTCGTGTCGCAAGTCCTATACCGCGAGCGACCACTCACAACGGGTTGTATCAGAGCCGGATAGCCGACACGCGTCGGGGCGGCCCTCACGCCCTGTAACCACACCTGCCACAAGCATCAGTGGCTCAGATCGCGCGCCGCTCCCGGTGGCCCACGCGCGAGCCGGCCACCGGCCCCTCACGCAACGCGCCAGGACGTGCTATCTTCCTGACCGCGCTGATCGTGACAAGGCTCACACACGTGCGGTGTGTGCGCCTCCGGGTGCCACGACGGCGCACCTGCCTGCGGGGAGTTCTCGATGTCGAACGCTTCCGACCGATCTTTAGCCTTGTCGCGCCCGGGGCCCATGGCCCCATCGCGCAGCGTGTCGCAACTCGTGCCGGTCGAGCCGGCCACCAAGCCCAGCATCCGCATTCTCGTCGCTGACGACGAGCGCACGCTGCGCGAGAGCTGCGCCAGCGTCCTTGGCGTGGAAGGCTACAATGTCACGGTGACGGGGCGCGGCGAGGAAGCGCTCGACCTGTTGCGGCGGCGTCCCTTCGACATCGTGCTGCTCGATCTCTACATGACGCCGGTGAGCGGCACCGAGCTGCTCGCCACCGCGCTCGCCGCCAATCCCGAGACGATCGCGATCGTGATCACCGGCAAGCCGAGCGTCGAAGCCAGTCTCGAAGTGCTGCGAGCCGGCGCGTGGGACTATCTCCCCAAGCCGTTCACCGGCAGTCAGCTGCAGATCCTCGTGGGACGCGCCGCGCACGCGGTCGCGGTGGCGCGCGAATCACGCGTGCTGCACGAGCAGAACGGTGTGCACCCCAGCGACCGCGTCGCGGTGCTCGGCAGCGCCGCCAAGTACAACGAGGTGATCGCCCTGGCGCGACGGGTTGCCGCCACCGACGCCTCCGTGTTCATCACCGGCGAAAGCGGCAGCGGCAAGGAGCTCATCGCGCAGTTCATCCACCACCGCAGTCGCCGCGCCAGCCGGCCGGTAGTAGCCGTGAATTGCGCCGCGCTGCCCGAGACGCTGCTCGAGTCGGAGATGTTCGGGCACTGCAAGGGCGCGTTCACCGGCGCCGTACGCGACAAGCCGGGCCTGCTCGAGACCGCCAACGGCGGCACCATGTTCTTGGACGAGCTGATCGAGATGTCGAAGCCGATCCAGGCAAAGCTGCTGCGCGTGATTCAGGACGGCGTGGTGCGACGCGTGGGCAGTGAGACCACAGACGCGGTCGTGAACGTGCGGTTCATCGCGGCCACCAATCGCGACCCCGAGGAAGCGGTGGCGGCGGGCGCGCTGCGCGAGGATCTCTACTACCGCCTCCGCGTCGTGCCGATCCACGTACCGGCGCTGCGGGAGCGGGTAGACGACATTCCCCTCCTCGCCGAGCACTTCCTCGGGTATTACTGGGACCGCCATCGCGCACGCGAGGAGCCGGTGCCCCACTTCTCGAAGGCGGCGATCTGGGCGTTGCGGGCTCACTCCTGGCCCGGAAACGTGCGCGAGCTGCAGAACGTCATCGAGCATGCCGTCGTGCTGCTCGAGCCCGGCGCCGACGTGCGGCCCGAGGATGTCCCGTTCATCAGCGACCACGGCTCGGACCCCGAGCTGGGGGCGCTGGACGATCCGAGCGAAGGGGGCTTGAGCTATTACGACGCGCGCGACCGGCTGCTCGCGCGCTTCGACCGCCGCTTCCTCACCCGCGTGGTGATCCGGGCCGGCGGAAACCTGTCCAAGGCGGCGCGGATGGCGAAGGTCGACCGCACAACCTTCTATCGGCTCATGAGCCGGCACGGACTGCAGCGCAACCTGCTGCCCGGGTCGGAAGACGAGTGAAGGCGAGCCGTGAGCGCGGCAGCGTAGTCGAGGCGAGCCCGCCGGTGGCGGCGTCGCCTCATCCGCACCCGCTGTCCCCACTGGCACTCGATGCGCCGCTGGCGGGCGTGTCGTCCACCATTATCACCGCCGCCATCCGGCGCGTCGGACGCCGCTGGCGCGACGAGGCAGCCGGCGGCGGCCTCCCCGCCGCCGACGACGAAGTCGTCGCGGGCGTGCTGGCGGCGCTCGCCCTCGCGGTCGACCAGGAGCGGCCCGGCTACGTCACCGGACTCCTGCCCCGGCCTGCCGCCGGGCTCGGCCACCGTCTGGTCGATATGCTGCAAACCGAGATGGTGCGCGCGTGGTCGGCCGCCGGCCCGCCCGTGTCCCCAGCGACGATCCTCGGGCCCTTGAACGCCCTCGAGCAGGTCCGGCAGGCCATCGACCGCCACGAGGTGCGGCAGCTCGAGTCCCATCTGAACGGCGTGCAAGGTCTCGATCTCCTGGTCGAGGTGATCCACGACCTCCGCTCCCCACTCACGTCGATCCTGTTCCTGGCCGAGACCCTGCAGTCGGGCCAGAGCGGCGCGGTGAACCCGGTGCAGCACCGTCAGCTGGGGTTGATCTACAGCGCGGCGCTGGGCCTCTCGTCCATCGTGAGCGATACGATCGAACTGGCGCGCGGCGGCGACGAGCTGGCCGAATACGAGGTCACGCCCTTCTCCGTTACGGAGCTGTTCGAATCGATCCAGAATATCGTGCGACCCCTGGCCGAAGAGAAAGGCCTGTCGCTCCGCTTCGGCCTTCCCGCGAGCGACCGCTGGCTGGGCCACCCCGTGGCGCTGTCACGTGTGCTCCTCAACTTGACGACGAACGCCATCAAGTTCACCGACCAGGGCTTCGTGGAGATCACCTGCGAGGAGTTGCCCGAAGGGCGGGTGCGCTTCTCGGTGCAGGATTCTGGGCCGGGCGTGAACCCCGACGCACTAGCAACCCTGTTCCAGCCCTTCCGACACGCCCGTGGCCGCGACGGCTATTGCTTCTCGGGCACCGGCCTGGGCCTCGCGATCACCCGAAAGCTCGTGCGCGCGCTGGGGTCCACGCTCGAGCTCGAGACCCGCCCCGGGTGGGGCACGCGGTTCTTCTTCGAGCTCGACCTGCCACGGCAGGCGGGGACACTCACGCCCGTGTCGTAAGCCGGTGGCGGCCTCCTGGGCGTGCCCGCGACGCTCGCGCTCAAGTCCTGCGCGGCCGCGCTCGACACGGTGCGGCGGACGCTGGGGGGGCTCGAAGAATTCGTCCATGTCGGGTGCGGCGGCGGCGGCGTTCGGAAAGGTCGTCACGCCGAGGGCTCTCAGGGACAGACGCAGCAGGCTCTGATGCTGATACAGGGTCGTGGACTGGTAGCCCCGCTTGGCCTTCGGGCTCACGATGACGCATGGGATGCGCCCGCCGCCGTGCCGACTCTCAGCCCGGGACTCGTCGAACACGATGATCAATAAGCCATCCCGCCGGAACGTCTCGCTCCGCACGAGCGGGTCGATGTTCCGTTTGAGCCAGTCGTCTGCCGTCCGCAGCGGGCAGTCGTGCGCGTCGTTGCAGACGTTCGGGACGATGAACACGTAGTCGGGCAGCGCACGCCCCGCGAGGTCGGTCGCGAACTGGCTGAACGGCACGAGATGGCGCGCTTGCGTGGGATCGGTCGCCACATCCGACAGCAGCGCCAGCACGTTGTGCTTGCGGGCATAGCGTCCGCTGCGACGGCCCGTGTACCCGATTCGCGGCAAGTCCTCCGCGTACGACTTCCACGTCCGGCCGGCCGCCACAAGCCGTCGCACGACGTTGTCCTCACTGACGACGCGCCCATAGTCGTCACCGTTCGTGACCGTGTCGCCGACCGTCATCATGAAGTAGTTGCCGATCGAGGGGTGGGCGTTGCCGTAGTATTGAGTTGCCAGACTGTACTGCCGCGCCAAATCGTTCAGATAGGGCATCGACGAGTCGCCGATGACGTCGCTGTAGTTCGCGTTCTCCTCCACGACGATGAACACGTGTCCGAACGGCCCGCGCACACCGCCTCCTGATCCCCGAGCCATCGGGGGGCCAGCGCGGGCAACGCGATTCGACTGCTCGCACGACGCCATGAGCAGCGCCGCCAGGAGTGCCGCCTCCAGGCGGCGCGGCCACATCCCGTCTACGGCGCGACGAACGACCACTCCGCGGTCGCGCGCCCCAGCGGACCCTCGATCGTGACCGTCCCCGTCACCACAGCACCCCGGACCGGCGGCGACGCGAGCGCGAACGTCGCCAGCAGCCGCTCACCGCTGGGCTCGCTGGCCAGCGCGCGGAGCGCCGGGGCGATCTGCGTGGCATCGGTCACCCCGGCGTAGATGCCGCCGGTCCGCGTGGCCAGGTTACGCACCACGGTTACAGCCGAGTCCACGCTCTGTGCTCCCTGATCGGAGGCCGGCCCCACGCCCACCGTGAAAATGCGGACGCCGCTGTTCGCCGCCGCCGCCACCACCGAGTCCTGGTACGGCAGCGAATCGGGCGGGTACGGGTACCCGTCGGTGATGATCACGAGGTAGCGCTGCGACTGGAGGGCGACCGCAGTGTCCGTCCAGCGGATCACCTCGAGCGCCGAGCGGTAGAGCGGTGTGCCGCTGGTCGCTTGCGCCTGAATCAGCGCGAGCTGCGCGTCCAGCTCGGCGGGGTCGGTGGTGTGTCCCTGCACGAGCCGGGTCTTGACAAAGCCGGGACTCCCCAGGGTCCCCCCGAAATCGAGCAGCGCCACCTGGTTGCGCGGGCGCGCCCCCAGGACGGCCCGCCAGAAGTGCTGCGCGCCCGTGGCGCGCACGCGGTCCGGATCGTTCGTCGTCATCGAATGCGAATCGTCGATGTCGATCGAGATGGTAACCGGCATGGTGTCGGCCGGCAGGACGGCGAGCGCGCTCAGCGGCAGCGCGCCCGGGGCGGGACTCTGGAGCGCCCCGGTGACGGTCCACGGCTCCTCGACCAGCGTGCTCCCGGTCTGATCGGTCGGGACCAGCTGGATCGCGAACTCGCCACGCGATCGGAACGTCGCAGAATCGACCCGCACGCCTGCGAACAGGCTCAAGGAATTGCTCGGGCCGCAACAGTCCCTGGTGTGGCAGCTTTGTAACACTGCTGAGGCAAGCAGCAAGCTGATCGAGCCTGCCGCAACACGGGTCACCTGCACGGAGCCTCCATGGAAACGTGAACTGAACCTTTTGAGGCGCAAGATCCGGGCCCTCCCACGAGACGAGCTGGACATCCTCATGCGTCCGTGACCGTGGTCTCCACGTCCGCGCGTCGCGACCCCGCGCCGGTGAGCGCGCGGAGGGTCGCTGCCAGGCCGTCCTGCAGGCCGGTGCGCGGCCGCCACCCCAGCTCCGACGCCGCCTTGTCGATGGCCACCGCGCTGCGCCGCAGCTCGCCCGCGCGCGCTGGCTGGTAGCGGACCTCCACCTCCCGTCCCACGGCCGCCGCGAGCTCCTCAGCCAGCTCGCGTATCCCAGTTTCGATGCCGGTGCCGATGTTGAAGGCTCGCGAGTCGAGCTCGCCCAGGGGCGCCAGGTGAGCCTCGCTGGCCAGCAGATTCGCTTCGGCCACGTCCCCGACGTACACGAAATCGCGGGTCTGGAGCCCGTCGCCGAAAATCGTCACGGGCTCTCCCGCGGCCAGCCGGCGCGCAAACACCGCGACCACGCCGCCCTCGCCGCTGCCGTTCTGGCGCGGCCCGTACACGTTACTGTACCGCAAGACGACGGAGTCCAGGCCGTACAGCTGCGCGAACGTCGCCAGATAGTACTCGCATGCGAGCTTCGCGCTCCCGTAGGGTGAGAGCGGCAGCTTCGCGGCCGCCTCGCGGAGCGGGAGCCGCCGGCCCGCGATGTAGATCGCGCCCCCGGAGGACGCGAAGATGACGCGGCGCACACCGCCGGCACGCGCGCCTTCGAGCAGGTTGAGCAGGCCGAGCAGGTTGACGTCCCCGTCCCGCACCGGGTCGGCCACCGAGATCCGCACGTCCACCTGGGCGGCGTGGTGGTTCAGCAGGATGAACCCGCCGGTCGCGAGCAGCGCCCGCGCCTGCGGCGAGCGGATGTCCGCGCGTACGAACCGGGCGCCCCGGGGGACGTTCGTGATCATGCCGGTGGACAAGTCGTCGAGCACGGTCACGTCGTCGCCCGCGTCCACGTACGCGGCGGCCACATGCGACCCGATGAAGCCCGCACCCCCAGTGACCAGCACCCGCCTACTCACGGAATGTCCTCCAGTCCTCTAAAAAACCTTCGTCAGCGAGAAGATCGTGAGCGGAATGCCCAGCAGGATGCCCGCCGTTCGCACCAGCTCGTAGGCGGACGTGCGGTTCTGCGAAGGGACGACGACCTGGTCCCCCGCGCGGAGGTTCATCTCGTCGAGCGTGCGTCCGTCGGTGATCGCCTGCCGCAGGGCGTCGCCGTCCCACAGGCGCTCCCCCGAGCGCTCGACCCGGAGGTCGCCCACCTTCGCGTCCGGCGTCAGGCCCCCGGCCGCCATCAGCGCGTCCGACAGCGCCACGTCCGCCGGGAGGGCGTAGAATCCGGGCTTCGCGACCCCGCCTACGACCCCGATGCGGATGAGGGGCCGGGCGTGCAACACCGGCTCCTGGAGGAACTGGCTCAGCTGGTGGGTCAGATGGGCTTCGAGCTCCGCGTGGAGCACGCCCGCGAGCGAGATCACGCCCACCAGCGGGAGCGTGATGCTCCGGTCAGGGGCCACGACGAAGCTGTCGGACAGCTGCTCCTCTACGGAGCGCTCTTCCGTTCGCACCGCGCCGCTGCGGGGCGGCTCGTCGCTTTCCACGCGCAGCAGGACGCGATCCCCCGCGTGGAAGTCCCCCTGGGTGAGCCGCGCACGCACCACGCCGGCCTGGTCGCGGGCCCGCGCCTGCGCCGCTGGGCTCGAATCCGGCGCTCCGCTCGCCTGGTCGAGACGCAGCACCAGCCGCTGCAGCTCCGCACGGCTGACCGCCAGACCGGTGGAGCGGTCGACCTGCTGCGCCGCGCCCCGCCCCGCGGCGCCGCAGAGACACAGAAGGGCCGCCACCGCGGCCGTGCGAATGATCATAAGAAACTCCCGAGCGTAGGTTTGCAAGTCATTCTCTCAGTCGGAGGGCTGGAGCACCGGCCGATCGTCCCACGCCGGATGCTCGTCTTCCACCTCGTACCCCGCGATGTGGTACGAGTAGTAGCGGTACTCACCACCGAGGCGCACGTCGTTGAGCACCGCGCCGAGCACCCGGATCGGGAGCCGGGCCAGCACGTCGAGCTTGGCTTCCGCCTCCTCACGATCACTGAATCCGGTGCGCAGCACGAGCAGCATCGCGCCGGTCATCGTCCCCAGCGCGAACGCATCCGCGCCGGCGGCGAGTGGCGGGCTATCTAGGAGGATGACGTCGAAGCCCGGGCGCAGGTCCGCGAGCAGTCGGGCCATGGGCGCCGAGGTGAGGCGCTCGGGCCCCTGGTGGTTCCGGGCACCGCATCCGATGAACCACAACGACGGGTACGCGGTCGCCCGCACGGCCTCGTCACGCGTTGCCGTGCCGGCGAGGAGCTCGGTCAACCCCGGCTTGCGGGCCGTCCTGAGGAGGCGGTGGAGCGCGCCCCGCCGCACGTCTCCGTCCACGAGCAGGGTGCGATACCCGCTGTCCGCGAACGCGAGCGCGAGGTTGGAGGCGATGAGGGACTTGCCGTCGCTCCGCCCCGGGCTCGAGATGGTCACCAGGATGGGACCCGCGCTGCCGTGCGCATGGACGACGCGCAGCCGAATGGCGCGCAGCGCCTCGATCACCGGGGCGACCTGGTCGCCCTTGCCGTTGCGCGGGCCTACGTGGGGCACGGCCCCGAGGATGGTCAGGCCCATGGCGCGCGTTACCTGGTCCGGATGGCGCACCCGAGGATCGAGGTGATCCAGCGCCACGACGCCCAGCACGCCGGCCACGCCGCTCCCCAGGAAAGCCAGGCCGATCAACACCGCCGCGATATTGAACAACGGCATGTCGGGGTGTGGCGCCCGGTCCAGGATCCGGACTTCGGGGATGCTCGACACCTCGGCCAGCCGCGCCTCCGTGTAGCGCTGCTGGATGTTGGCGACGAGCTGTGCCGCCATCGTCACCTCGCGATCCAACCGGGCCTCTTCGATGGCCAGGGGCGGGATCTGCCGCAGGCCGCCCGCGGCGGAATCGATCCGCTGCGCCACGGCCGCTTCACGGGCCGCCAGCTGCGCGATCAGCGCCCGCACCATGGTGGGGAGGGTCCGTCGCTGCAGCTGGCTGATCTCCGCCGTGAGGCGCTTGACGGGCGGGAGCCCGGCGGTGTAACGGTATCCCAGGGCCCGCAGCGTGGCCTGCTTCTCGGTCAACTCCGCGATCGCCTGTTTGAGGGCGGACGACTGTTGTACCGCCGGGATCATCTCCAGCGCGTCGGTGGACACCCCCGAATCGGCCGCCTCGGTGACCACGCGCTCGAGCGCGGTGCGATCGATCCGCAGCTCCTCGCTGCTCACCTTCATCTCGAAGAAGTTGGCCGCAGCGGGATCGCGCCCTTGCGGAGCGGGGACGAGGAGAGGCGCCGGCGTGCCCGTCAACAAGGTCACCGAATGGACGCGGAAATCCCGTTGCCTCTGCTCCGCCTGGGTCAGGTTGCGCTGCGCGTTCTGCACCTGGTCGTCCAGGATCTTGACGAGCTGCGAGAGCTTCTCGCGCCGCAAATCCGCCGCCACCGCGACGAACTTGTCCGCAATGTCATTGACGACCGCGGTGATGGTGTCCGCGCTGGTGCCGCGGAGCTGGACGATGATGAAGTTCCCGACTTTCCCCTCCATCATGTCGGTCTGCACACGCAGCTGGCCCGCGAGGCCCAGCGCGGTGGCGGGCGGCGTCGCCAGGGCAAACGTGATGATACGCCCCGGCTTGAGCTCGCTCGCCGGCGGCACCCACGCCAGCCCGACCGCGGGGCCCACCGAATCCCCGACGGCTCCCCGCTGCAGCGTCGCACCCTGGTCGTTGAGCAGCACGAACCGCCCGCCTGGCACCGGCACCACCAGGCGATACGTCCCAGGTTGCACGCGCTCCTTCACCCCCATGGATTTCACGGCTCCCGTGTCGCCGGGCGAAGCCAGTGCGAGGTACAGATGCTGGCGACGCACCACGTCCTCGAGCACCGCATTCGATTTGAGCAAGTCGACCCATCCCGACGCCCCGACCAGCCCCGTGGTCTGGATCGGGCCCTCGTCGCGCGTGCGAACGTCTGGGGCGTCGACCCACAAGGTGGCCTGGGTCATGTAGGGTATCTTGATCACCCGGCTGAGGCCCACACCGGCGGCGGTGCCGAACACGGTGACGAGCACCACGACCCACTTGAACCGCACGAGCGCCGCGACGACGCGCCGCCAGTCGATCACCCCTGAGTCGGGCTCCGCCTGCGGGGGCCCGAGGGAGGCGTCCGAGGGGGCCGACAGCGCGGCGCGGCGGGGCTGGGACACCTGGAGCAACCCGGGAGGGGGGGAATCGGACGTCGACATTACCGCGAGATAGCTCCTCGAAGTGGACGTGAGAGGCTGACCGACAGCCAAGCCCGGCAACACGCAAAGACGGTACCGTGAGCGGCCGCCCCGCACCCCTCCCAACCCTGCAGGCAGCGCGGAGATACTCGTCACGACGGGCGCGGCCAACGTCGAGAACGCGTAGCCTGTAACAGGACTACCACATATTGATGCGGACCTTGCAGCAGCGAGCGTTCGCTCTCCCCATCGTGCTCGCACCTAACCACCTGCCCCGCAACCCGTTTCGCGCTGCCACCCCGCCGCATGGCTTGTGCACACCTGCACAGGGTTCTCGAACCAAGGCAGAGCGGCATGAAACGGAGTGAGGGCGGCCTCGCTCACCGTACCATTATGGGCATGGTCTGGACGGCGTGGGGCAAGGCTGCCCGTGTCGTCCTGCAGTTCCTGATCCTGGCCGCGATGGCCCGGTTGCTGTCTCCCGCGGAGTTCGGTGTGGTGAGCGCAGCCCTCGTGGTGACCGGATTCTCGACCATCTTCTCGCAGATCGGCTTGGGGCCGGCGCTGGTGCAGCGCCCTGAGCTCGAGCCCCGCCATCTCGACACCGCGTTTGGGGGCTCGGTCATGTTTGGGACTCTCCTCGGCGCCATCGTCTGGCTCGGCGCTCCCGCCGCGGCGCAGTTCCTGAGGATCGAGAGCGTCCAGCCCGTCCTCCGGGTGCTGGCCTGGATATTCCCGGTCCAAGGCATCGGCATCGCCGCCGAGTCATTGATGCGGCGGGAACTGCGGTTTCGGTGGCTCGCGAACCTCGAGGTCGCGACGTACGGTCTCGGGTTTGGCATTGTCGGTATCGCGCTCGCACTCGCGGGCTGGGGCGTGTGGGCCCTCGTGGTCGGGCAGATGACGCAGGTGGTCGTGCGCAGTGCCGTGCTGGTGGTCGCGCGCCCGCCCAACCTGCGGCATCCGTTCGAGCCGCGCGCGTTCGGCGAGCTGTTCTATCTCGGCGGCGGCTTCACATTGGCCCGAGCCGCGGACTACGTCGCGGGCAAGGGAGACAACATGCTGGTGGGGCGTTACCTCGGACCCGAAGCCCTGGGGTTTTACGGCCGCGCCTACAGCCTCATGTCCGCGCCGGCCTACGCCTATGGAGCCGTGCTCGCCGACGTCCTGTTTCCCGCGATGGCCAAGGTCCAGGACAACCCCCGACGCCTGGCCGCCGCCTACCGGCGTGGCGTGGCGTTCATCGCCCTGCTCACGCTCGCGCCCAGCGCCGCCCTCATCCTGCTGGCGCCGGAATTCATCGACGTCGCACTCGGGCCCCACTGGGGCGCGGCGGTCCTCCCGTTTCAGATCCTCTCGATCGGCATGCTGTTTCGCACCAGCTACAAGATGAGCGACGCGCTCGCCCGCGGTACCGGTGCCGTGTATCGCCGCGCCTGGCGGCAAATCCTGTATGCGGCACTCGTGCTGGTGGGCGCGTGGATCGGGAAGCAGTGGGGAATGGCGGGCGTGGCGTGGGGCGTCCTGGGCGCGCTGACCATCAACTTCGTGCTGATGGCCGAGCTGAGCCTGGAAGTCGCCGGCTTGACGTGGTGGGACTTCTGGCAGATCCACGTCCCCGCCGTTCGGCTGACGGTCGCCTCGCTTCCCTTCGTGTGGGGTGCGGCCGCGGCGCTCCGCTACTGGAGCGTCCCGCCCCTTGGCGTGCTGAGCGCGGCCACGTGCGCCACCGCCGCGAGCATGGTCCTGTTGTGCTGGCAGGCTCCCCGTTTCTTCCTCGGCCCGGATGGACTCTGGGTAGTCGACGCCCTGCGCACCTACCTCCCCCGCAGGCAAGTGGGGAGCCGTCCGACGGCCGCGGTGGAGCGATCGGTGCCCGACGCCGCCGCCGTCGAGGACGCACGGTGACCGGCGGGGCTACAGCAGCGGGCTGACCGCCTCGAAGAGGGCGTCCAAGGAGACGGGATACGGATGAGCGAGGCAGAACGTATCCTTCCCGGCGAGCGCGCGGGCCAGCCCCTCGCGCTCGAGCAGCTCGGCGCGCTCGATCAGCTCGTTGGCGGCGGCCGGAAACGCAAACCGGAACTTGAGATAATAGGACAGGAAGTCGAGGCGCTCATGCTGGAGTGAGAAGACCATGCGCCGGGCAACTTCCTGTGGATCCACCGCCTGAACCAGAACGTCAGGCGTATCGTGACTGACGGCGAAGAACACCTTGTCCAGGTCGCCCGCCAGGGTGCCGAGTCGTCCACCGCACAGCGACTCGGGATGCATATCGACATACGCCTGACGCTTGAGTATCGCCGTCACACGACGCACCAGCGTGCCGCTCGGTACGCCCCGACTGAGCAGCCGAGCCGACTCGATCGCCCGCAGCCGCAGCCGATCCCCAAGGCCGACGAGCCGCCGGTATTGCGGCACGTACTCGAGGTGCCAGTTCCATACGCGCACAGGCTCGGGAATGCCGAACATCCGGCGGCCGTCGCCGCTCACGTACACCCACTCATCCCCGATGTAGCGCGCGCCCCGGGCCATGAACGCCAGCAAGGTTTCGGTCTTCCCGCCTTTGGACCACCCGGTGATCAGCACGCCGGTTCCATTATGGCTGAAGGCCGACGCATGCAGCGGGATCGCACCCCTCGCGAGCACGGTCAGATTGACGACCGGAATCAGGAACGGCACCGCGGGCAGCCCTGACTCGCAGACGATCTCGCACGACTTGCCGATCGCTGCGAACGGAATCTGCACTCGGGCGGGAGCTTTGTGCCGGCTGCGCAGCACCAGGAAGGCATCGTCGGTGAACCCGGCCTCATCGACGCCCAGATAGCGCACCCGCGAAGAGAGCGCCAGGCGATCTACGAACCGGATGACGATGTCGGGCTCGCGGTCGAGCGTGCTCGGCAAGGGCCCCAGTTGCCGGGCCACGGCAGCGGCATCGCTCGCGGAGGCATTGACGAGGCGCACACCAACCAGACCGTGCAAATCAAAATCGGTCCGCGGCACGCCTGGCCCGTCCGCTGGAGCGCCTTTCATGTCAGCCGTCCTTTTTGTAACGAGGTTGCATCGCAGATGTATCGTCCCAGCAGCACGGGGCTGGGCGGCGCTGGGCTCTTCCGCCGATCAGGCGGCGTACCCGCCCCCACGACTCGCGTCTCGTTGTGGCACCGTTTGTGCCTTCGGTTCCGCCGGGAGGCCGCGGCAATGCTTGACGTCAGTGATCGGGGGAGGAGGGCGTAGGACATGACCAACTTGGCTCACCCTCCAACCTGGTTCGCGACTCTCCTCCTCGTGCCCCTCTGGCTGACGGGCCTCGTGCTCGTAGCCGGGTTGAGCGCTCTGCTGGTGGTGGTGCGGCGTTGGCGCACGGACGCTCGCGGCCGCGCCCTCGACTCCCAGCCGGCGCTCTGGCCAGCGGATATCCCCACGTATCGCCGCTCATTTGCCGTGCTGTCCGCGGAGATCGCCCGGGTGCGCCGCAACGGGCGATCGCTCGCCGTCCTCGTCGTAGCGCCGGGGAGCTGGGAGCGTTCGGGTTCCGCCAGCACCGCGGGTCACAGATGGGGAGATGGTAACGGGCATGCGAGTACGAGATCCCTCGCCCCTGTGGGGCCGCCACTGACGTTGGCGTTCCCGCTGGTTGGCGTGATCGCCCGTGACGCCTTGCGCGAGTGCGACATCGTCACCTACGACCCGATCGCTAACCATTACGTGATCCTGCTGCCGGATTCGGATGAGGACAAGGCACGCCAGGCCGCCCGACGCCTCGGGGAGCTGGTCTTCCGCAGGACCGCCCTGAGCATTCGAACGGGCGTTGCGAGGTTCCCGGGCGATGGCCTGATCCTCCAGACCCTGGTGAACAAGGCGGGGGCCGCGTGCCATCAGGCTGGCGCGGCGGCAGGAGAGTCGCATCCGAGCGTGCGGGTCGACACGACGCCGAACCCGCGGGTTTCCGTCCTGGAGGGGTAACCGAGAGCGATGACGGCAAGACCACAAACCGGTGTCTTCGCAACGCCCAGCTACGCGACGCCGGGTCGCCTGGTGCTGGAGTTCCCCAAGCCCTGGTACGAGCGGTCGCCCGGGGAAAGCGTCCTGAGCGCCGAAGCCTACGAACGCCTGAAACGGCTGCTCGACATCGCGGTGTGTCTCGCCCTCTTACCGCCGGTCCTTATCATCCTGCTCCTGTGCTACGTGCTCATTCGGCTGGACTCTCCGGGGCCGGCGTTCTTTTCACAGAACCGCACGGGCCGCGGCGGCGTCCGGTTTCGCATGCTGAAGATGCGGACGATGGTGCAGAACGCCGAAGCGCTGAAAAGCCAGTACGCCAATCTCAACGAGTTGAGCCCGCCCGACTTCAAGATCAGTAACGATCCGCGCATTACGCGCGTGGGGCGGATCCTGCGCAAGGCGAGCATCGATGAGCTGCCGCAGATCCTGAATGTGCTCCGGGGCGACATGACCTTGGTCGGCCCGCGCCCGACGTCCTTTCGCGCCGATACCTACGCGCTGTGGCATACCGCGCGCCTCGAGCTCAAGCCCGGGATAACCGGCATCTGGCAGGTGTCGGGGCGTAACGAGCTGGACTTCGATGAGCGTGTGCGGCTCGACATTGCCTACCTGCGCAATCAGTGCTTTTCGCTCGACGTCCAGATCCTGACGCGGACGATCGGCAGCGTGTTCACGGCTCGCGGGGCGAACTGACGGAACCCGCATGGTATGGCTCGTCTTCTGGCTGTCGCTGGCCGCGCTCGTGTACGTGTACGCCGGATACAGCCTGGTGCTGGTCCTGGTCGGGCTGCTCCGGAACCGTCGCGTGCGCCAGCGTCCGTGCACGCCCCGGATCAGCCTCATCATTGCCGCCCACAATGAAGCGCGCGCGATCGCCCGCCGGCTGGAGAACGCCCTGTCGCTGAATTATCCGCCCGATGCACTAGAAATCCTGGTCGCTTCCGACGGATCCACCGACGCGACAAACAGCATCGCCTCCCGCTACGCGGCCCGTGGCGTCCGCCTGCTGGCGCTCCCGCGCCGCGGGAAGCTCGGTGTCTTGGACGAGGCCGTGGCCCGGTCCAGCGGCGACATCCTGGTCTTTTCCGACGCCAATACGACGTTCCACCCCCAGGCCCTGCGGATGCTGGCACGCAACTTTGCCGACCCGGAGGTCGGTGGAGTGTGCGGCAATCAGATCTACGTGCGCGAGGGTAGGTCGGACAGCAGCGCCAGCGGCGAGACCCTGTATTGGTCCTACGACAAGTGGCTGAAGCGCCTGGAGAGCCTGACCGGCAGCATCGTGTCGAGCGACGGGGCGATCTACGCCATCCGGCGCCGCCTGTACCGTAAGCCGGCGCGCGCGTACGTCACGGACGATTTCGCGATTTCCACCGCGGTCGTCGAGCAGGGATTCCGGCTGGTGTTCGAGCAGGAGGCCATCGCCTACGAGCCGCCGGCCGCAGCGGCTGGCCGCGAGTTCAGACGGAAGGTGCGGATCATCAACCGCGGGCTGTGCGGCGTCCTGCTGCGCCGACGGCTGCTCAATCCGTTCCGCTACGGTGTCTACTCCTGGATCCTGTTTTCGCACAAGGTGGTGCGCCGCCTCGCGCCGTTTTTCCTGCTCACCGCGCTGGCGACGAGCCTGGTGCTGGCCCAGCGGGGCGGTTTCTATGCGGGGATGGCCAGCGTGCAGGTCGGTCTCTACGCCCTGGCGCTCCTCGGGTACCTGTTCAAAGACCGCCCGTTGGGACGCTGGCGCATTCTGTACACGCCGTTCTTCTACTGCCTCGCCAATGCCGCGGCGTTGGTTGCGGTGACGCGGCTGCTCCTGGGGAACCGCATCGAGCAATGGCAGCCCGAGCGACCCGCCCCATCGATGGGCGTGGAGGGCTGAGCGCAGTGCTCAAGTTACTTCTGCTCGCGACGGGGGCCGGGGGGATATTGCTGCTGGTCGGGGCGCTCCTGGTGCCGGAAGCGGGGACCATGACGTTCCTGTTTGTGCTCTACACGAACGTCGTGGCCATCGCCTCCCAGGTGTACCACGTCCCGGCGTGGATCGGCGCCGGGGTGATCGTGCTCATCACGATTCCCTTCGGCGTGTACGTGGTGATCCGCGGGCACCGCCTCATCCTCGATGCTCCGTTCGCGTGGATGCTGGCGTTCCTGGTCGCTGCGCTGCTCTCAACCTCCATTGCCCGGGACCGCAGTCTCGCATTCCAGTGGGTCTTCACCTACGTCTCCGAAGGCGTGGTGCTGTATCTGCTGGTCATCAACACCATCCGCGCGGTGCCGGTCTTGCGGCGTGCCATCTGGGTGCTGATCAGTGTCGGCAGTCTGCTCGGCACGTTGAGTCTCTACCAGGGACTGACAGGCTCCACTAGCCAGTTCGGCGGCTTAGCGCAGTTCAACATCGAGGGGTATCCCACGGCGGGGGAGCGGGAAGTGGGACCGGGCACCGCGGGCCCGGTCCATTACGGCAACCGCGCCGCCGGCCCCATCGGCGATCCCAACCGATACGCCCAGGTATTGATCGTGCTGCTGCCCATGGCGCTGCTGCGGATCCGCGCCGAGCGGCGTCGCACGCTCAAGCTCCTGGCCGGGCTCGCCGCCTTGCTGATCCTCGCCGGGATCGCGCTCTCGTATTCTCGGGGGGCGCTGCTGGCCCTCGCGCTCCTCGCCCTGGCCATGGCCGCGCTGCGCTATATCCGCTGGCGTGACCTGCTCGTCGCGCCGGTCGTCGCCATCGCGTTCGCCGTGATCGCCGGGCCACGCCTGCTTCAGCGGATCGACACGGCCTCGGCGGTGCCGGACCTGCTCCAGAACGGCGGCAGCGACCCGAGCGAGGCGGACGGCGCCATCCGGGGTCGGCTCACGGAAATGCTGGCGGCGTTCGCGGTGTATCGCGACTACCCGATCATCGGCGTCGGGCCCGGCCAGTTCGCGCCCATCTATTCCGTGGAGTACATGGACGATCGCGATATCGCGTTTCGCGCGCTCGACCGGACCCGGCGCGCACACAATCTGTATCTCGAATTGGCGGCGGAAACGGGGACGCTCGGGATCATCGTGTTCCTCGTGATCGTCGGCGTCGTCAGCCATCGGCTGTGGCGCGCCCGCCGGTTCTGGTTGCGGACGCATCCCCCCTCGGCAGACCTCGCGACGAGTTTTCTGCTGTGCGTCATGGCCTACCTGACCACGGCGCTGTTCCTGCACCTCTCCTACCAGCGCTACTACTGGTTGCTGCTCGCGCTCGCCGGCGCGACGGCGCAGATCCTCCGCTCCCCGGCCGAGCTGCGGGCCACCACGGCCAAGCGGCTGCTGCCGCGGCGGGTACGCCAGCCCGCTGTCCAGGCGTGGTAACCCTTCGGCCCATGTTCAGCGCGACCCTGATCGGGCTCGACGGCGTCGGTAAGACGACCATCGCGAAGCGACTGGAGCACGCGCTGCCGATGCCCGTGAAGTACCTCTACATGGGAATGAACTTCGAAGCGGGCAACTGTCTCCTGCCCACGACGCGGTGGTGGAGTGCCCGCCAGCGGCGGGAGGCGGCCGCGGCGCCGGGCCGCAGCGCCTCACCCGGCGGCGCGCCGCGGCACCGCGCGCCGACCCTCGGCCAGGCGCCACGCGTCGTGCTCAAGGCCGCCCGGAAAACCCTCGGGTTCATCAACCGCCTGCTCGAGGAATGGTGTCGCGAGCTGGTGGCCCTGCATTACATCCGGCGGGGACACCTCGTGCTGTTCGATCGCCATTTCATCTACGACTACTACCATGCCGACATCCTGCCCGGCAGCGGCCACCTCCCCTGGAAGCGCCGGGTGCACGGCTTCATGCTGCGCCACCTGATCCGGCAGCCCGACCTGGTGATCTGCCTGGATGCGCCTGGCGAAGTGGCGTTCCGGCGCAAGCGCGAGTTCTCGGTTCCGTTGCTGGAGTCGCGGCGGCGCGACTACTTGAGTCTCCGGAGCGCGGTCCGGAACTTCGTGGTGGTTGACGCCAATCGCGACCTCGAAGCGGTCGTGGGTGACGTGCGCCGCGCCATCGTGGAATTTCACGACCGGAAGCGGACACATGGCTAAGGGGAACGGTGGCGCGCCGACCGTCCTCGTCACCGACGCTGGGCGCGGCAGCGCGGTCGCGATCATCCGGTCGCTGGGCCGCAAGGGGTATCGCGTCATCGCCGCCGACGCCGATCCGCGGAGCGTGGGCTTCCGATCTCGCTACGCGTCCCGCGCCGTGCTCTACCCGGCGCCGGCCGCGTCCCCCGACGAGTTGTGTGCCCGGTTGCTCGATATCGCGAAGGCCGAGGCGGTCGATCTAATTATCCCCGTCACCGACTTTGTCCTCCAGCCGCTGGCCCTGGCCCGACGCTCGTTTGAGGGCGTCACCCGGCTCGCGCTGCCGCCGGACGATGCGCTGGCCGTCGTGACCGACAAGTCCAAGACGCTCCAGCTGGCGCGCCGACTCGGCGTACCCGTGCCCGAGACTCGGGTGGTCCACACCGCTCGCGAGGCCGTCACGCAGGCCGAGGCGCTGGGCTGGCCCATCGTCCTCAAGCCGCTCGCCTCGAAGCGTCGCCTCGCAAGCGGCGCGACCGAGTCGTTCACCGTGAGCTACGCCGGCTCGTCTGCCGAGCTCGCGGCCGCGATGACGCGACTGGAGGGCCGGTGTCCCGTACTCTTGCAGCAGTACCTCCGGGGGACCGGCGTTGGCATCGAGATGCTGCTGAGCGGCGGACGACCGCTCGCGGCATTCGCGCACAAACGGCTGCACGAGGTCCCCTTGACCGGCGGCGTCAGCTCCTTCCGCGAAAGCGTGTCGCTGGACGCCACGCTGTACGATCACGCCCTCCGCCTGCTGGGCGAGCTGCGCTGGACCGGCCTCGCCATGGTCGAGTTCAAGGTGGGTGCCACCCGCACGGAATTGATGGAGATCAACGGCCGGGTATGGGGTTCCCTGCCGCTCGCCGTGGCGAGCGGCATGGACTTTCCTGCGTTGCTCGCCCAGCTCTACCTCGCCGGCGAAGCGGCGATCACGCCACGGCTGGGCGCGGCCTACCGGGTGGGCGTGCGCTGCCGCGACCTGCGGCGCGACCTCATCTGGATCACCTCGGTGCTGGCCCATCGGCAACCGTACCCCTACCTGTCCACGCCGACGCGCACGGAGGCGTTGCTGGCGTGCCTCGGGCTCTTCAACCTGCGCTCCAAGCAGGATCTGTTGACGCTGGACGATCCGTTCCCTGGTCTCTGGGAGCTGCCCGCGATCTTCCGGAAGTTCTGGAGCCAGGCGCGCGCTGCCCGGGCATGGGCGTGAGGCGGATGCCATGACCGCCACGGCGCGTCCCCAGTCGCGCGCCCGTCCCAACGGGCGCAACACCCTGCGGGTCCTGACGTACCATCGGGTCGCGAATCCGGAGGACACTCCGACGCTGAACCCGCGGCTCATCAGCGCGACGCCCGCCGTGTTCGCCCAGCAGATGGAGTACCTCGCCAGGCGCTACCACGTGGTCTCGCTGCCCCAGGTCCACGCCGCAGTCGTGAGCGGCGCCACGCTCCCCCAGCGGGCCGTCTTGATCACCTTCGACGACGCCTATATGGATTTCGGCGACATCGCCTGGCCCATTTTGCGGCGGCTGCGGCTGCCGGTCACGTTGGCCGTCCCCACCGCGTTCCCGGACCAGCCGACGCGTTCCTTCTGGTGGGACCGATTGTTCCGCGCCCTCGTTCGCACGTCCCGGCACGAGCTGCACCACGCCGCCTTGGGCCGCATGCCACTGGGGACGATTCGGCAGCGGCGCGCGGCCTTCGAGCGCACCCGCCAGCACTGTCACGCCTTGTCGCACCAGGAGGCGACGGCGGTGATCGATGACGTGTGCCGCAGCCTGGGCCCCGAGCCACCCGATCACCCCTCGGTCCTCGGCTGGGACCGTCTCCGGGAGCTGGCGCGCGAGGGAGTCTCACTCTGCGCCCACACCCGCACGCATCCCGTGCTCACCCGCCTGCCGCCCGAACAAGGACGCGAGGAGATCGCCGGCTCCTTTCGGGACCTCCAGCGAGAAATCGGCGACGTGACGCCCGCATTCTGCTTTCCTCACGGCGCTCACAACGACGTGCTCATCGCCATGCTCAGGCAGGCGGGGTGTGCCATGGCCTTCACCCAAATCGACGGGCATAACGACCTCGACACGACGGATCCGCTCCGCCTGTGTCGTACGAACATCACGCGTCGGACTTCCGTGGCGCTGTTCCGCGTGCGCCTGCTGCGCTGGGTGGCGTACGTCGACCGCTGGCGCCATCGCGCATGAGATCCGCTGTGAACCGCTCCGCCGGGACTGCGGCAGACACACCCCTGGTGTCCTGGGACGGCACGGCGGTCTCCGCCGCACCCGAACAGCCGCCCCGGGTCGCGTACATCATGTCGCGCTTTCCCAGGCTCACCGAGACGTTCATCCTGTACGAGATCCTGTCGCTCGAAGCGCTGGGCGTCGACGTGGAGATCTATCCGCTCCTGAAGGAGCGCGCACACGTGGTGCATCCGGAAGCGGCACGCCTGGCCAGGCGAGCGCATTATCATCCCTTTGTGTCGCTCCGGATTCTCGCGGCGCAATGGTACTTCATTCGCCGCCGTCCCCTCGCCTACTTCAAGGTCCTCGCAGAGGTCCTCGCCGGCACCTTCGGCAGCGCGAACTTCCTGGTGGGCGCATTGGGCATCTTCCCCAAGAGTGTACGATTCGCCCTCGAGATGTCCCAGCAGCGAGTCACGCACGTGCATGCGCACTTCGCCACGCATCCCGCGGTCGCGGCTCTCATCATCCACCGCCTGACCGGGATCCCGTTCAGCTTCACGGCCCACGGATCGGATCTGCATGTGGAGAGACGGATGCTGGACAAGAAGGTGGAGGCCGCTACCTTCGCGGTGACCGTGTCTCAGTACAACAGGGAAGTGATCATCCTGACGTGCGGTGAACGGGTTCGCAACAAGGTCCATGTCATCCACTGCGGCGTGGACCCCGACTTTTTCGCCGCGCCGGCGCCTAGCATTGACGGGACCGGGCAGTTCCAGATCGTCTGCATCGCGTCCTTCGAGGACGTGAAGGGCCATCGGTACCTCGTCGAGGCCTGCCGGCTGCTGCGCGACCGCGGCATCGACCTCACGTGCCACCTCGTGGGCGATGGCCCGCTGAAGAGCGTCATTGCCAAGCAGGTCGCCGGCGCGCGTCTGGAAGGCAGTGTTCGCTTCTACGGCGCCTGCTCCCGGGACCAGGTCGCCGGTTTGCTCTCGAGCGCAGACGTGATGGTGCTGGCCAGTGTCCCCACCCCCGGGGGGAAGCGGGAGGGCATTCCGGTCGCCCTGATGGAGGGGATGGCCAGTGGCCTGCCCGTGGTGGCGAGCGCCATCTCCGGAATTCCGGAGCTCGTGGACGATGACCGCTCGGGTCTACTGGTAGCACCGCGCGACGCTCCCGCCTTGGCGGATGCCCTGCAGAGGCTACGCGACGACCCCAGCCTCCGTGCCCGCATGGGCCGCACCGGGCGAGCCAAGATTATGGAGCAGTTCAGCTTGCGTCTCAGCGCGCTGGAGCTGACCACGCTGTTTCGCAACGGTGGGTCGTAACAGTTCGGCCGCATTGTCGTGCGCGGAGTGCTACGACGTGTTTGTGCCCAGCCAGCCCAACACGTGCGGCAGCAAGCAGTTACGGTGCTGGCACTAGCGCACGATTCGTGCAAGCGGTCGAACCATTCGCCGACCCTGCACTGGGGATCGCCCGAATACCAGCCTCCTAGGAGAGCCCATGCACCTGCGTCGTCGCGCGGTGGTGACTGTGCCGGCGGTGCTCCTCACGGCCTTGCTGATCGCAACCTGCCGTGATCGTTCGGAACTGACGGGCCCGGCGCTCAGGACGCCGCGGCCAAGCTTCGACGTCGTCCCGCCCCAGGTGTTCGTGGGAGCCGGCGACATCGCCTCATGCTCCACCGTCCGAGACGAAGCGACAGCAAAGCTGCTGGACGGCATCCCCGACGGCACGGTCTTCACCCTGGGCAACAACGCCTACGCCTCGGGCGCCAGCACCGAGTACACCACGTGCTACGACCCGACGTGGGGACGCCACAAGGCTCGCACGCGGCCCGTGCCCGGCAAGCGCGACTATTACACGACGGACGCGGCGGGCTATTTCGGCTACTACGGGGCGGCTGCGGGCGAGGCCGGCAAGGGGTACTACAGCTACGATCTGGGAGACTGGCACATCGTCGCACTCAACTCCGGCATCGACATGAGTGTCGACTCACCGCAGGAGGTGTGGCTGCGAAACGACCTCGCCGCGAATCAGCGGGTGTGTACGCTCGCATACTGGAGCCTGCCGCGCTTCTACTCGGCCAGCACGTCAGGGCCGCGGGCCGCCGTCAAGCCCCTGTGGGACGACCTGTACGCCGCGGGTGCCGACGTGGTCTTGAACGCCGACCTGCGCGTCTACGAGCGCTTCGCGCCTCAGACACCCGACGGAGTGGCGGACCCGGACAATGGGATCCGGGAGTTCATTGTCGGCACGGGCGGCGGCGCCAGTCTCAGCTCGTTCGGCACCGTCATGGCGAACAGCGAAGTGAGAGACAACACCAGCTATGGCGTGCTGAAGCTCACGCTGAGCACTGGTAGCTACAGCTGGGAGTTCATCCCGATTGCCGGGCAAACCTTCAGCGATGCCGGCTCGGGTGCCTGTGGCTCCGGCGCGAGCCCGGTCGCAAACCCGGGCGGTCCATACAGATCGGAGGGCCCCGTCCAGTTCGACGGCAGCGCCTCACGAGACCCCCAAGGCGACACGCCGCTCACGTATGCGTGGGACTTCGGCGACGGCGGCAGCGGCACCGGAGTCGCGCCCGCTCATACCTACGCCGCCGACGCGACCTACACGGTGACCCTCGTCGTCACTGATTCCAAGGGAAACCCGAGCGACCCGGCGACTACCACGGCGACCATCGCGAACATCGCTCCCACCGTCCAGGCCGGTCCGAACACATCCATCACAACCGGGGAGACGTTCACCCGCGACATTTCATTCACGGACCCGGGCGTCAACGATGCTCCCTGGTCCTATGACGTCACGTGGGGCGACGGTGCGGAGACCCTCGGCAGCACCAGCAGTCAGACCGTCCCGTTCACGATCAATCACACCTACAACGCGGCCGGCGATTATACCGTGCACGTCACCGTGACGGACAAGGACGCGGGCGCCGGCGTTGGCTCGTTCACGGTATCTGTGCGCGATGCGAGCGCCGACGCCGTCTTCGCGGGAGCAGGAGATATCGCGTATTGCAGCAACAACAACGACGAGGCGACCGCCAAGTTGCTCGATGGCATCGATGGCGTCGTCTTCACGCTCGGCGACAACGCCTATCCCAGCGGCCGGACGCAGGATTACAACAACTGCTACAACCCGACCTGGGGGCGCCATCTGAGCCGCACGCACGCCGCGCTCGGCAACCATGAATACGACACCGGAAACGCCGATCCATCTTTCGATTACTTCGGGAGTGCCCTGGGTCCGCGCGCGCTGGGATACTACAGCTTCGACCTGGGCGCCTGGCACGTGATCGTGCTCAACGACAATATCGCGATGAGCGCCGGCTCGACACAGGACCAATGGCTGCAAGCCGATCTTGCGGCGAACGCCAAGCTGTGCACGCTCGCCATGTGGCACGGGCCGCTGTTCTATTCCAGCACCAGCAGCACCACGACCTCCACGAGCCACAGGAATCTGTGGAACCGGTTGTATGCCGCCGGCGCCGAGCTCATCCTCAACGGCCATCGCCATCAATACGAGCGCTTCGCGTTACAGACCCCAACCGGCACCCTGGACCCCGTGCGCGGGATTCGGGAGTTCATCGTCGGCACGGGTGGCCGGAGTCTGGACAACCCCACCGTCACGCGCGCCCACAGTGAAGTCCGCTCCTCGACCTTCGGGGTGATCAAGCTCACGCTGCACGCCGACAGCTACACCTGGGAGTTCGTCCCGATCGCCGGGCAGTCGTTCCGCGACTCCGGATCGGGCACCTGCCACTGATCGCGCCGCGGCGCGCTACGGGCCTGCCGTAGCGTGCCGCGCCTCGCCTCCCGATTACTTGGGCGGATCGGTCCAATCAGTGAAGCCGACGCCCTTGCCTGGGGTGGTTGCCGCGCCGTCCCAGAAGTGGGTGCCGTAGTAGTAATCCACCAGCGGCATCTCCCACGTGTCGTCACCCACGGCGGCGAAGTTGCACTGCGTGTACAGCCACTGGAACGCCCGGAGCAACGCGCGATCCGACCAGTTCCACACGTCGTAGCCCGCGCGGTGCAGGATCACCGCCTGCGACAACGCCCCCTGGAGCGCCTCGTACACGTAGTTCTCCTTCGGCGGCGGCCAGGTGAACCCTCCCGAGCGTCGCTGGTCGTCCGGGAGCACGCCGTCGACCGAATGCCCCTGGATCGTCGCGCCGAGCGGGTTGATCCCCACGGGGTGCTGCGGATCCGACTGCCACGACAGGTCGCCGTAGGTGAACCCCGCGTACGAGTTGCGATCCCCCAGCCAACCTTTGAACACCTGCGCCGCGCGGGCCAAATCGGCCGTATCGCCCAGGTAGCGCGCCACGGCCATGCGGGTCGCGCCCGCATGCATTCCCCAGTTGTTGGGGCGGTCTTCGTTCGTGGAGATGAGCGTGTTGCCCTGGAGGTTCTCCGTGCGAACCTGCACCAGGAAGGTCCGGAAGCGCAGGTCCAAGTCGGCTGGGAGCCCGACCAGGTCGGCCGCGATCACGTACGCGATCAGCTCCCGACCCAACGACAGGGTCCGACCTGTCGCTTCGGTACCCATCATGCGGGTGATGGCATCGAGCACTTCGAGGCGGTAGGTCGCGTTGCCGGTGCGGGCGTAGACCAGCGCCTTGGCCATGGTGATGACGTTGTCGGGATCGTTCTGATCGGATAGATCCGGAGTCGCGATCGTCTGCGACGCCCAGCTGTTGAGCGCGTCCCAGGCCGGGCCCGACGTCGGGAGGGCGGCGATCTCAGCCGGCGTGATCCAGATACCGACCGGCCCACGTCCCGCACCGCCCACATCGACGATGATGCTGGCCGTGCCGCTCTTACCGTCGCTCGAGGCCGTGATGGTGACCGACCCCGCCGCGACACCTGTCACGAGCCCGCCGGCACTTACCGTGGCGAGCGCCGGTGCGCCGCTCGACCAGCTCACGACTTTCCCGGGTACCGCATTGCCGGCGGCATCTCTCGGGGTCGCCAGGAGCTGCACGGTGTTTCCCACCAGTAAGTAGGCGGAGGCCGGACTCACCGTCACCGTGGCCACCGCAGCCGGAGGCGCCGCGGTCACCGTGACACTGGACGTCCCGCTCTTGCCTTCACTCGTCGCCGTGACGGTCGCGGATCCAGCCCCCACGCCCGTAACGAGCCCGGTGCCGGTCACCGCCGCCACGCCCGTGTTGGAGCTGCTCCACGCCACCGTCCGGCCGGTCAACGGGCTGCCGCTCGCGTCCCTCGGCGTGGCCGTCAACTGCACCGTCTGACCGACTTGTACGCCGGCCGATGGGGGCGCGACCGTCACCGACGCTACGGGCACAGGCGCGCTGGTGACCGTGATCGACGACGAGCCACTCTGCCCTTCGCTCGTCGCCGTGATCGTCGCCGACCCGGCCGCACCCGCGGTCACAAGGCCGCTGCCGTCGACGGCGACAACTGTCGCATTGCTGCTCCCCCAGGTGATCGCGCGGCCGCCCAGCACGTTGCCGTTCGCATCCCGCGGAGTCGCGGTCAACTGCAGCCTCTGCCCGGACTGGATACTGGCCGAGCCGGGCGTGACCGTCACCGACGCCACCGGCGCGCTCACGTTCGTGACCGTGACGGCCGACGAGCCCGTCTGTCCCTCGCTCGTCGCGGTGATCGTCGCCGATCCCGCCGCCGCAGCGGTCACGAGCCCCACGCTGTTGACAAACGCGACCGTCGGAGCGCTACTCCCCCAGGTCAGCGTGCGTCCCGACAAGATGCTCCCGGCCGAATCCAGGGTCACGGCGGCGAGCTGCGCGGTCGCGCCGACCAGCATGCTCATGACCGCCGGCGCCACCGCTACCGAGGCCACGGGGACGGGCGTGACGGCAACGACGGCCGTATCCGCCAGGGGGGCGGCGACGGCGGCCTCCGCGATGACGTCGACCTTGCCGGGCTGCGATGCCGCTTGGAAGCGCCCGTAGTGCCGCCCCCCGCTCGTACTGGTCCCGATGATGCTGCCACCCGTCACGCTCCAATTCACACTAATACTGCCCGTGTCGCCGGACGAAGTGAAGGCGACGGCCATCAGTTGGGCCGTGTCGCTGGGGTGAACCGTGAGATTACGGGGGAATACGACGAGGCGCGTGACCGCGTCGCCCGACCCCGTGAGCACCGGTCGTTCGCAGGCCGTGGCAGCCAAGGCAGCGAAGACGACGAGATCTTTCAGCCGCGCCAGGCGGGCCGACAGCTTGTGCTTGAAGTTCATGGTCCTCGACTCCTCATCGAGCTAGTGACAGGCTCACGGCGTGAAGAACTCGCTCATGTCGGGCGCGCTCGCCGCCGCGCCGGGATACACGGTCACGCCGAGCCCCTTCAGGATCAGCCGCAGCGTGCTGGGATGCTGATATGTGATCGACGACTGGTACCCGCGCTTCGCCTTGGGACTGATGACCGCCCAGAAGACCCGGCCGCCGCCCAGCGTATTGTCGCCGCCCGCCTCATCGAACGTGATGATCAACAAGCCGTCCTGCTGGAACACGGGGCTGGCGAGGAGCGGCGCGATGTTCGCGCTGAGCCACCTGTCGGCCGTGCTCAACGAGCAGTCGTGCGCGTCGTTGCACAGGTTGGGCACGATGTTCGAGAAGCTGGGCAACGTCCCGTTCGCGAGATCCGTGGGGAACTGGGTGAACGGGACGATATTGCACGCCTGCGTGGCATTGTTCGCCACGTCCGAGAGCAACGCGAAGACGTTGTGTTTCCGCGCGTAGCCCCCCGTATCACCGCCCAGATAGCAGGCGTTGGGAAGATTCTCGGCGTACGACTTCCACGTCTTGCCCGCCGCGAGCAGCTCACGCACGACGTTGTCCACCGTCTGGATGGTCGATGAGCCGTCGTTGTTCGTCAGGACCTGCCCCGTCGCCAGCTCGAAGTAGTTGCCGATCGACGGATGCGTGTTGGCGTAGTACTGCGTCGACAGCCCGTACTGCTGCGCCAGGCCCATCAGGTACGGCATCGACGAACTCGTGACGTCGACGGCATCCGTGTTCTCCTCGGTCACGATGAACACGTGCCCGAACTGTGAGGTGCCCGGAGGCGTGACGGTGATGGCGGCGGTGCCGCTCTGCCCCTCGCTCGTCGCGGTGATCGTCGCCGTGCCCGCGACCTGGCCGGTCACGAGCCCCGTAGCGCTCACCGTCGCGACGCTCGTATTGCTCGACGCCCACGTCACCGAGCGCCCCGTCAGCGCACTCCCGGTGGCGTCTTTGGGCGTCGCCGTCAATTGCAGCGTCGCGCCCACTGGTACGGTCGCCGAGCCGGGGGTGACGCTCACCGATGCCACCGGCGGGTGCACGACGGTCACGGTCGACGTGCCGTTCTGCCCCTCGCTCGTCGCCGTGATGGTGGCCGTGCCGGCGACCTTGCCGGTCACGAGCCCGCTGGCGCTCACCGTCGCGACGCTCGTATTGCTCGAGGCCCAGGTGACCGTACGGCCCGAGAGCGCATTGCCGCTCGAGTCGCGCGGCGTCGCCGTGAGCTGAACGGTCTTCCCCTCATTCAGGGAGGGGGTGGCCGGCGTCACCGATACCGACGCCACCGGGACGTGCACCACGGTGATGGTCGAGGTACCGCTCTGCCCCTCGCTCGTCGCCGTGATGGTGGCCGTGCCGGCGACCTTGCCGGTCACGAGCCCGCTGGCGCTCACCGTCGCGACGCTCGTATTGCTCGAGGCCCAGGTGACCGTACGGCCCGAGAGCACATTGCCGCCCGAGTCACGCGGCGTCGCCGTCAGCTGCACGGTCTGCCCCTCGAACACCTGGGCGGTCGCGGGCGTCACCGACACCGACGCCACCGGCACGCCCGCGGCCGTGACCGTGATGGCCGCCGTGCCGCTCTGCCCCTCGCTCGTCGCCGTGATCGTGGCCGTGCCGGCCACTTTGCCGGTCACCAATCCGCTCGCACTCACGGTCGCGACGGTCGTATTGCTCGAGGCCCATGTCACGACGCGGCCGGGCAGCGGATTGCCGCTCGCGTCCCGCGGCGTGGCCACGAGCTGCACCGTCGCGCCCACCGGCAGCGACGCGGTCGCCGGGCTCACGTCGACCGAGGCCACGGGCGCCGGGGGCACGCCGCTCCCCAGCGTGAAGTTGCAGACCGTGTGCGTCCCGGCGTCCGAGTACAGCGCCCAATTGGCGAGCGAGGCCACGGCGTTCTGCTCGATCCGGAACGCAAAGCCCGTCCCGATCGTCTGCTCCGTGCCGCCGGCCGGCGTCACGTACGCCGAATAGGTATGGCTCGGCACGTCGACGACAAGGCGGAAGTGGTAGCTCGTTCCCGCTGCGTACGCGATCGCGCTCGCCGCCCCGTAGGCTCCGCCGTTGCGCGCATCGATGGTCCCGCCCGAATTGAAGCGCACAATGACGGCCAGGTCCGCGAACGCAGCCGCCGGACCGGCCGACAGACCGGTGACCGCGTCGAGCCCGGTGCCGTTGGGGGTGGCGTCGAATTCCACGGTGAACGACCCGGTCTGCGCCGCCGCGAGCGGCGTATTGCCCCACGTGAGAGAACTGACGGCGCACCCCGGCGGCGGGGGCGAGGCTTGCACCGTGACGACGGCGGCCCCGCTCTTCGCTTCGCTGGTCGCCGCAATCGTCGCCGATCCGGCCGCCCGCCCCGTCACGAGCCCGGCTCCGCTCACCGTCGCGACGCTCGTATTGCTCGAGGCCCAGGTGACCACCCGGCCCGAGAGAGCGTTGCCGTTCGCGTCCCTGGGTGTCGCTGTGAGCTGTACCGTCTGCCCGACCGAGACGCTGGCGGACGACGGCGACACCGTCACTGTCGCGACGGGCACCTGGCACCCCGACACGGTCACATTGGCGGTGTCGGACTGGTCGCCCGGGTGGCTCGTCGCGATGACCTGGAACGCGCCGCAACTGGCGTTCCGGTAGTGCCCGTAATGCCGCCCGCCGTTCGAGCTCGTGTCGATGCTGCCAGCGGTCGCGCTCCAGGTCACGCCAATCGACGCGGTGTCCCCCGCGGCGGTGAGACCGACCGCGACGAAGTCCTGCATCTGATTTGGTTGCAGCGTGACGGCGTTGGGAGTGACGACGAGTACGGCGACCGAATTATTGTCGACGCCCGCGAGGGTGACGGGGCGTTCGCAGCTGAACACCACCGCCACGCTGAGAAGCAGCGCCGCGGTGGCGAGCGAACGAGCCTTGAGCAGGGACAACCGGCAGGCCAGCTTGTGCATGAAGGTCACGGGGAGCCTCCGCAGGATCACAAATGCACGGGCCGCCAACGTCGACCCATGTCGATCCGCTGGCGGCCCGGCAAGCATGGCGGCGCGTGTCCGCTATAGCCCCGTGGCTCTGCGTCGCCGTCTTTCGACGGGTTTGCTCTGAGCAGCGTGCTCTGTAGTTAGGCGCCGAGTCGGCTCGGCGTTCCGGCGAAACTATCCGGATGGCCCTGAGGGAGCGGTGACACGCATCACCCGGCGCCCGGTAACCGTAAGTGCTCGCGGACTACACACCTACAGTTGCGCGGACAACACACTTTATCCCCCGATTACCACCCCCACCCCGTCCCGCCGCAGTTTGCCCAGCATCCAGGCCTGCACGCGGGCCGTGACCTCCACCACGCCATCCACCTGCGTTTCATCCAGCACCTCCGAGTCGCGGTGCAGCGCGGCGAGCAGCTTCCCATCCCCCACGGGCACGCGGATACGCGCGATAGGACGGAGCGCTTGGGCGGAGGTGCGGAGCACGTCCCGCAACCGCTCCACCGCTCCCAAGTGCGGAGTGCGGAATGCGGAGTGCGGAGTGCACGATGTTAGGACGGCGTGCGGGTAGCGCTCTCGAACCATGCCGAGAAACGCTTCAGGATCGGGCAGCAGGTCGGCCTTGTTGAACACGTGAACCACGCGCTTGCGGTCGGGACCCACATTGTCATTCCGCACGCCCCACTCCGCACTCCGCACTTCTCGCTCCACCACATCCGCCTGCTCCTCCCAGGTCGGGTGCGACGCGTCGATCACATGCAGCAGCAGGTCCGCGTCGCGGGCTTCCTCGAGCGTGGCGCGGAACGACGCGACCAGGTGATGCGGCAGCTTGCGGATGAACCCCACCGTGTCGGTGAGGCGGAAGCGGTAGCCCCCGCCCACATCGACTTCCCGGGTGAGCGTGTCGAGCGTGGCGAACAGCCGGTCCTCGACCAGGATCTCGGCCCCCGAGAGGGCGCGCAGCAGACTCGATTTGCCGGCGTTGGTGTAGCCGACCAGCGCGGCGCTGGGCAGGTCGCGGCGCCCCTGCCGCTGGTTGGCGCGATGGTGGGCGACTTCCTCCAGGCGCCGCTTCAGGTTGGAGATCTTGCGCCGGATGACCCGCCGGTCGGTCTCGAGCTGGGTCTCGCCCGGCCCGCGCAGTCCGATGCCGCCGCGGATGCGCGACAGGTGCGTCCACATCCGCGTGAGTCGCGGCAGCAGGTACTGGAGCTGCGCCAGCTCCACCTGCATCTTCGCCTCGGCCGAGCGGGCGCGCGTCGCGAAGATGTCGAGGATCACCTCGGTGCGATCCATCACGCGCACCGCGAGCGCTTTCTCCAGGCTCGACCCCTGCACCGGCGAGAGCGCCTCGTCGAACAACAGCAGTGTCGAGCCCGTATCCTTGAGGACTCCCTTGAGCTCGTCGACCTTTCCCTGGCCGAGGTAGAACGTGGGGGTGGGGGCTTCGACGCGTTGGTGGGTCCTGCCCACCACCTCGGCGCCCGCCGTGTCGGCGAGCCGGCCGAGCTCGTCGAGGTGGTCGTCCACCTGGGCCGCGTCCGCGGAGCCCTTGCGCGGCGCGCCGACCAGGAAGGCGCGCTCGACCGGCGGCTGGACGTCGATTAGTTGTCGGATCTGACCGAGCTCCTCGTCATCGTGCTCCTGAAATCTATTTCAACAGCTTCATCAGCGGCACGTTCCCCTTCCCCGTCAACCCGACCGTCTTGGTCCCGAGCGGCGTGTCCAGGAACACCCGGCCCGTCACCGCATATCCCAGCGCCTGCCTGGTGAGCAGGGCCTTCGCCCCGGCTCCCAACCCCGCCCAGGCGAACCGCATGGGCACCACCACCCGGCTGTGATTGGTGGGCGACAGGTCGAGCGGGCGGTCCAGCAGCGCGTCGCCGAAGTGCGTGCCCTCGAGATCGACGCCCACTTCGAGCCGCGTGGAGCGCAGCCGGTACTCGTTCGGGTTCCAGACGTCGAACACCAGATCGAAGGTGCCGCCGGTGAGCCCGATGCCGGTGACGTCGATCTCCTGAAGCGTGACGTCGGGCTCGGTGAACGAGAGACGGCCGAGCGTCGCGCAGGCCCACAGGACGACGCACGACGCCAAGACGCCACGTTCCAGGGCCCTCGTGGGGCTCGCGAGCCGACGTGTGACGTGGCGTCGTGGCGTCATGGCGTCGCCTTCTTCTTGAGCTCGGCCCACCACTCGATCCGCTTCTTGATCTCCTTCTCGTATCCGAACTCGGTGGGCTCGTACCATTTCTGGCCCCGCAGCACCTCCGGTAGGTACTCTTGCGGCACGTAGGCGTCCTGGAAGGCGTGGGCGTACTGATACCCCGCCCCGTAGCCCAGGTCCTCCATGAGCTTGGTCGGCGCATTGCGGATGTGCAGCGGCACCGCCTCGGACGGATGTTGCCGCGCCGCCTCCATCGCCCGGTCGAACGCGACGTACACGCGGTTCGACTTGGGCGCGCTCGCGAGATACACGACCGCCTGGGCGAGCGCGAGCTCTCCCTCGGGCGAGCCGAGGAAATGGTAGGCGTCCTTGGCCGCGAGCGCGACGGACAGGGCGCGCGGATCCGCCAGCCCCACGTCCTCGGCGGCGATGCGTACCAGGCGGCGGGCGACATACAGCGGATCCTCGCCCCCCGCGAGCATCCGCGCCAGCCAGTAGAGCGACCCCTCCACGTCCGACCCGCGCACGGCCTTGTGGAGGGCGGAGATGAGGTTGAAGTGCTGCTCGCCGGATTTGTCGTACATCGGGAGCGGCTTTTCCAGAACGGAGAGTGCGACTTCTCGGGAAACGGGAAAGGAGAAACGGGAAACGTGGGCTACGTGGTTGAGGACCGCCTCCAGTCCGTTCAACGCGCGACGTGCGTCGCCCTGCGCGTACGTGACGAGTGCTTCTATCGCCTCCTCGGCCAGCACCTTTCCCGTTTCCCGTTTCCCGTTTCCCGTTTTCTCCACCGCCCGCTCGATCACCGCGCGGATGTGCTCGTCCTTCAGCGGTTCGAACACGAACACCCGGCAGCGCGACAGCAGCGGAGCCGTCAGCTCGAAGCTGGGGTTCTCCGTGGTGGCGCCGATCAGCGTGATGACGCCGTTCTCGACCCAGGGGAGAAACGCGTCCTGCTGCGCCCGGTTGAAGCGGTGGATCTCGTCGCAGAACAGGATCGTGCCGCGTCCCTCATACTTGAGCCGTTCCTCGGCCTGCTTGATGATCTCGCGCACACGGGCCACGCCCTCGGTGACCGCGGAGAACGGCTCGAAGTGGCGATCCGTGTGATTCGCGATCAGCCGGGCGAGGGTCGTCTTGCCCGAGCCGGGCGGGCCCCAGAAGATGCACGACCCCACGTCGCCGCGCCGGATCAGCTCGCCCAGCGCCTTGCCGGGCCCGAGCAGGTGCTCCTGGCCGAGGAATTCCTCGAGCCGCGTCGGCCGCATACGAGCCGCGAGGGGTTCGGCGGAGCGGGAGAAGAGGGTGGGATCAGACACTCACGGCCTCTTCATCCACAGCAACCTCGTCATGCCGGCCCGAGTCGACCAACCCCGGGGCCATGCCCCGGGGCTCACCGAAATACCAACGTCCTGCCGCGGCTCGGCCGCGCGGTGCCCGGGACGGGTCGCGTCATTCCCCGGGCCATGGGCCCGGGGTTGGTCGACCCACACCAGGTCTCCTCGTGCCATTGAGCTCATGACACCTGATCGACCACCAGCTTGGTGATGTAGAAGGCCGCCGCTCCGAAAAAAAACGCTGCCGGCAGCTTCCACCCCCGCTTCCCCTGAAACTCCGGCACCAGGTTCGACGCCGCGACGTAGATCGTGACGCCGGCGGACAGCGCCAGCCCATGGCGCACCAGGAAGGACAGCTGGTCCGTGAACACGACCCCCGCGAGCGTCGCGCCGCCCAGCATCGCCGCCGCCATAATCGCCTGCCCTCCGGAGCGCCCGCCCGCCAGCATCAGGCTCGAGACCGTCACGCCCTCCGGCAGCTTATGAAGGAAGATCGCGATGAACACCATGACACCGAGCGCCGGCCGCACGAGAAAGGCGCTGGCGATGGCCACGCCGTCGAAAAAAGTGTGCAGCAGCAGGCCCACCAGGGCCGATGTGCCGGCCACCCGGTTGACGGCGTGCGTCTCCTCACCGAAGTGGAAGTGGGGCGTGAGGGTATGCTGTGTGAGGTGCACCGCGAGATAGCCCGCGAGCACCAGGCCGGGGGCCGCCGCGCCCGAGCGAGCGAACGCCTCGGGGAGCAGCTCCACCAGCGCCACCGCCAGCATGAACCCCGCCCCGAACGCCACGAAGTGCTCGATCAGGGCCAGCTCGCGCGCCGCGCGTCGCGTCACGGCGAGGGCGCCGGCGACGTTCCCCAGGGCCGCTACCAGGGCGTACAGCAGCGCGCTAGACACGAGCGAGCAGCTGCTCCCGTGTGTTGCGGGTGGGGTCGTCGAGCACGTCGCCGAGCAGCCGCGCCAGCGTCTCGCCCACCTCGGGGCCGGGTCGCACCCCCGCCGCGATGAGATCGTCGCCGCTGATGGCGAGGTCCTTCAGAGTCAGCGGGTCCTTGGCGGCGCGGATCGACGACACGACCTTGGGCAGGCGGGAAACGGGAAACGGGAAACGGGAAACGTCCAGTCCCGGTAGCAGTACCAGCAGATCATCCGCGTATTCGCCCACCTGCGACAGCCATTTCCGGACGTCGGGAAGGTGTTTCGGATCAGGATACTTGTCCCGCCATTCACCAATCACCCGTCCCCGTTCGATGTCTTTGTTCGAACTCTTCAGACGCGTCAGCACGGAAGCGGGATCCGAAGCCAGGTATGCGGTCACGAGCACCGGATCGCGGGGCAGCTTGTCCACGTTTCCCCTTTCCCGTTTCCCGTTTCCCGCAATCTCCGGCAGCCAAATCCTCGCCGCCCCCACATCGATCCACAGCGCCAGCAGCTTCGACACGCGGCCCGCCGTCCGGATCCCCTTGAACCACTCGTCCCGCACCCGCTCGGCCGAGAGCTGCGACAGCCCTTGCGCGTTGGCCTTCGCCGCCTCGAGCGTGCCGCCGTGGATGCGGAAATCGAAGCGCGCGCTGAAGCGCAACGCTCGCAGGATCCGGAGATAGTCCTCCTGGAACCGCCAATTCGCATCGCCCACCGAGCGGATCAGCTTCTTGGCCAGGTCGTCGGCGCCCTTGAAGGGGTCGCGCCATTCGTGCCGGATCGGATGGTAGGCGATCGCGTTGATCGTGAAGTCGCGCCGGGCGAGGTCGTCGGTGAGCGAGACGCCGAACTCCACCACGGCGTGCCGGCCGTCGGTGCGGATGTCCCGGCGGAACGTGGTGACCTCGTGGGCCTGCTTGTTCCGGTCGAGCACCGCCACCGTGCCGTGCTCGATCCCCACCGGCACCGTGCGCTTGAACAGGCGCTGCACGTCCTCCGGCGGCGCCGCCGTGGTGAGATCGAAGTCGTGGTTCTCGAGCCCGAGCAGATTGTCGCGGATCGCGCCGCCCACGCACCAGGTTTCGAAGCCGGCGTCCTCCAGCGTCCGCGCGATTTTCAGAACATCGTCGGGAATTGGGAGACGGTCCGGGAATTTCATGCGGTAGAAAGTGCGGAACGCGGAGTGCGGAATGCGGAGTGTAAAGGGTAGAGACGCTTGGCGAGCGACCTTGCCCTGACATTCCGCATTCCGCACTCCGCACTCCGCATTCGAGTCACCCGCACAGCACGCTTCCCCCATTGACGTTCAGCACCTCGCCCGTGATGTGGCGCGCCAGGTCGGAGCAGAGAAACGCGATCGGGCCGGCCACGTCCTCGGCGCTCGCGACCCGCCCTAACGGAATCGTGTCTTCGATCTCCCGCCTCCCCTCTCCCGTGTCCCGCCCGTACGGCTGCGTCGACATCTCCGTGTCGACCCACCCGGGCGCCACGCAATTCACGTTGATCTGACGCGGGGCGAGCTCCACGGCGAGGGACTTCGTGAGGGCGATGACCGCGCCCTTGGTCGCGGCGTAATCGGCGTGAAACGCCTCGCCCCGCTGCCCCGCCGTGGACGAGACCAGCACCACCTTCCCGCCGTCGGGCAGCAGCGGCACGCCCGCGCGGCACACGTACAGCACGGCGTCCAGATTGACGCGCATCGTGACATCCCATTGCGCGTCGGTCATGCGCTCGAGCGCTACCTCGTCGGGCGGCCAGATGCCGTGGTTCACGATCAGCAGGTCCAGTCCGCCGAACGCCTCCGCTGCCGCGGCCACCGCGCGCTGCGCCGCGGCGGAGTCTCCCAGGTCACCTCCGATGGCGACCGCCCTTCCCCGCCCTCCACCGCCCTCCACCGCCCTGACCGTTTCTTCCGCGTCGGATCGCCGGCTCCTGTAGCCAACCGCCACCCTGCAGCCCGCCCGGGCGAGCAGCACCGCCGTCGCCCGGCCGATGCCGCGGCCCCCACCCGTGACGAAAGCACGCTTTCCCGAAAGGTCGATCACCACCCATCCCCATGGCGGATTGGGGATTGCGGATTGCGGATTGGAACACCGCCCGTCCGATCCGCAATCCGCAATCCGAAATCCGCAATCATGTGTTCAGCTGGTCTTCCACGATCCCGCAAATCACATGTTCGATCGCCAGATGCAGCTCCTGGATATGCGAGGGCTCATCGGCCGGAATGACGAGCGAGTCGTCGACCAAGCGCCGCACGGCGCCGCCGCCCCTGCCGAGCAGCGCGACCACCCGGACGCCCTTGGCGCGCGCCGCCTGGGCCGCGCGCAGCAGGTTGGGGCTCTCGCCGCTGGTCGAATGCAGGACGAGCAGGTCGCCGGGCCGCAGCAGCGCCTCTACCTGCCGGGCAAAGACCGTCTCGAACCCCAGATCGTTGCCGCACGCGGTGAGCAGTGACGTGTCGGTGGTCAAGGCGACCGCGGGGAGGGCCCGCCGCGTTCGGCCGTAGCGGACCACGTACTCTGCCGCCACGTGCTGGGCATCGGCGGCGCTGCCGCCGTTCCCCGCGAACCACAGCGTGCCGCCGCCGCGCAGCGTGTCGACGTAGAGCGCGGCCAATCGCGCGATGTCAGCCGCATGCAGCTCGGCCACGCGGGAGGCGAGCGCCGCCAGGCCGGCCAGGCCGACCCGCGCCTGCTCCGCCGGCGTCACCCGGCGACCGCCCGCACCAGCGCTGGCAGATCGACCTGGGGTCCGCCCCCGCTCACGCCCCGCTCCTCCAGCGCCGTCCCCACCACCACGAAGTCCGCGCCGGCGCGTCGCGCCGCCCGCACGTGCTCCGCGCTGCGGATCCCGCCGCCCACGAACAACGTCAGACCGGGCACCCCCTCACGGCAGGCCCGGATCACCTCCGCCGACACGGGCCGGGGAGCGCCGCTCCCCGCGTCCAGATAGATGGCCTGCATGCCGATGAGCCGCGCCGCCGTCGCGTGCGCCCGCGCCAGCTCCGGCTTGTCGGCAGGGAGCGGCCGCGTCTGGCTCACCGCCTCCACGCTGGTCACACGTCCGCCGTCCACCAAGATGTAGCCAGTCGAGAGCGTGGGTACGGCGTGGCGCGTCAGGAACGGGACGGCCCGCACGTGCTCTTCGATCAGATACTGCGGGTTACGCCCGGACACGAGCGAAAGGAAGAGGATCAGATCGACTTCCTGCGTGAGTTGCAGCGCGGAGCCGGGGAACAGCGCCACGGGCAGCCCCGCGCCCGCCTGCCGGATCGCCCGCGCCACCAGCTCCGTGTCCTGCGTGCCGTCGAAGGAAGAGCCCAAGAGGATGCCCGCGGCGCCGGCGGCGTGAGCCGCCCGCGCCACCGTCGCAGCCTCGGCGGGCCCGGTGCGACTCGGGTCCACCAGCACCAGCAGGCCCGGTCCCGCCCCGAGCGGCGTGCTCACGACCCGGACGCGGCTCCCACGCGTCCCGCGAGCGCCACGAGCCCGGCCACGTCGGCTTCGGCCTGGGCCTCGAACGCGTAGGTGACGAATGCGTCGGCCGCGAGCAGGTCGAGCGCCAGCTCGCGTCCGCCCTCGGGTCGGCCCGCGACCCGCGCCAGCAGGCGTTGCCCCAGCAGGGCGAGGTGATCCGGAAGCGGGAGATCGGCGTCGGTCACGGCGGCGACGAGGCGGGGGCGCAGCATGTCGGGCGGCGCTGGGCGGCGCGCCTCGAGCCAGGCGAGCAGCTCGCGCCGGGTCATCGTGCGAGCAACCGCTGCACGATGGCCGCCGTCTGGGCGCGGGTCTGGCCCAGCTTGGCGGGATCGCCCGCGCCCGCGGACGCGAAGTGCGGGCGGCCGCCCCCCTTGCCGCCCGAAACCGCCGCCAGGGCGGCCGCGATGTCGCCGGCCTTCAGGCCCTGCGCCACCAGGTCGTCGGTCACGCCCACGTGGATCCCCGGTCGCTCACCGTTGGTGAACAAGACGGATACCGCACGCCGATGGCTCGATCGGAAGGCATCCATCACGAGCCCGATTTGATCGCGATCCTCGAGATCCGAGTCCGCGATGTACAGCTCCACGTCGCCGATGCGCTCGACGTTTCCCGTTTCCTGTTTCCCGCTTCCCGTCCTCAAGAGGTCTTCGACTCGCTTCTCGAGCTTCTTGTTTTCCTCCAGCAGCTGCTCGATGCGCCGCACCAGATGCTCGGGCTGCGTCTTGAGCGCGCCCGCCGCGTCCTCGAGCTCCCCCTCGAGCTTACGGATCAGGGCGTACGCCCCCGGGCCGGTCACGGCTTCGATGCGCCGCACTCCCGCCGCGGCCCCCGTTTCGTGCGTGAACCGGAACAGCGCGATCTGCCCGGTGCTCGTTACATGGGTGCCGCCGCACAGCTCGAGTGACACGCCCGGCACGTCCACCACGCGCACGACGTCGCCGTACTTCTCCGTGAAGAACGCCATCGCGCCCGTGGCAATCGCTTCCTTGTACTTCATCTCGCGCGTGGTGACCGGCAGGTTCTCCCACACATGGCGGTTCACCTCTTCCTCGATCCGGGCAAGGGTCGAGTCGTCCACCGGGCCGTGATGCGCGAAGTCGAACCGCAACCGCTCGGGAGCCACGACCGAGCCCTGCTGGCGGACGTGGGGGCCGAGGATCCGGCGCAGCGCCGCGTGCACCAGATGCGTGGCGGTGTGGTTGCGCTCGATGTTCTTGCGGCGCGGCTCGTCGACCTGGGCCAGCACGGGCGTGGGCTCGAACTCCTCGGCGAAGTGCCCCACCACCGCGCTCATGCCGTCCACCTTCTCGACGCCCTCGACGTCGAGGGTCCACCCCTTTCCCTTCACCTGCCCCGTGTCACTGATTTGCCCGCCCGACTCGGCGTAGAAGGGATTCTCCTGGAGGACGAGCTCCACCACGTCGCTCGCCTGCCGAAACCGGAGCACGTCGGTCTCGGCCGCCGTCGTGTCGTAGCCCACCCATTTCTGTTTGGCCCGGGGCTTCACGGTGCGCCACTCGCCGCTCCGCTTCACAGGCACGGCGCCCTTCCCCGAGCGTCCCGCTTTGCTCCGCTCCAGCGCCTCGAGCGAGCGGGTGCGCTGCTGCCCGAGCTCGCGCTCGAAGCCCGCCACGTCGACCGTCTGACCACGCTCCGCGGCAATGAGCTGCGTGAGATCGATCGGGAACCCGTACGTGTCGTACAGCTTGAACGCCTCGGCACCCGAGATCCGCTTGGCGTCGTTGAGCTGCTCCAGCCGCTCCAGACCGCCCTCGATCGTGTCGAAGAAGCGCTCCTCCTCGGCGCGCGTCACGCTCTCCAGGTGGGTGCGTTTCTGCACCAGCTCCGGGTACACGCTCCCCATCACCCCGCCCACCGCGTTCACCAGATGCACCAGCGTCGGCTCGCGGCGACCCAGTAGCCAGGCGTGCCGCACCGCCCGGCGCAGGATGCGACGCAGCACGTAGCCGCGTCCCTCGTTGGACGGGTACACGCCGTCGGCCAGCAGGAACGCGACCGCCCGCGCGTGGTCGGCGAGCACCCGATACGAGGCTCCCGCGGGCCCGGGGTCGTATCGCTTGCCGATCACCGCCGCCGCCCGCTCGATAATCGGGGCGAACAGATCGGTGTCGAAGTTCGACGGCACGCCTTGCATGACGGCCGTGATGCGCTCCAATCCGGCCCCCGTGTCGACCGAGGGAGCGGGGAGCGGGACGCGCGAGCCGTCGGGCTGCTGGTCGAACTGCATGAACACGAGATTCCAGATCTCGAGTAGCTCGCCTTCCTCGCTCAACCGCACGAACTCGTCGAGCGGGAGCTCCCGTTTCCCCTTACCCGTTTCCCCTTTCCCGCGAATATCGACGAGGAGCTCCGAGCACGGACCGCACGGCCCGGTGTCGCCCATCTGCCAGAAGTTGTCCTTGTCGCCGAGCCCGTAGATGCGCGCATCGGCGATCCCCGTCACCTCGCGCCACAGCCGGCGGGCGTCGTCGTCGCTGTCGTGGACGGTGACGTACAGCCGCTCGGGGTCCATCCCCAGCCAGTCCTTCCCGGTCACCCACTCCCAGGCGTACGCGATTGCTTCCTTCTTGAAGTAGTCGCCGAAGGAGAAGTTGCCGAGCATCTCGAAGAAGGTGTGGTGGCGGGCGGTGTGGCCGACCTGCTCGAGGTCGTTGTGCTTGCCGCCGGCGCGCACGCACTTCTGGCAGGTGACGGCGCGAGTATAGTCGCGCCGCTCGAGCCCCTGGAACACCCGCTTGAACTGCACCATGCCGGCGTTGGTGAACAGCAAGGTCGGATCGTCCGCCGGGACCAGGGAGGAACTCGGCACCTCGCGATGCCCCCGGGCCGCAAAGAACGCCAGAAACTTGCGGCGGATTTCGGCGGAAGTCATGGGGGGAATATAGCGCGCGCCACGGGGCAACTGAAAGGCGAGCGCGGAGTTACCTGCGGCTGCCCATACTGGGCCCCGCAGCAGAGCGGGCGCCCGAGAGCCCCGGGGCGACGGCACCGAGGCACTTGTGAACCCCGGGGCGTGGCCCCGGGGTGGACCTGCCGACGCTACCGTGGGATACGGTCCGGGTGTCGCTGAAACTGCCCTGCCAAGTAGGACCGCGTCGGGAGGACGTCGCGTCGCGACAGAGAGCCGGCGTAGTAACCGCGACACCATCGCACGCGCTGGGCATCCAAACGCGCTGAGTTGATGCGCCGCGCCGATTCTGACTTCGCGTCCCGGACAAACGCCGCCAGCGTCGCGTGTGGCGGGTAGCTCACAACGACGTGCACGTGATCGCTCAACACGGCTTGAGCGTGAACACGGACGAGAGTGCGTCGCCCTGCATCGAGCACCGAATCCGTACTTACCGAGACGTCGAGGTTACGGATGGCAGGGACGCGCCGCCATGTATGCCACGTGACGTGAGCGTACAGCCCGCACGCCTGGTGAGGTCCCCGCTTTCGCACACGACGCCCTCCAGGGTGGGTTAACCCCGAGGCCATGCCCCGGGGTTCGCGGAACCCGATTCCGGTCGACCAACCCCGGGGCGGTGCCCCGGGGTTAGTAAACGCTGCAGGCCGCGCTGGGTTGACCGCGCGGCGGCGCCCCGGGGTTGCCAGGACGGCCGGCCCCTACCCGCACAACTCCTTTACCAGCTCCTTCACCTCCGGACCGGAGTAGCCCCGGCGCACCAGGAACGCGAGCAACCGGCGACGCCGTACCGGTGGCGGCAAGCCCCCCAGTTGCCGTGCCCGCTTGGCGGCCGTGGCGCGGGCTTCGACCTGCGGATCGATCCCTTCCTCTTCCAGTGCCCGCGCTACCGCGGCCTCCGCGACCCCACGCTCCACACCCTGGGCGAGCAGGTCGGTGAGGATCCGGGCCGGTCCCTTGCCGCGCGTCGCGCGCACCGCGGCGTATTGTTCTGCGAATCGGCGGTCGTCCAGCAGGCCCCGCGCCGCCAGGCGCTCCAGGGCCGCCCTCACCGCCGCGGGGGGATGCTGCTTCTTGGCGAGCCGCCGCTCCAGATCGCGCCAGGCGTGGGCGCGGCGCGCCAGGGCCCGCAGCGCCGCGCGTTGCGCCGCTTCCACGTCGGCCAGCCCGCTCAGTCGATCGAGCACCGCGGGCTCCAGCGCCGCGCCGACCCGCAGGCCGAGCAGCTCGAGCGCGTCGGCCGGCAATGACGCAAACCGCCCCCGATCCACCTCCACCAGCCGATAACCCGGCTGGCGCGGATCGGGGGCGATGCCGGTGAGGGTCGGCACTCACTCCTCGGGAGCGGAGGCCTCCTCGTCCGCCGCCACCGCGGCGGGCTTCACCCCGAGGTGCTCCTTGACCTTGGCTTCGACTTCCGCGGCGAGATCCGCGTGATCCTTGAGGTACAGCTTCGCGTTCTCGCGTCCCTGACCGATCCGCTCCTTGCCGTAGGCGTACCACGCCCCCGACTTCTCGATGATCCCCGCCTCGGCCGCGATATCCACCAGCAGCGACTCGTGGCTGATTCCCTCGTCGAACATGATGTCGAACTCGGCCTGACGGAACGGCGGCGCCACTTTGTTCTTCACGACCTTCACCCGCACGTGGTTGCCGATGACCACCTCGCGGTCCTTGACCGGTCCGATGCGCCGCACGTCGAGCCGCACCGAGGCGTAAAACTTGAGCGCCCGGCCCCCGGTGGTCGTCTCGGGATTGCCGAACATGACCCCGATCTTCTCGCGCAACTGGTTGATGAACACCACCGCCGTGCGCGACCGGTTGATCGCCCCCGCGAGCTTGCGCAGCGCCTGGCTCATCAGCCGCGCCTGCAGCCCCGGGAGCGAGTCTCCCATGTCGCCCTCGATCTCCGCCTTGGGAACGAGCGCCGCGACCGAGTCGACGACCACGACGTCCACCGCCCCCGAGCGCACCAGGATCTCCGTGATCTCAAGCCCTTGCTCGCCCGTGTCCGGCTGCGACACGAGCAGGTTGTCGATGTCGACACCCAGCTTTTTGGCGTATTCGACGTCGAGCGCGTGCTCGGCGTCGATGTACGCGGCCGCCCCGCCCTGCCGCTGTGAGTGCGCCACGACGTGCAGCGCCAGCGTGGTCTTGCCGCTCGATTCCGGCCCGAAGATCTCCGTCACCCGGCCCCGCGGAATTCCCCCGATGCCGATCGCCGCGTCGAGGTTGATCGCGCCCGTGGGAATCGCCTCCACCCGCACCTGGGGCGAGTCCGCTCCCATCCGCATGATGGCGCCCTTGCCGCACGTCTTCTCGATCTGCGTGATCGCCAGGTTGAGCGCCTTGCGGCGCTCCTCCGTCAACCTCGGAGCTTCGTTTTCCGCCGCCATGAGTGTCCTCGACATGGGTTGGGAGCCTCCGCGTGAGAGGCCCGAATATATACCGAAGCCCCGGCTAGCGCCAGCCGGGGCGGAACGCGTCTGCCACGTGCTCCAGCCGGCCGTCCACGATCGCGATGCAGTCGAAGCGGTAGATGTCGGCGGGCTTGCCGAACCGGTCCACCCACACGCGCGCCGCCTTCACCAGCTCGCGGCGCTTGGCGCCCGTGACCGCCTCGAGCGGGCTGCCGAACGCCGTCCCGCGGCGGGTTTTCACTTCCACGAAGCTGACCAGGTTTCCCTGGCGGGCGATCAGGTCGATCTCGGTGTGACCCAGGCGAAATCGATGCGCCACTATGTG
>Ga0209239_1000069_pt1 | contig 57579 bp, 38 predicted proteins | sample GraSoi013_2_20cm_FD_185824 | JGI IMG/M metagenome (GOLD analysis project Ga0209239, IMG submission 185824) | Grasslands soil microbial communities from the Angelo Coastal Reserve, California, USA - Sample 10_02_2013_2_20cm (SPAdes) (version 2) | ecosystem: Environmental > Terrestrial > Soil >...
AGCGGGTGATTCGATATCCCTATTTCGAATCACCCGCTGATCCGCGAAGTAATGAAGGATGTTCTCACGGAGGCGCTGGACATCGAAGGGCTGGAGCGCGTGCTCGGCGACATCACGGGCGGTAGAATCACGTGTCTCGCAGTGGATACACCGATGCCGTCACAGTTTTCCCACGAAATTCTGAACGCCAATCCCTATGCGTATCTCGACGATGCGCCGCTCGAAGAGCGCCGCGCTCGTGCCGTCGAAATGCGTCGCATCCTGCCCGATGCGGTGCTCGGAGAAATTGGGCGGCTCGATCCCGCGGCCATCTCCGAGGTGTGCGATGATGCCTGGCCTGATGTGCGGGACGCCGAAGAACTCCACGATGCGCTGCTCACCTTGATTGCGTTGCCTGCCCGCGCGAAAGCAGACGCGCACGTAACAAATCGTTTGCGTGCCAAGTTCGAGGAATCGCTGCCTCGATGGAGCGCATTTTTCGATCAGCTTGGAGCAGAACACCGTGTCGGTCGGGCCCAAGTGGACAGTCAATCGTATTGGGTCGCGACGGAACGCATCCACACATTCATGGAAATCTTCCCGTCGGCACAGTTCGAAGCGCCGCTACCGAATGTGGAATCATCGCCGGTTTCGCGCGAGGATGCCCTTCTAGCCCTCGTAACGGGGTGGATTGTTCATGGCGGCCCGGTCACCGCAAACCAGCTTGGGAGCCTCCTCACCCTTGCTGTCTTGGACCTAGAGAAGACTTTGTTGCGTCTTGAGGCTAGCGGCGTCGTGCTGCGCGGCAAGTTCACGGGTCCGGGCTCGGACGAAACCGAATGGTGCGAACGCCGATTGCTCGCGCGCATCCACCGGCTGACGCTTGGACAACTCCGAAAGGAAATCCAATCCGTTACCCCTGCGCAATTTATGAACTGGCAGCTTCGCTGGCACCATGTGGCCACCGGTACGCAGCTCCTCGGCGAACGGGGCACGCTTGAAGCGCTTCGCCAAATCCAGGGTTTCGAGGCACCCGCGAATTCCTGGGAACCGCAAATCCTCAGACGGCGCGTGGCCGATTTCGACCCCAAGGTGCTGGACCATCTCTGCCTGACAGGGGCGGTTGGCTGGGGCCGCCTCTCTCCGCATCCTGCCACGCTCGAAGCGTTCACGGGCGGAAAACGCCGCGTTATCCCCACCAGCGTCGCGCCGATTACTTTCTTTGTGCGAGAAGACGCGGATTGGATGATTCCGCGACGCGCAGCCGGCGAAGCGGAATTCACTGGTCTCGGCTCTGACGCCGGTGCAGTTCTGCGGTTTTTGCGGCAGCGCGGTGCTTCTTTCTTTGCCGATATCGTGCGCGGCACCGGCAAGCTAAAGTCGGAAGTGGAAACAGCACTCTGGGAACTTGTTGCCGCGGGGCTGCTCACCGCAGACGGTTTTGATAACTTGCGTGCGCTCATCGATCCCAAGCGCCGCTCCGGCCAAGGAAGCGGACGCAGCTCACGTCCGCGGGACAGCGCGGGCCGATGGTCGCTGCTCTATTCGGGCGAGACTCACGACCACGGTCGAGCACTCGAAGCCATTTGCTGGATGCTGCTCGGTCGTTACGGAATCGTCTTTAGGGAACTTCTTACCCGCGAGACCATACTTCCCAAGTGGCGTGAGCTGCTTATAACCCTGCGGCGCCTGGAAGATCGCGCTGAGATTCGAGGTGGCCGATTCGTCAGCGGCTTTTTGGGAGAGCAATTTGCTTTGCCTGTGGCCGTCGAGTCTTTGCGCGCCATGCGCAACCAGCAGCCGACCGGTGAAATCATTACCGTCTCTGCGGCTGATCCTCTGAATCTCGCCGGCATCGTCGTTCCTGGTGAGCGCGTCCCCGCCAATTCCGGCAGAGTTGTTGCGTTTCGCGATGGTGTCGTCGTCCAGCCAGAAGAACGAGCGAACGTTATTCGAATGAGTGCCGGGGGTTGAGATAATATCGCTGCCGGTTAGACCTTCTCTAGCAAAGGAATGCTGACCATGCCGACCGAACAGAAAAGCTCTGGCAACGAAATCTACCAGATCAAAGTTACGCTGTTGCGGACGGTGCCGCCCGTCTGGCGGCGCCTGTTGGTACCCTCGGATATCACACTGTCCAACCTGCACGACCTGCTGCAACTCGCCATGGGCTGGACCGACTCTCACCTGCACGAGTTCCTATTTCGCGGGCAGTGCTATGGCCCGACCGGTCCGGAGAGGCGTGTGGCGGAGGCGATCGACGAGCGCAAAGTACGGCTCAATCAATTACTGGTCCGAATTGGGGCAAAGATCGTTTATACGTACGACTTCGGCGACGGTTGGGAGCATGGCATAGTCCTCGAAAAGGGTTTGCCGGTAGACCCAAACATGGCCTATCCGGCGGCCACGGGCGGTCGAGGCGCCTGTCCGCCTGAAGATTGCGGTGGCATCGGAGGATTCTATAGTTTGTTGGAGTCGCTACAGAATCCGCGTCACCCTCAACACGAAGAACTCCTTGAATGGGTGGGTGAAGACTACGATCCGAAAAAGTTCTCCATCGAGGCGATCAACCAGGTACTGCATGGAAGAAAAAAGCGAGCGGCCCGATCTTCGGGCTGAAAAACGCGCCGGAGTTATGGCCTCTGGGCGCAAGTGCCGACGCGCCAGACTCACCCAGATAGGCTTGCCGAAAGGACACGCTTAGACGACTCTTGGCGATTGCTGTGGAGGGACTCGTGGCAGCCGGCACAAAGCGTGATCAAGTTCTCCGAGCAGTCATGTCCGAGTTTGCTTCGCGACCGGACATGATGGACCTGCAGGGTTTCAGACGCCCCGCAACTCTGACAGCGCCAATTGTCTCTGGCGAGGACGTGCTTGCAAAGAGCCATGTGCGCCTCCGGGTCCAATCGAATCCGAGGTCGTTTTGGCCTAGCCTCGACAAGACATGCGCGCATCTTGTGCAGGAATTGATTCAGCTGCTCCTGCGGCAATAGTTCTTAGATTCGGCGTAATGAGAATGCCAAGGGCTCCGGATGGGGGTGCGTGCCGTGCAGATTCGTCATTTTTACGGGAAAGGGAGTTTGGCAGCGGTGCTGGCAGGCGCCGGAGTGTTGGCAATCGGGTACGCCAGTGGGGGTAGTGGCGGAGGAGTGGGGACGCTCACGATATCGCTGTCCGCTGGTTCGGCTGTTTGTCTTGCAGAGCTGTCGGATAGGTAATACGCTGAATTCATGAAGACTCTCACTGTACGATTGCCCGAGCCCTTGGTGGCAGACATCGAGGCGGAATCGCGCGGGCGCAAGATCTCGAAGTCCGATGTGGTACGCGAAAGGCTCGAGCGTGCTCCCCGCAAGCGGCGGCGCACTACGTCCCTCAATGCCATCGCCGATCTCATCGGCTCCGTGGATGGCTTACCGACCGACCTCACTGCCCGCAAGAAGGAGTATTTGCAAGACATGGGTTATGGCCAAAAACGTTCTCGTTGATGCTGGATTTGTGGTGGCGCTGCTTAGCAGCCGCGACAATCACCACGAATGGGCTGTGACCCAAGCCTCCGAATTGCCTCCACCTTGGTCCACGTGCGAAGCCGTTCTATCCGAGTCCTTCCACCTTCTCGGAGGACTTGGCGCACGCAATCTCGGCGCACTGCTTCGCCGCCGTGCTCTGCTGGTCGCCTTCGAACTCGCCGACAGCGTAGAACCCGTTGTGAGATTGATCGAAAAGTACTCGGACGTTCCGATGAGCCTCGCCCACGCATGCCTGGTTCGCATGACCGAAACGCTTGCTGATCCCGTCATTCTGACGACCGACCAGGATTTCCGGGTCTACCGCCGCCATAGTCGCCAGGTAGTTCCTTGTATGACACCTGAATGATCTTTGTTGATCTTTGCCAGAGGCCCATTCTTCGGCGAAGTTAAGTATCGGCTTTGGGCCAACTTGGCGCTGCTACGGCGGGATTGAGAAACGACCCAAGAGTTTCGGGTCCACGGGCGGAGACAACAGTTGTGACGGGCCGTGAACATCGTGAACGTTCCAGTGCTCGTACACAGCAAGCCTCGAGCGGTCTTTCCGCCGAACGCTTAGCCAGCTCGAAGGCCTGCAACGGATGCGGTTGGGCCAACCGGTCCTGCCGAAACTCGAGGTGCACCATTCGACGTTCTGATAATTAAGTGGTCAATTCAATGTTGACTAATTATAACGTATTCGAAAGGCATGGCATACGGATGATTCACATGATCGCTCCTCACAAGGATGAGATCACCGAACAGCTGACGCGATCATCGAGGGGCGCTGTTGAGTGCCTCGGTGTCAGTGCGAATGAGCTGAGGATAGCGCTCAAGTGAGGACCGCCTGGCGTCACGCCATTCCTGTGCCTCTGCTTGCTCTTTCCGGGCGGTTGCGATCTGCGGTTGTACAGCTTCGAGTGCCGGGCCGCCTGGAATCTTTCGGATGCTGATGAAATGGTCCGGGTCGAGCGCCCGCATCCAGACTTCGCGCGGCTTGTTGAGTTCTCTTCCTAACATTTCGGCTGCGAGACCCTTCAGTGCGGTCACCACTCGTTCGGGAGAGTACTCACGGCCAACGGCGCGGACGGCCGCGCCTACCAGATGGTGGGCCGTCCGGAAGCTGATGCCTTCTTCCCGGACGAGAGTATCTGCCAACTCCGTAACGCAAAGAAAACTCCCGCGAGCTCGGAAACGCATCCGCTCGCGATCCACTTCGGCGTGGCTCATAGTGCCGGAGAAAAGGCGGAGCGCGCGAACGGCATCGGCGCACATGGAAAACGCCATCGGTTGTAGGTCATCCTCACTGTCCACGATGTCCCCGAAGGGAGTATTGTGCGCGCAACTGAGCACGGCCTGGGCCTGGCTGAATGCCTTGCTCGCCAGGATGCGCACGTGTTCCAAAGCCACAGGATTTCGTTTCTGCGGCATGATGCTGCTGATCTGGATGTAAGCGTCGCTCAAGCGCAGAAAACCGAACTCTTCTGTGCACCACAACAGCAAGTCCTGCACGAGTTTTCCCAGGTTGAGCGTCAGCACGGCGACGGCGGAGGCCGCTTCTAGAAGGTAATCGATCGCCGCGATGGCGCCGTAGGAATTTACCTGCAGTCCCTCAAAGCCCAATAAACGGGCGGTATAATCGCGATCGATTGGAAAGCCAGTCGTCGTAATGGCGCAGGCGCCGAGGGGGTTCCGATTAATGGTGGCAAAAGCGGCGCGCAATCGTTGGATGTCGCGACCCAGGAATTCAACGGCAGCAAGCAAATAGTGAGCCAGCGTGGTCGGCTGAGCCGGCTGCGTGTGCGTGTAGGCGGGCATGATGGTTCCCACGTGTGAGGCAGCGAGATCGATCAGCACCTGATGAGCGTCCACGGTTTCTTCCGCAATTCGCAGGATTTCGCGACGCAGACACATGCGGTACATCGTAAGATCGATGTCGTTGCGGCTGCGTGCGGTGTGGATCTTGCCCGCCACCTCTTCGCCGCAAGCTTGCACCAACAGTTCCTGGACGTGAAAGAACAGGTCCTCGCTGCGGCCGTCGTAGCGCGTCGCCAGAATCTTGGGACGATCGAGACGGGCGATCGCTTCAAGGCACAGACGGGCATCCGCCGTCGGAATAATGTTTTGGCGGGCGAGCATTAAGGTGTGAGCAGAGTGGATTTCGAGCAGCGCGTCCAGAAAATACTTCTTGGCATCTTCGAAGTTCACGGCCAGAACGGTTTCAGCATAGACGGGAGCGGGAAAGCGTTCGGAAGACTTGGACGGCGTTTCGGAGCGGTGGTCCAGTTCATTCAATGGGCGCGCCCCTCCACTAAGGAAAACACAGAACTATCAGCCGCTGGGCGCTTGGCGGCAGCAGCTAAGGAGAGAGTCATCCCGCAGTTCTCCTCTTCGGTTCGCGCGCGCATGAGTCTAGCAGCGGCACCAAAAAACATAGCGTGACCTTACCATCTAACTCCCAATCCGAAATTGAGAATTCGGCCCTGGAGGACGGTGGCAGAGGGCGTGCCGAAGAGCGCTGGAAGACCGGTGACTTGTCCACAATGTGTGGGATCCAAGGTAAAGCCATTGCCAGTCTTGGGGCAGCCCGTGGCATCTACAAGGACCCCACCTGTTTTCAGGCTTGTGACATTAGGGTGATTGAAAACATTAGTGGCTTCGGTCAAAAACTGGGCCCGGAATCGTTCTTTCAGGGTAAAGAGCGTTCTCGTATAGCGGAGGTCAAATTGATAAACGTTCGGGCCGCGGAGGGTGTTGCGTCCAAATCCGAGCGGTCGAGTGATGCTGGTCACGAGTGAGTCACCGTTGAGGTTGGCGTTTGCAGTGACGTTCTGTTCATCGCCGGAGGCGATGTTCGTCAGCATGGCCAACTCGTTGTCATTCAGCACGCGGTTCACCAATGAGTTCTCGACCTTCAGGCGAGGCGACCACACCACGCTTGCCGTGAAGGATTGTGGCCGATTGATGTAGCTGTTGCTGCGATCGCGGAGGCGATTGGTCGCATCTTCGACGTACACGAGGTTTTGCTCAAAGCCGTTGACGTCAGGAGCATCGCTGATGGTATGCGAATAGATGTACGCTGCGCTTGCCACCAGGCCGCGTGAGAAGCGGTGTTCGTAGTTGACCTCCAGCGCGTTATAGGTCGAGCTAGTGCCAACGTCCTGTAATGTCACGTTGTTGAAGGCCGGGTTTGCACGCGTTCCCGCATTCACCCTTGGGTCGAACACAGGTCGCCCATCAAGTAGCGAGCCCAGCGGATTAATGAGATTGATGTTGTGCAGCCACTGCAATTGCCGCCCGCCCGTGTTCACATAGGCGAACGTCAATGCATCATTCTTAGAAAGCTCACGCGATACCTGGAGGGTTGTGGTCATCGCGTAGGCATTCTTGAAATTCGGCGTAACCGTGAACACTGATGGAGTCGCTGGAGCAGTCGCTGTAGTCAATGGCTGCGGGAAAGAAGGAGCCCCGGGTGAAGTGGGAAACAACGACGCGTTGAACGACCGGCCGGAACCGTCGTTAGAAAGCGCGTTGAACCACAGATTGGTCGGTGGCGCGTCGTAAAACATCCCCCACGATGCGCGTACCACGGTCTTGCTCCCGACTCTCCAGGCCAGGCCTAAGCGCGGCGAGACATCGCCGGCCGGATTGTGGAAGTCCCGCGAGAATGGGAAAGGGGCCGCCCCGTTCGGCGAAGGAGACAAAAAGCGATCGTAGCGAATCCCGTAGGTGACAAGCAAAGACGGCCGTATCTGCCAGTTATCCTGCCCAAAGAAATTGAAGAAATTGGAAATATAGGCCACGCGCGTGTTGCCGATCAAAGCATTTACCGTGTCATAGGACTTTGGGTTCGCACCGCTCACAGCGGCCTGGTACGCAGCGACCGAAGCGAAGACGTACTGCGTGAAACTGTCGCCCTGCTGCACGTCGATGATGCGCGAATAGCCGAACCCCGCTTTAAAAGTGTGGGGGCCGCGGATGTAGGTGAGATTGTCGTTCCAGCTTGGGATTTTTTCCGCAAACACATCGCCCGTGGAGACGCTTCCGCCAAAATTAGCTATCCCAGAGATGGTAATCGCGGGCTGAGCCCCCGTCAGCGCACCCGCAATGTGCTTCTCATTCCGGTAGGGATAGGAGAAGCGAAACTCGTTGACCATCTGCGGTGATATCGTACTCACCCATTGTAGTCCGCCAACGTGTGCGCGGTCCCGGAAGTCAGCCTCAGCGGAAATCAGGTTCATCCCTCCCACCGCGGTGTTGAAGGGATACTCGTTCCGGAAGTAATTGACGCGAGCGAAGACGCGGTTCTTTTGATTGATATCCCAATCCCCCCGGACATCCAGAAACTGCGCATGCTGCACGGAAGGCGCAGTCCCAAACTGGGAGGTGGGAATGCCGAGAGGCACGAGCGTAGCCTGGCTTGCCGTAATTGCGACAGGTAGCGCCCGGTACAGGTGCTCGTATGCGCCGAAGAGGAAGAGTTTGTCTTTCTTGAGAGGACCCCCAGCATTCATGCCGTAGGAATTCATAAGCAAGTTCGGCTTCGGCTGGCCTGCAGGGAGAAAAAGGGGCCTCGCAGTAGTGTCCACAGGTCCGCGAATCCATTGGAACATTCCGTGGAGATCGTTGGTGCCTGAACCTGTGATGACGTTATAGATGTTTCCTGTGGTGCCGCCAAACTCGGGAGCGAAGCTGTTACTTACGGTCTGGACCTCGCTCACATAAACGGACGAAATCGGGAACAGGCGAAGACCGTAGCGATCACTCTCCGTGTCTACCATCCCATCCATCTGATAGTTGATGCGATCCACGAAGCCATTGGTGTTTAGCGTTCGCGGGATGCCCAGTTCCGGGTTGGGGTGTCCACTGACACCGGGCTGGAACATGATCCAGTTATAAGGGTTCCTCGAGGTCAACGGCAGATTCTGTACCTCATCTTCACTGATCGTTCGGCTGATATTCGTTCGCGCTGGATCAAGTACAGGCGCGCCGCCGATGACTTCGATCGACGTGCTCACCGCACCCAGCTTGAGCGCGCCGTCCACCACTGCTTCACGGCCTGCTTGGAGGACGATTTCAGTGAACTTGAGCGTGGTGAACCCGTCCTTCATTACAGTTACCGTGTATGTTCCGAGCGGAAGGGAGACAATCACATAGTAGCCGTCTTCGCCGGAATCTACGTTGCGCGTATACCCCGTTGCGTTATTAAGGGCCGTGACTCTAGCGCTGGCCACAGGCTGGTCGCTGGGGTCGCTGATGCGACCGCGAATGCTGCCGTTGATCGATTCTGATTGCGCCCAAGTGGCTGGCACGCAGGTTAGGAAGAATAAGGCGAGTGAAGTCACAAAGCTCGAAGTGCAAAAGCAGAAGAAAGGAGACCCGCGTTTTTCATCGCGCATTTTGATCACCCCAGATTTCTTCCCCGGACCCGACTTCGTAAGTGTGTCCCAAGTGTGAAGACTAAACAAGGCCACTCAGCAAAAATTTGACGAGATACTGCGCAAGTTCGTTCCTCTTTAATTGCGAATACCTCAACAGGACGGGGTTTGTTTCGTCAAAGACGCATATAGTCGTCGAAAATTTCGATAATCCGATTCTAGCGAAAATCTATTGCATTGGTGACATGGGAAAGCATTCGCGCGGGAATCTCTACAATCGCTATCGCGAATGGGTGTGTACTTCAAAGAGTTCGGGAGAAGAACAGGCACGTGGAGGACATGCATCCCTCCGGTAGTGCCGATTGAACGTCTTGTGTGAGATCGACCAGGAATCTGGTCGCCTGAGGAAGTATCAACAAGTATGCGCATCTCTCGAGACCACGGGAACCCCGCCTGAAGTTCTGCGTCACAGTGTACCTGATGCCCCGACACTAGATCGTCTGCTCCGCTACGAGACGAGTCTCGAGCGGTCTTTCGACCGGACGTTCAGTCAACTTGAACGCCTTCAACGGATGCGGCTAGGCCAACCAGTCCTGCCAAACTCGAAGTGCACGATTCGACGTCATGAGGATGGCGGATGTTTAGATCATAAAAATATCAATAAACTAAACAAAAATTAAAGCGACCATTCCGCCTCTAACATAGGCAAGAAAGCCACGGAATGACCGGTCCAGTCATCAGTCCCCACAGGATCGAAATTGCGAAACGAACTCCAGTAAGTCCCCAGAATAGATGCACTTAGGCTCCGGCAGATGTGCAAAGAAGCCCATTCTTGCCGTACGTTGTACCTAAGCAAACCATAGCATGGCAACGCGATCCTCTTGTGGGAGCTCGGGAACCATCAGAAGAAAGACTTACCTTGAGCGCAGCATCGACCGGATAGGGGCGCGAACAGACACCAGATTTTTGAAATGACCTTGTTAGCCCTATTTCAGCAGCCTGCTATTGTTTTAGCTACTTCTTCACGTACTTTTTCACATCCATCGTGAATTCCGCGCCATAGATATTTCCCGCCGCATCCGCGGCAACTCCTTCGGATACTGTGGACTCAGCGGAGGGCGGATAGGGCCCAGGGTCGGGCACAAAGTATTTTACCAAGCCGTCCTTGGCGCTACCGATGCGAATGCCCCGTTGACAGCCGGGGTTGTATCCGTAGCCTTGCTCGCCGCCGCGGGATTCCGAGTCAGCGACGTACAGCACATCATTCCTGTCAATGAAAATTCCGCTCGGGCGGCCGAATTGTTTCCACTCGGCAATGAAACGGCCGTCCTGGTCAAAGATCTGGATGCGGTTATTCTGGCGATCGCCCACGAAAAGGCGTCCCCTAGAGTCGAATGCCAAAGTATGCGGACAGTTGAATTCGCCGATCCCCGTCCCTTTCTTTCCCCAAGTTTTGATGAACTTTCCGTACTTATCGAATTTCATGATCCGGGCGTTGGCGGTGGGAGCACGACCGTGGCCGTCGGCAACAAAGATGTCGCCGTTGGGAGCTACGGCAACCTCGGTCGGCTGATCAAATGTGTCTGAACCGGGTCCAGCCGCACCGGCCTTGCCGAGGGTGAGCAAGAGCTTGCCATCCTGGTTGAATTTGAAAACCTGCTGGCCCCTGCCGTCTTTCAAGCCGTTATCGGCAACCCAGAGATTGCCGTCTTTGTCGACGGTAATCTTGTGAGGGCTCACGAACAGCCCATGAGCAAAGCCCTTGAGGAACTTGCCGGAGGGATCGAATTCGAGGACAGGGTCGAGCGGTGAGTCGGCGCAGTTTGTGCCTTGCGATCCGAAGGCGCCACATCGGTCGATAGCCCAGATGTTGCCATCCGTACCGATGGCGATCCCAGCCGTCGATCCCCATTTTCTTCCGTTGGGCAGTTGGCCCCAACTGAGGCCTAGGCGATACGGATTAGGAAGATCGTTGCGAGCACCAAGCGGTGACACTTGGGGCGCTTGCGGGACAGTGGATTGCGTAACGCGTGATGCTCCAGTTCCCACAACTAACGCGGTTGCGATCAGCAGAGACGTGAAGCAATTCACAGGCGAAATCGCCAGAGGTCTGAAGGACATCGGAACCTCTCTTTTTTCCCATTCCATTTACGACCGGGGATTTGCGTTTTTATTGCCGGCCGACCGCCAACTTACAACTGACCGTCGGGGAATGCAATGCTCGCTGACGCCTACCAGTACAGGCGAAACAGCGCCACGCCTTGTCGCGGGAGCGTGAATTCCAGCGTTCCCGTATGCGGCTTTGAGTTATTCATCTGTAGTTCCGGTGGCTCCATTGCTTCGAGCATGCCGTCCTTTTCCAACTGCACTTGTTGGGTTGTCGTCGGCTGCTGTGGGCTGCCCATCTTCCGCCAAACGGCGTAAGCGTTGCTGTGGTCCGGGTCCATACGGAACTGCTCGACACGCATTTTCTGTTCCGGCAGGTCTTCAATCCGCACCCGGATGGCAGCCGGATCCGTCGCGACATCGTCATCGTGATAGTTCCACACCAGGATGTCGAGTTCCTGCGGCCGGCGCGTGGCAATGGCGTTGATGTCCGGCGCGTCCACAACGCCCTCCCGAAGGATAGTGCTCAACGGCTGGGCCCCGTTGCTTTGCACGCTGACCCAATCGCCTCCTAGCATCCCCAGCATGCGAAAGACATTGAGAACCGGCTTGTCCACACCGTTCGTTGCCAGTTCGCGGAAGCCGGCGAAGTACGGCTGATCCTCAAACTCAAAAGCCCAGGTGACAATCCCCTTGAGATTGACACTGTATTTCTGCGCCAGCTCGTAGGTTCGCGCCGTAGCTTCGGCGATCGTGACCCCATATAGCGGTCCGTTGCGGTAACCGTTCTGCGCCCCCTGACAAGCGGCACACCCTTCCGGGTCGCTTTCTCCCAGAAGGATAGGGGTGTTCTTCCACATCGGGAAAGACGCAACGATCTCCATACCGCGATCTACCGCGAGCAGCTGGGTGGCGATGCCCATCCTCACGTGTCCATCCACGAATTTCGGACTGCCCTTGGGATGAAAGCTGATGAAGTCGAGCGGCGCGCCTACTCCTCCGGTGGCAGCGTTCCTACCTCGTGCACAGTGTTCCAGGAACTGGCTCAGGAAAGCGCCGGCTTTTGCGCTTGAGGGACGCGTTGTTTCCGGACCACCAATCCGAGCTGACGGTAGTACTTGCCGTATGGCCGCCGCCGTTACGTCGTAGAGCCGGTTGTATTCTTCGAGAGTGCCGTGCCAGTAGGGGATGTCCGGCTCATTCCAGACTTCCCAGAACCAGTTCTTCACGTTCTCGCCATACCGCCCATGGAGGTGGCGGACCCACGCAGTGATGAGCGTGCGCCATTTGTCGTAATCGCGCGGCGGATACGACCAGCCAGTGAACACATCGCCGCGCGGGAAATCATGCCGGTAAGGTTGCGGATGAGTCGAGAGCGCCTCCGGCATGAAGCCGACCTCCACCAGCGGCTGGACGCCATTTCGCGTGAGCGCATCAAAAATGCGATCCGTGATGGTCCAGTCGTACACCGGCGTGCCGTCCGACAGTTCCGTGTAGACATTCGTCGATCCCCATTTCAACGACCCTTCGCCGGTGCCGGTAGTCAGCAGATTGTGAGCACGAAAGTAGACCGGCACAGGGCTCAGAGCGGCCAGTTCGTGGAGCAATTTCTCGCCGTTGCGCGCATAAACGTAGTTGGGCTCATCGGCCCCCCAATAATTCCATACGGGCTGGTATCTGCCGGTTGTCTGGTTGGCGTGGACTGTGATCAGGACCGGTTCGGCGCCTGAGGCGGGAAAATGCCCCGCACACGCAAATATAATGAGCGCCATTACGGCGTTTCGAAGCGAGCGCGGATGCAGGGTTAGTACCAAAACAGACGCCATGAGACCTCCGAGGTAATGTTCAGCCAATTGGCCGCTGGCCATGCTGAGTTTCTGTCTAGGCAGCTTCTTGCGCGCATCAAATTTTCTGCACGCATGGCTTGAAGGAACTGAGTTTCCTGGATGTTCAGCGCAGCAGTGCCGAGGCACACGATAACACGGGCCTATCACGCTATGGCACTTCTTGGAAAACCAACCGGGGCCGACCGACCAAACCAGAAGGCAAGGGCTGCAAGTTCTCCATGTCTTGCGGAACCGCGCGCTGTCCATACTTGCTGTTAAGCAGCCTGTAATCCGGGAGTGAGTGGCCTGCAAGAGCATTGATAGCCAGATTTCCAACGACGATTTTCAGATGATTTTCTCCGGAGTGGAGCATGCCTGAAATGTCCAATTCAAAGGGAGGCTTCCAGATCGAGCCCGCAAACTCGTCGTTCACGAAAACTTGCCCGGCTTCACGAACGGGACTTTCCAGCCAGGCGCGCATGCGCGGGCGGCCGGCTTGCGGCCGTTCGACAACTGTTCCCGGACCGAAGTCGAGGTACACGCGAGTTCTCGGGTTTAGAGTCTTTGGGGAAACGGTGATATTTTTCTCGTAGACGGCCCTGCCGGAATAAAACCGCGTCTCTTCGTCATCCGTCCAGGAGTGCAGTTTATCCATATGAAGGATTCGGCCAAGCTCTGAAAAATTGACAGTCCAATCGGTTCCCAGGTCGAGCACGTCGCGAGGGGGTACTGACATAGAAGTCTTTGGTTTAGATTGAGCAGCGACGTTGGCATTACCAGCAGAAAAGACAATGACCCGTGATTCGTAGGGCTGCAAATTCAGTTCGAGCACCGGGTTTGTGTTGGCTGGCGAGATATCCCCGGAAGAAGGGTCCCACCATTCTGCATGGGGTTCCGAGGCGCGAAATGTAGCGGTTGCGGAAATGGGCCGGTTGCTTGTATTCGCCAGGAAGTAGATTTCGGCAGAGGGCAATTTGCGATGCACGAAGCCGATTTCCGGCGTCGGAGAAAAAGTCTTGAAGTCAGGCTTGCCTTGCTGCACCAGCACTTTGCCAAGTTGGCTTTCATCAGAAATAAGAAGACCTTTTCCGCTTGAAGGGTGGAACAAAACCTGCGAGATTTGGCGGACTTGAGGAGTATCTGCTTCCGACTCCAGCAAGCCGGGAGCCCGCGAAGGGAGATTCCGGAGAGCAATCACGATGCCGCCAGTGCGTGCGTACGTCTCGATCTGGCGATAGGTCGCCAGGGACAACCGTTCTACACCTGGCAAGACCAGAACCGCATAGGGAATGCCTGTCTTAGCGATCGCTTCCGGGTCGATAAAATCGAAATTGAACCCCGCATCAAGAATTTGGGGAATTACGACCGGTCCAAGCAACCGCTCCATCGATTCGCTGACGGAGTCCTTCCCAACTGTGAATTGTGCCCAGGCATCATCCGTGGGCAACAGGAGGGCGACATCATTCGGGGGCTTGCCTTGGCGGAGTACATAGCTGATCCTTTGCAGATAGCGCGTAACGTCCGGCATAACTGGCCACCACGGATTGTGATCATTGAGCGCCCCGGCAGCGTAGAATGCCCATCCCGGCTCGCCAGCCTCTTTCGGCGAATACGGCCATCCGTGCCCGACAAGCTGATTGACTCCTTGCAGAAAAAACAAGTCGGCTTCCGCTTTCATATCGAGTGGTGTGGCTCGAAAGGCGGGAGAATGCAGCCACGTCCAGGTTTCAGCGGAAGTAATATTCCCTCCCAGAAGGTGGTTCGCCGATGAGGCCCAACGGGTAGTTGAGAAACTTCGCCATTGTGTGCCTTCGCCTTCCGGCAGATCCACCAAAGCATTACTGGACAGCGTAACAGCGGGGATCCCGTATGTCTGAGAACGAAAACGTGTCTTGTGCTGGGCCGCCCACTCTCGAATTGGAGCGAGATAACGCTCATCAATCAGTTCGGTAAGCGTCTTACCCCAATCATGGCGGATGTCCGAAGTCTTCGGACCGATGTCTTGCACCAGGGCTGGCAAGTACGGTGTTAAATCATAGCCACGGCGCTGGTAGAATTGTCGCAGCAGGTCGCTGGTCCAGTCCGAACCATACACTTCCAGGCTGTCGCTGAAGACGGAATAGGGCGGAACATCTCCAAAGGCTTGGATCAGGCGGTCTCCGACGGCGTGAAGATGATTCTCGATTGCTGCGCGGTCAAAGTGATCGAGAACGAACCCTTCGGCGCCAATAGCGGGCCGCTTGACCATCATCCCTGTCCGGCTTGCGATGAAGAACAGGAGGACGTGCGGGCCAGTAAGGTTCCTTGCAAGGCGCAGCCGGCCATTTTGAATCTCGAAGACCTGCCGCGCTTCGGAAGCGGAGAAGTTTTTCGGCTCGCCGGGCGCCAAGAACCCTGCGATCAACCGCTCGCCGGCGCCAATGCTGGGGACGGCTAGTGAATATGCCCCCGGGGGAACAGCCGTCGTTACAATTCGCAGTGCACCGGCCGCCTGTGTTATAGGGATGTGCGGCCCCCCAAAAGGCCAGCCGCTCCCAAGTGTCACGTCTATGCGCAGACCGAGTCTGCGCGCTTCGTCCGCCGCAAAGTGCAGATCATCGATAAATTCATCGGACAGATAGGGGAAGTTGTGGAAGCCGCGTACAGGATCGTCGAGTTCGAGTGGGTAGACGGGCTGAACTTCGACTCCCCCGATTCCCCCTTCCTTCATCTTGCCAAGTTCCCGGGCGAGTTCCGGCTTTGTCACCGCAGGCCCGAACCACCACCAGCGCATCAGGATTCGGCTGTCGTCGGGAGGATTCAAGAAGTTTCGACGCAGGGTCTCCAATTCGGCCGCAGGGCTCAGTGGCCTGGCCGCATACACAAGGAGAACTGCAACGATTGGCAGCAGAGCCAGCAATCTTCGAAGTGTTTTCAAACAGCTCCTCTACCAATGCACTTTGAGCCCAAGTTGCAGAATTCTCGGGTCGAATGCGCTCGGAACGAAGCTCGGCGTAGTCGCGCCGCTCTGGCGTCCAAAGTTGGACGAATTAATGCCCGCGGTTGTGCCGGGACCTCCAATGCTCGGATTGAAATGATTGATAGCGTTAAACGCTTCGAACCGGAATTCAATCTGTTTCTGCTCGTGGATTGGGAAGATCCGGGTAATGGCCATATCCACATTGAACGTCCCCGGTGAACGTAAGAAGTCGCGCCCAACATTTCCGAAACCGAACGTGCCGCTGGGAAAGGCCGCGAAAGCTGCCTTGTTGAAAACCACATAGCACTGAGTTGTCCCCGTTGTATTGCAGGGCTGCCACTGGTTGATATAGAGCGGCTGCCCGGGGACAATGTTGGGCCGGTCATTGCCTTCACCGGTGGCGGAAGTGTCCGTCCCTGTTCGAACGTCAATGGGCCAGCCGGTCTGCGCGCGGATCCCTGGTGCGAGTTGCCAGCCGCCCAAAAGCCAACGCGTTGCTCCCTTCCCGTGGAACGGACTGTCCGCAACCATCGTCGCATTGAAGATGTGGGTGATATCAAAGTTGCAGACGGCATAGTCGGCGCGCGGATTGTTCTGGATCTGGAAGTATGTGCCTCGGAGATCTCCGTTAAAGTCCCCGATGCTCATGCACTTCGAGTACGTGTAGTTGGTATTCAGCGAGAAGCCTTTGCTGAAACGATGGTTCAGGGCGGCGAGAAGGCCATGATAAGTCGAAAAGCCGTTGGGCCATGCAACATCTAGTGTCCCAATAGCACCCGGGTTTTGCGGTGCGCTCGTTCCGCCTGCGGCCAGCGTCAGAAAGCGGCGCGCATTCGCATTCGCTGCATCATTGATCTTGCATGTGCCGCCTGGCGCTGCTGCGCACGCACCTGCCGTCACCTGCGGCGCATTGAGATCATAGGACAGCGGAACATGGACGCTGCGGTTGCCCAAATAAGAAAGCGAAAGCGCCCAGTTGCCGAAGAACTGGCGTTCCCAGCTCAGGTTCCACTGTTGCATGTACATGGGCTTCATGTCCGGCGGCAGCGAAACCCAGAACGAGCCGCCGGGGAAGATGGCGCCCGTTGGCGGAAACGGATTCTGGTTTGCATTTGCAGACCCGCAACCGGCCGCCTGCGAGTAGTTGAGCCACGGATTTGAGAATGTTCCACACCCATTGGCATTGTCAATCTGATTGACGACCGGAGGGTTTGACGCGAGCCTTTGCGAGTACCAAACCATTGCAGAGTCGTAGAAGATTCCATAGCCGGCGCGGATGCTTTGCTTGCCGTTGCCCGAGGGATCCCAGGCGATTCCGATGCGCGGCGCGAAATTCATCAGATGGTTGTTGGTGAATGCCGCCGACACACCCGGGTCTCCGAAGAACAACATGCCTGCTGGCGCATTGGGATACACTGAGCTGTGACGATTCTCGAGGAAAGCGTTCATGTCGAAGGTGCTTCCGCGATGGAACAGGTCGGAAGGCCAGAGCGTAGGCTCCCAGCGCAGACCGACCGTCAACGTCACCTTCCTGCCGAGCCGGATCGTGTCTTGGCTATAGAAACCAGGAATTGTCGAGCGATAAGCCACCTGCTGCGCGCGACTTTGCGTAAATCCCGTACCTCCGCTTCCGTTGTAACGTCCCAGCAGAAAATCGGCGAGCCCGTCACCCGTGAAGCCCCCATTAAAGGAAAAGGTTCCGTTCTCGTCGTATCCCGTTAGCGTGTTGTTCTGAGTGCGAATGACGAGCGCGCCGAAGGCGAAGTGGTGACGCCCACGGATCCAATCCACGTCGTCGGCTTCCGTCCAGGAATTCACGTTGAAATGCCCAGGAGCACACGTTCCGCAACCAACCCCGAAATAGCCGGAGATTGAAAGCAACAGGAAATTCGGGATAGCGACAAACATGTTGCTGCCTAAAGTTGTTGGGTTGATGTCACTCGGGTTCACGCCGCGGTTATCACGGCGGCGTGACGCGGTCACGTGAAAAGAGTTGACGAAGCGGGAACTAAGGGAATAGCTGTCGCCGATAGTGAGGCTTTGCGCTCGTTCCCAGTTGCCTGGCGTTTGAGTCAAAAACAGGTTGTGTATGTCGAACGGCGGCGGGGCCTGGAAATCATCAATAAAATAGCGCCCGTAGAGATTGTGCTTGTTGTTGAAAACGTAGTCGATGCGGCCGATTTCCTGGTTTTCATTATCAATCGCAGGAACAGAATACTTCAATAAGCCGCAAGGGTCCGTCGAAATCGGGGCGTATCCACCGCTAAACAGCTTGACAGAGGTGGAGTCAAATGAGGATGGGTTAGTCTGGTTTCCTGTGAATGGCGCTTTCAAAGTTTTGCCCGTAGTTGTTCCGGTACAGCCAGGGGATTCGAGGGCGGTGAAATCGCCACCCAGCGCGGCAGCAGTCACCGTGTGCGTGCTTGGCGTTCCTGCGGAGTGTTGACGAGTGCCTTGATAACCGGCGAAGAAGAACAGCTTGTCCTTGATGATCTTCCCGCCGACTACACCACCGAACTGATTGCGGAGGAGGTTGTCGGGAGTGGAGCCGCCGCTCGCCGTGAGGAATGAATGCGGAGCGGCGTTAAACACGCCTCCGCGGTAGAACTCAAACACGCTCCCGTGAAAACTGTTTGTTCCGGACTTGGTAATCAGGTTTACGACACCGCCGGGGTGGAGTCCGTTTCTGGCGGGCAAAGAACTGGTCTCTACGCTAAATTCCTGCAGGGCGTCGGGGAAGGGAAAGGGAAGATTGACGCTGGAAAATGTATCATTATTGTCTCCACCGTCGAGGAGATAGTTTGTTCCATTGGCTTGCCCGCCGGCCACAGAGATGGCGACCGAGCTGTAGAAATTCTTACTGCCAACTTCGTCGCCCCCAGGCGCCATCATCGACGCGCCCGAAATCAGAACGAGCTGTGTGACATAGCGGCCGTTCAAGGGAAGCTCCGAGATGCGCTGCGAGTCCACCACGTTCGAGACCGAAGCGTTCTCAGTCTGGATCAGAGCGGCAGCCGCTTTCACCTCCACCGTTTCCGACACCGAGCCGACCGCAAGAACCGCGTTGAGCGTTACGTGGTCGTTCACCTGCAACACAATTCCTGTTTGGCTGTAACTCTTGAACCCCTCTTTCTTGACTTCAAGCTGATAGGGCCCAACTGGCAGTCCCGGTAGAACGTACTCTCCCTGTTGATCGGTGGCAGCCGTGTGCGCGATGTTGCGCTGGGTCTCGATCATCCTGACCTCCGCTCCAGCCACAGCCGCTCCCGTGCCATCAGTGACTCGCCCGGACACCTGAGCGACGTTTACCTGCTGCGCTCTGACATTCGGGGACCAGAGGCCAAGCAATGCAGCGTATCCGGCCACACAAATCGTTCCGAAGAGAGCCGTACGGGGCATTTTTGATCTCCTTTTGACGGACACACTAACTTGCCGTTCCGTCGGAAGGCCGAAATCAATGCAAATAAGGACATCCCTCGCACAAGACTCTAGTCCCCTGCCGGAGCGGGCGCCAAGCGATTCGAGACGAGCCCAAGGCGTTCCTCAGTGCAAAACTGCTCCCGAAGTCCCAGTTGACTGCCGTATCCTGAAGCAATTGGACTTAGTGAAAGATCATCTTTGGCTGGTATTACGACGCGCGCTCCGCCCATAAAGTAGCTCGTTTCGCTCCACAAAACGGTCAATTGAAGAACTTGCAGTAACGGAGGGTCGATAGGAATCCGCTAATGCAGCAGCGCAAGGTAGTTGCCATAACCAACGATGGCAGTCGACCCGATCAGCAGGGCAAGAGCGAAGAAAAGGCACCAACCTGCGCGGACTCCCGCTCCTTTCCACTCTTTCAAGCTGATCCCCCATAGGCTGCTGAAGATGATGATGCTAGCCATGTGGAGCGTCCAACTGGAAAACTTGTATCTGCCCATTTGTGTTTCGCCCATGGTGTAGAAAAAAAACTGGAAATACCAGGTCGTGCCGGCCAAGGCGCAGAACAAATAGTTCGCCAACATGGGGACTCGGACCAGATGTTGCTTTGTTGTGGGAGGTTCGGCCGCGGGAATCACGGACCTTGGTTCGAAATCTACTTTTATGGAGGAATGCACGTGCTCGACCACTTGTCGACTAGGAGTATCGAGGGCTGTTTCGACTGGATCAAGTGATCGCGACTGTGAACGGAAATACTGGTATCCGGTCTTGTTCCGGATATTGAGGATCACACACCAGATGAAATTTGTGGTGAAGCCGCCAATCAAAATCACAACCAGCACTGGCAATCCCTGCCAGAGAACCGGTGTGCCATGCTTCAACGTTAGTGATTTGATGGGATCTCCCGCCGCCAACCCGTAGGCGAAGCAGGCGCTCATGACTCCGGACAGCGTGGCTACAGCAACTCCCTTTTTCAGGTTAAATTCGTTGATTGCGGCCTTCTGCTGTTCGGGCGACATGGTCCGTTCTTTGTAAACGCCTGCCAATCCGGCAAGGGCAATACCAACCAGGCAGACAACAATTCCCAAAAGAATCACTCGCCCCGAGTTTGTCCCCAGGACCTGTGTCATGAACTCACCACGAAAAATCGGCGGCATCAGCGTTCCAAATGCAGCACAGAGGCCTAGAACAACCGCCATGCCGAGCGACAGCCCCAGATAACGCATCGTCAATCCGAACGTCAAGCCGCCAATTCCCCAGAGCAGGCCAAAGAAAAAAGTCCAGAAGAGCGTGATTTTGGGACTCTCGGAGAGAACTGCTCCCAAATCTTTGGTGATGAGCAGACCCAGGAGCCAGGGCGCAATGATCCAACTGAATATGCCGCCTGCAAGCCAAAATGTTTCCCACGCCCAATGTTTCACGCCGCGATAAGGCACATAGAAGCTGCCGGACGCGAGACCACCGAGCCAGTGCAGAAACACTCCCAGGGCAGGATTTGGAGTCATTTCGTCATCAAGTGCGAACTACAAATGAAATACTTCTTCCAACGGAACCATCATACGATCCGGCAAAACGCCCTCAGGCTGCACGAAAAACCCAGCCATTTCGCGCTGCCAGCGTTCATTTACTTCTCGTTTGGCCATCTCCGCACGCGCACGTTCGAAATCCGTGGTTTCCAAATAACCGACGAGCAACCCGTCGGGCCGGAGAAACAGTGAGTAGTTGTTCCAACCGGCTTCGCGCAGTGCAGCCTGCATCTCGGGCCAAACAACACGATGGCGTTGTTTGTACTCCTCGAGACGATCCGGCTTCACCAGCAGCACAAAACACACGCGCTTCATGACGTCCCCGCCTATCGTAGGAATGCTTCGGACAACCCGCCATCCACAGGAATCAAATGACCGGTAGTTTTCGCGCTCTGGTCACTTGCCAGCCACACAATCGCATTTGCACAGTCTTGGGGAAGAATCGGCTGCTTAGTCAATGTGCGCTGAGCATAGAACTCCGCTAGTTTGGCGCGCAACTCTATCGTGGATTCCGACTCCGAGAACCCCATTCCATATTTCTGAAGTGACTGGATCACTCGATCGCGGGGGAACATTGTCGATCCGGCCACCACCGTTGCGGGAGCAATTCCGTTCACTCTGACGTGCGGTCCAAGTCGAATCGCCAGCTCGCGGATCAGATGGTTCAACGCAGCCTTGCTCGTGTCGTAGGCTTCGCTTTCCTTCTTGGGAACCACGGCATTTGCTGAGCCCGTCAGAACCAGAGTCGCTGGCAGATTTTGGTCTTTGAATACCCATTCGCTTTCGCGGGCCAGAAGATAATTTCCCGTCACGTTCACTGAAAACGTTCTTGTCCATTGGGCGGGCGTCAATTGGCCATCCGCTTCCGGGACAGGATAAACCGCCGCGGTGTTCACAATGCCGTCGATTCCGCCGAACTTAAAGACCGTGAATTTGATCGCCTCCGCCAAGCTCTCGGGCGAGCCAAGATCGACCGCCGTGTGCGCCACGAATTCGGGAGCGGCAATCCCGCCAGCTTCTTCCGCCGCGTTCTTGGCGCCAAGATTGTCAGCGTCCGCGATTACGATGTGCGCGCCCCTCTGGGCAAGCAGCAGGGCTGTCTTTCGACCTATTCCACTGGCGCCACCAATCACCAGCAATATCTTGCGACTAAATTCCGATTCGGGAGGCATGCGCTGCAGCTTGGCCTCTTCGAGTGCCCAGTACTCAATACGAAACGCTTCGGAACGAGGGAGGGCAACATAATTGTGGAATTGCTCAAAGCCGGTAGATTGTTCCGCACGGCGCGCCTGCGGCAGAGGATGAATGGTTTCCCCGTCTTCGAGGGTATTTGCACCGGCCATTACGTGAATTGCATTGATGAAGAACTCTGTCGCGATGCGGGCTTCCTTCTTGTTCTTGCCAAATCCGAACAATCCGAGGCCCGGCACGATTACCACGGAAGGATTGGAATCACGCAATTGTGGGGAGTCGGACGTCGCCCATTTGTCATAATATTGCCTATAATCGGCCCGATATTCCACGACCTGTTCTTGAATGCGCATCTTCAAGATATGGAAGTCCTCGTTGGCAGGATTCCACCGAAGAAAGAGCGGGCATATCCTGGTTCTCAGAAAGTGGTCTGGACAACTCGTCCCTAGAGCACTGAGTTCTCTCGACCACTTCGAGCCAGCAAAGGTCACAGCGACTTCGTTATCCGAATAGTGAGCGATGACGCGGCGGTTCGACGACAGTGCGCCTCGCAATGCAGGGAGGATTTGCAGCGCGACCTTCTCGCGCTCCGGGAGTGCCGCGTGTTCCAGTCCGCCAAACAGCGGGCCCTTGTTGGCCTGATGTTCGATAATGAATTGACCCATCTGATCAATAGTGCGGATACTGTTCAGGTAGCATTCCCGTTGCGTGCGGCCCCAGGTGAACAAGCCGTGGCTGCCCAGAAGAATGCCTTCGGCACTGGGGTTCTCTCTTACGGCGCGCTCAAGCATCAACGCCAACTCAAAGCCCGGCCGTTGCCAGGGCAGCCAGACGATCGTCCGTCCAAATTTTCGGTTGAACTCTTCCAGTTTCCGCTTTCCATTCGCGCTGGCGGCTAACGCGATGGCCCAGTCGGGATGCAAGTGATCCACGTGCGGGAACGGAAGAAAGGCATGGAGGGCAGTGTCAATGGATGCGGCAACACGGTTTTCGCCGAACGCCGCCAGCGGGTAGTAATGCACCATCTCATCTTCGTGCGCTTCTCCGCGATAGAGCTGCTTGAGTTGTTCGATGCGGTCCAAATAGAGTAGCGCAAAGCCGGATTCTTTAATGGACCCCAGGTCGCCGCCACTGCCTTTGACTGCCAGGACGCGAACCAATTTGCCGCTGAAGGGATCCGGCAGTTCCATTTTTGAACTGGTATTGCCGCCGCCGAAGTTTGTAATGCGGAGATCGGCGCCAAGTAAATTGGAGCGGTAGCGCAAAAGCCCGAGTTGATCCGCTGCCAATTCCCGGGCACCCTCGTCGTTCCACAGATCCTTCAAATGAGCGATTTCCTTGATTTCAGGCATAAATGCACTCGCAGTACTGTTGGAAGCGCTCGGCCTGCCGGTCCCAAATATCGGTCTCACGCGGTTCGAACACTTCCGTAGGGAATGAGCGATCTATGATTTCGCGGACCTCTTGCAAGGAGCTTGCGCCACCGGTCGCTAATATCTGAACAGCAGCGTTGCCCAGGGCGGTCGCTTCGGCGGGTCCAGCCAGCACTTTCGTCCCTGTTGCATCCGCCGTGAGTTGATTTAACAGATGGTTTTTCGATCCGCCGCCGATCACTCGGATTTGCCGAATCTGCTGCCCTGTCAAGTACTCGACATTCTTGATTACGCCTCGATACTTCAGCGCCAGGCTGTCCAGAATCGTCCTGACGTGCGCGCCCGGAGTGGCGGGAGCGATCTGGTGCGTCCTCGCACAGAATTGCTCGATCGCCAGGGGCATGTCGGAAGGGCACAGGAATGTCCCGTCATCCGGATCAATCAAATGAGTGAATGGAGATTCTCTTTCCGCCATTTCCATCAGCTCTTGATAGTTGAACTCGTGCCCCCTCGTGGCCCACGATTGCCGACAGCACTGCAACATCCATAAGCCCATTACGTTTTTCAAGAATCTGGTTGTCCCGTTGACGCCACCTTCGTTGGTGAAGTTCAACTGAAGAGACTCTGGCGTAATGACTGGAGCATCCAGCTCTATGCCAATCAAGGACCACGTCCCCGAGCTCAGAAACGCCGTTCCTTCCCGGGCTCTGATCGCGGTCACTGCGGAACCTGTGTCATGCGAGGCCGGGGCAATGACTGGCGTGCCGGAAAGAAAGCTGCCGCGAGCGAGTTCTGGCAACAACGTTCCTATCACCGAGCCAGGTTCCACGATGCGCGCCGGCAAGTCTAATGGAAACCCCAGCCGGTTGAGCAAATCGCTGGCCCAGTTACGCGTCGCTGGATTCAGCATCTGTGTTGTGCTTGCACTGGTAAATTCACACGCGGCGTTGCCCGTGAGCCAGTAGTGAAACAAGTCCGGAATTGTCAGCAGGTGTTCAGCAGCTTCGAATATTCGAGGCGTCTTCTGCTTTGCAGCGAACAGTTGATACAGCGTATTGATCGGCATGAACTGGATTCCGGTTATCCCGTAGATCTCTTCCTTGCTGACGATTTGAAAGACTTCCTCCATTACGCCATTCGTGCGTGTATCGCGGTAATGGTAAGGATTCTGGAGCAGTTCGCCTCGATCTCCCAAAAGCGCATAGTCAACACCCCAGGCGTCCACGCCGATCCCCTCCAGGTTTGTTTTGTCGAGTTTCGCGAGCGCCTTTCCTACTTCCCACCACAACCGCGCAATATCCCAGTGCAAAGAACCACCGTAAGATACCGGCTCATTTGGAAATCGATGGACTTCCTCAGTCCTGATTGTGCCTGCATGCAAATGCGCCAAAACAGCGCGACCGCTTTCAGCGCCAAAATCGAAGGCCAGATAGGTCTTGGTTGGCCTGCTACTAGGCATAAGAAGAGACGCTCTGTGCGTTTCGTGCTGCCCGCTCCTTGGTAATGCGCAGCAAGTAGCCACTCTCGCGAAATGCGTTCAAGGGGTCCGTGGGCATCCCTTTGGAAGCGCGCCATTCCTGAATCGCGGGTCGTACATCCGTCGCAAAGGCGTCCTGCAATATGGATTCGGCTCCCAGGAGGTCGGCGTCGTTTTGGGCCTCGGCGAGCTTCTTGTGGTCAACGAGTGCTGCCTTTGAATAGAGTTGCTGCGCCATGACTACCGTCTGAATCATGGCCTCAATCTTGTTTTTAAGGTTGTGGCTTTGGTCAATCATATATGCGATGTCAGCCCGTTTTCCCGTCTCCCGCTCGAAAAAGAGAATCTCATTGAAGATCCGGAAAACCTGATAAGGATCGATGGATCCCATGGTCAGATCATCGTCGGCATACCGGCGATCATTGAAGTGAAATCCGCCCAACATGTTCTCCGACAAGAGCCAAGCCACAATTTGCTCGATATTTTGCGATAAATAATGGTGCCCCGTGTCGACTAGAACCTTGGCTCTAGGACCTGCTGCGCGCGCCATCAATAGGGACATGCCCCAATCGGCGAGATCGGTGTGATAAAAAGCCGGCTCGAACGGCTTGTATTCCACTAGCATCCGCTGATAAGGAGCCAGGGCGGCATGAGAGGTTCGTAGGTACTCCTCGAACCACCGCTTTCTTTGGCGGATATTCGCCGTACCCGGATAATTTGACCCGTCCGCAAACCACAAGGAGATATCGCGGCTATTCAGATGCTGGGCGATCTCGATGCTCTCTTTGACATGCCGCAACGCCTGCTCACGGATGGATAGATCGGGATTGCCGAATGATCCGTACTTGTAAACTTGATCTTGAAACAGGTTAGGGTTGATCGAGCCGGGACGGATACCGTAGCGCGCGGCCAGTTTATTCACTTTGTCTGTATTCTGGATTCCTTCGGGAAGGTCCCACAGAACGTGCAGCGCCACAGTAGGGCAAACGCCGGTGAGCAAGTGAACCTGGCCCGCATCGCTGAACTTTTCTTCGGGAGTCGTGGCAGCGGCCGCCTGAGTAAACTTTCCAAAGCGAGTGCCGGTATTTGCGAAACCCCAGGAAGGAATTTCGATGCGGAACTCTTCCAGCGATTGGAATACTCTGTCTGTCTCCTGCGAGCGCATACGATTTTCCGAGAGGGAGCGTACATTTCTGCCGCGCTGTGAGTCACGGTATTTCTCTAGAAAAATGGGTATTTCGCATTGCGCAACGTCGATTTTGCCCTTCTCTCTCTCAAAAGTAGTATGAGCGCAAGAGCTTAGGCCAGGCACTGGGGCTTGGCTTTAAGCCAGGGTCGCCGATAGCTTTGGCTAGATTTCGCTTGGCAAAACGCTCTGACCGGTCTATCTTTCCATGCCTATGGACCGCGATGTCCGTTCTAGGGACGCTTACCTGGTCAAGTCGGTTGTCCACTCCTCCCGGCTGCTTACGGCATTCCGTTCTCCAGGAGAAGCCCTACGTCTTAGAGAAATTGCCTCTCGGAGTGGCCTGCCGAAGACGATGGTGTTTCGGCTGCTCTATACGCTCGAGAAATGCGGCATGGTGGAAAAGGTAGGGGAGAACCTCTATCAGTCGTGCCTTCGGCCTTGGAAGCAAAAACTGTATCGCCTCGGGTATGCCGCACAAGGAGCCGACTATCAATTTTCCAGGGAGGTTTCCGTCAGCCTGCAGCGAGCGGCGGTTGCGGAGGGGATTGAACTGATTTCCCTCGATAACCGCTACAGCGCGAAGATCGCGCAGCACAATGCAGACCTCTTGGTCCGCGAAAAAGTGGACTTGGTCATCGAGTTTCAAACCGACCAGGATGTCGCCCCAATTGTCGCAGCGAAGTACCGCGAAGCTGGCATTCCGTTAATTGCAATTGATATTCCGCATCCGGGCGCCACCTACTACGGCGCGAACAACTACGAGGCTGGTCTGATTGCCGGGCGTTACCTCGGCAGATGGGTAAAGGAAAACTGGTACTCGGAACTGGACGAGATCATCTTGCTTGAGTTGCCTCGCGCCGGAAATTTGCCGCGCATGCGGCTCACAGGGATTCTGGTTGGACTCGGCTCTTTTCTGCCCACGGCGAAGGAATGCCGGATCACGCACCTTGACGGCGACGGCGAATTGGGGCCGAGCTTTGAAGCCGTGCGCAAACACTTGCGTTCGACGCGGGCGCGCCGCCAGTTGGTGGGAGCCATTAATGATCCGAGCGCGCTCGGGGCACTGCGCGCTTTCCAAGAGGCGGGCCGCAGCGAGTGCTGCGCAATCATGGGGCACAATGCTTCCCCCGAAGGAAGAGCTGAGTTGCGCCAGCCAAACACTCGTCTTCTGGGGTCGGTTGCTTTCTTTCCAGAACGCTATGGCGAGGACCTTATTCGCGTCAGCCTGGATATTCTGAACCGGCGGCCAGTCCCCCCAGCGGTGTTTGTGGAACATAAGCTGATAACGCCGCGTACGGTCGATCACTTCTACCCGAATGACAGTCTGACCCAAGGTATGGCCGTTGCCCCTCCTGAGACAGCTTGCCAAGTACGCAGAGCCTACCCGCCTCAACCGTCCGCACCGCAAGTTTAGCGATTCACCCTTTGAGAGACCCTCGCTTTTGATCGGATTGCTGTGCTGCAATGCAAAATGCTAATTCGGCAAATCTTTAATTCAGACGTCCTCATCCTTCGCAGCCTCGTAAGTCATTATTTATATATATGGATCTCCGATGGAAGCACGAAAGCTGCTGTCGGACCGCTTCGGTATTAGCCGCTACGGGAGCAAAATTACAAAACGAACTCTCGCAAATCCCTAAATTAGAGACACTTAGATTTCGCGGATGGTGCTAGGCATCGCTAATTAGACCTGGAAAAGGGAGCCAAGCTCGACCAGATGTCCTTCCAGTAGACAACGAAGCGGTTAGTATCCGGTTGGTGTTGAGCAGGACTGTGGATGATGGAGAAAGGGCCTAAAGAATCGAGCGTGTTTTATCGAACAGCCAGAGCAGAGGCTGCCGAATCGGGAAGTTTCGGATGACCTCGGCCACGGTTGGATCAGGATTGAGCCGTCGCCATAGCTCTAGATAGTCCATCCGTGAAAGACCGAGACCCGCAAAGAGCAGGCTGGGCTGACGCACCGGCCACTGATCAAAATATTGCACATCAGCCGGCAGGGGCCAGCTCGTCTTGGCTGCAATGTAGGGAAACATGTAATCCAATGCCTTTCGCATGCCGCGGCCATCTGGCAATTCAAATTTCCAGAGAGAGTCTCGTCCGATGGAAAGAATGTGGCAAGCGGTGGCAAGTGCGTCGAGATTGAACAACGAATACCCGTAGGGCTTCGTGCGCGCCAGCTCGAGGGGAAAGCTGCCGTTTGGGGCGATCTGATTCCGTACGAGCACAGAAGTAAACCGCTTTCGGCAGAACCTCACAAGCTCAGCGTTTTCGGTATAACGCGCGAACTCCGTCACCTGCAAAACCCAGCAGGTTCCATGATTATTCTTTGCTTCTCGTTCTTCGATACCGTGCGGGGAAGTCGTCAACCAGGTGAGATACTCGGAAAACCAGCGCTTCACCTTATCCCCTACGCCACTCGCAAACGATTTCGAGCCTTCCAGCGCCGCAGCGGCGCGCGCCACCTCAACAAGATGCACAGTATCAATGATTCCAATGCCCCGGCCGGCAGTCCGCCCGTGAATCGCCTGTGCAAATTCGAGATTCGGATTCATACGCGTTGTTTCGTCAACAAACCAGGCACGTACATGCGCTGCAGCGTGTGCCGCATGGCTTTCCTCTTTGGTGATCAGCCACGCCGCGGAGAGTGCCGGCATCTGGACACTTAACCGAATGAGCGCGCGGCGGTGATCGGTAAAGTTGTCCGGATTGGTCAAGCCGTCGCGCTGGACGTACGGACCACTAGGATTTGCGGGGTCCGGCCACCAATAGTCGCCTTCGGAAGAATAATCATGCTTACCTCCTGCGCTGCGCGCGGCGGGGAAAGACGTAATTGTGAGTGGTGCCTCCCGCAGGTATCGCCTCGCAGCGCGCAGAATGCGCGCCCGATCGATTGCGGCTACGTCGATCGCAGGACGCCGTGCATCCCTAGCGCCAGGGAAAAGAAGTTTCGGCTTTGCGAGTGTCGACAAGAGTGTCCCGCCCAGAACCTCACAAAACTTCTTCCGTGAAAAATGTCTTTCAGCAGTGATGGTATCTCCTGTTCCCAAGGCAGCCGGCACCCACTCAGTGAGTTTGATAGGGAGTCCAAGACTCAGATGTTAGCCAACGCAGGACGTGCGTGTACTTCGGCGACAAATGAACGGCCTTGCCAACCTCAATTCCTGCCTGAACGCAAACCCTTGCATGCGCTCACTTCGCGATACGAAGCATCACCACGCCGTGGGCGGGCACAGTCACCGAGTATTCCGCTCCACCCAGGTTCAGATCGCTATGAGCCCAGAGATCTCGGGCGTGCGCGGGGGCGGTCTTCAGGCCCAGGTCCGACCAATTGACTGTGCTCTTTTCTGGCGTGCCGCCGCGGTTAAATAATCCAATGGCCTGCGCGCCTTCAGACAGTGGCTTCACCCAGACTTCTTGATCTCCGGATTTCGCAATGCGCCGGCCCTGTTTGCCATCCTTGTCCTGGTCGACGGCGATGACTTCCCGGTTGGTGAGGATCCCCAGGATTGTGGGGGTCATGTTTCGCAAATCGTTTCCGGCGAGCAGAGGCGCAGCCAGAATGGACCACAGGCTCATGTGCGTTCGGTATTCGTCGTCGGTCATGCCGCCGTTGCCGATTTCGAGCATGTCCGGATCGTTCCAATGTCCCGGCGCAGCCCACGCAGCCAGTTCGTCTTGTGAAAAACCGATCTTGGTCATCGAGTCCCAGGTGTCGCGAATGTCTCCCGTAGTACGCCAGGCATTGCCGCCTACCTCGGGTCCCCACTTCCACACATCATCGCGGCCATACTGACAAAGGCTGTAGAGAATAGGACGCCCCGATGTCAGAAGCGCATCACCCATCTTCTGGTAGACGGCTTGCATTTCCTGATCGGTATAAATATTGCGAGCGCCGCACCAGTCGTACTTCAGATAGTCGATGCCCCACGCCGCATAGGTCCGTGCGTCCTGTTCTTCGTGGCCGTAACTGCCTTCGTATCCGGCACAGGTATTGGGGCCGGGAGAAGAATAGATGCCGATCTTTAAACCCTTGCTGTGCACGTAGTCGGCGAGAGCTTTCATATCCGGAAATTTTTTGTTAGTAGTGATATTTCCTTGCAGGTCGCGGCTCGCTTCCCAGGTGTCGTCAATGTTGATGTACTGATAGCCCGCATCCTTCATCCCGTTGGTGGCCATGGCTTCGGCCATCGAGCGCACAGCGGTGTCATCCACACGGCCTGCGAACTTATTCCAACTGTTCCAGCCCATGGGAGGCGTTTTGGCAAGGCCGTTGTAGGGAACCTTATGAATTACCGGCGGCGGGAGGCGCGCGGGATAGGCGCCCTCGCCAGGTGGAGCAAGGTGAGCAACCATCTGGATGAGCTCGCTATCGGGGCGCCTTCGCGTGGCCACGTGCAACTCATCACCCACAAGCTTGCCTTCGTATTTCACGCGGCGCTCATTGGTTCCGTCCATCATGCTCCCGGTGAGCGTGAATCCATCAGGTCCACCGGCGCCCTCGACAATCTTGTAATAAAACTGAGTGACCCGAATCGACCCGGTTATGCGAGAGCCTTCCTGATGGAGATCCAGGTAGGTAGTGCGAAAGGTGCCGTCGGGCAAGGGGTCGCGAACCGCCCAATTCCCCGTCAAGTCCGCGGCAAAACACGGCACTGCGAGCAGCATTAGCAAAACAACAGAAAGAGGTTTCATTTCATGAAAAGGTTACAACAATCGGACTTCGGTTCAAATTGTTTCGTGAAGGGCGTCCTTTTATATTTTCTCAACCATCGATTTAGGAGGATTGGAACATTGTCCAATCTGGTTCTTGGGGTACTCCATTCCGTGCACTTCGCTCGAAAGTGCCCCGATCCATGGCATCAGAGTTGAGCACAGGCAAGTGGGGACAGCGGGAGGTGCGATTTTCTTACCCTCGAAGCTGCCCTTCACGCCAAGGCCGCGGGATTTTTCAGATACCGATCAACGATGGCATCGGCGGTGCGATAGGTGAGCGCCAGGATTGTAGGTGTGGGATTTGCCGAGGCGTTCTGAGGGAACGAGGATGCTCCGAGCACGAAAAGATTCGAGAGCTGCCAGTGCTGCAGGTAGGGATTCACGACGGAACTTTCTGGAGAACTTCCCATGATGGCGCCGCCTTGAACGTGGGACGATTGGTAGCGCGTTGCATCGTAACTTCGCAGGCCCGAAAATGGGTTAACTTCTTTCGCTCCCATCTCACGAGCGAGTTCCATTGCTTTCGTGGTCATATAATCGGCCATTTTTCGTTCATTCTCTCGCCAGTCGAGCGTGAGGCGGAGCAAGGGGTCACCAAAATGGTCTTTGTAGACCGGATCCAGGTCCATGTAGTTGTCCTGGTAGGCAAGATGCTCGCCTGAGAAGCCGATTCGGCCGGTGCGGTCATAATAGTGGAGCGCCGCTTTTTTCCATTCCGAGCCCCACGTCGATTTCACCGATTTTGGAACGGCACCACACTCGCTAATGGGAAGCGAGCGTGCGCTTCTAGCGCTCAAGGCGCCCCCGCGCAGGAAAGGATGTTTGCTGTGGTCAAAGAGGTCACCGTCCAAGTCACTGAGCATGATTCCCGATGCGCCGGAGCCCATGAAGCGGTTGAGCGGTTTTTCAAAGAAGGCGGTCACAGCGGAGAAAGCGACTTGGTGCGTGAGGTTGCGTCCTAACGATCCTTTCCGTGTGGCGGGATCGTAGGCTTTCCCAATGCCGGAGAGAAGAAGCAGACGGGTATTGTTGAGAGTCCAGGAAGCGAGAAAGATCAACTCCGCAGGCTGAAAGACTTCTTGACCATTTGCATCACTGTAGATGACACCGCGGGCGCTTCCTTTGTTCTCCGACGCGTCGTGCACGATGCGGCGAACCCAGGCGCCGGTGCGAATCGAAACGTTTTTGTGTTTCTGGATGACGGGGAGCAGAGTGTTGGTAGGCTGAGACTTTGCGCCGATCATGCAGCCGAAAGTTTCGCAGTACCCGCAATAAGTGCAGCCCGGGCGCGAAATGCCATCGGGATTTGTGTAGGCGCGGCTGGTGGTCGCCGCGGGAACCGGATAAGGATGATAGCCGAGAGACTTCGCAGCTTCGGCGAATATTGAGGAAAAGTAGGGGATCTTGGTCGGAGGCGTGGGGTATTCCGCGCTGCGCCAACCTTCAAAGATATTGCCTCCTTCGATTTGTTGCCCGCGAATGTTTCCGGCTTTGCCCGAGATGCCGAGGAGCAAGTCGGCGCGTGTATAGTGTGGTTCCAACTCGTCGTAAGTGACGCCCCAGTCTTGAATCGCGTGGTCTTCGGGCAAGCGTTTGGAGCCGTATTTTTCAGTAGTACGGGAGAGCACTTCGAAGCAATCCGGCAGAAATCGGGGGCACACAGCGCTCCAGTGCTCACCTGCACCGCCGACACCGGAGCCGGGAAGGAAAGAACCGTGTTGGCGAAGGGGAAGGGCGCGCTGGCTCGAATCGTGCCGGAGCGTCACCGTTTCCTGGGAAACATCCTGCATCATGCGGAAGCGAATGGTGTAGTCCAGTTCATCCATGTCGTCGCCGTAGTCGTCGGTCTTTCTTGGCCCTCCGCGTTCCAGCACGACCACAGAGAGCGCAGTACGCGAGCCAAGTTCCTTGGCCATCAGCAGGCCTGTCCATCCGCCCCCGATAATCACCACGTCCACGGATGGCAATGTTTTCATTCCAGATCCTCGCCGGGACGGACTTTGCGGCGCGTCACCTGGCGCAAGCTGGCGGGTTTCGGGCGAAACGCCTCACCAAAGTGCTTGTCGACATCGTCATAGTTGCTCATTCGTGGGCCTGGAAAACCAATTAGCTGCCAGCCCACCATGTCGATGTTCCCACCATGCATCGGATCGCAGAACATACCTTCGATGGTGTTCTGCCGGAGGAGCGAAAAAAACAAAGTCGTTTCGATCTGCTTCAGCGTATCGTCTTGTTCCTCGGCCTTCAGGCGGTCAAAGCCTTTCAGGCCTTTCAGTCCCTGGCGATAGATCTGCTGTGGCGTCGCTTTGCCCTGATAGCCGAACTCCGCCGGGGCATTCCCTTCAAAGGGTCCCTCGGTGTAGCGGTAGCGGTCTCGTCCCCAGGGTCCAGCTAACTGTCGGTCGATATAGACAGCGACGCCTGCTTCCCGCGCGCCAGGGCCCGTTTCATCGCTCGGAAAGATTCGTGAGGCGGCGGCGGCAACAAAGAGAGCTTCCGATTGAGTGAAAAACCGAAGAGGGATGCGAACGGATTGGTTAGTTTGTGCGGAAAGCCGAAAGACTTCACGATCAAGCGAGTAGACGAGCACTCCGCCGATGCTGGCCGCCGACAGGGTGAGGAACTCACGGCGTCGCATGACGCGGTAGCATAGCAGATGTGGCGGGTTCTGCGAGAAGCGATTCTACTCTGACCGTCCCTCGAGGCCTTCACTCGGATCGCGTCATTTGCGATTGAGACTAAGAGGACACTAACCGATTGCGTGTCTGATAACATCTCCGTTCGAGAGTGAAACATGATTTTTGCCACGCACTCGAAGCAAGCACTGTTGAAGGTTGCCGCGTTCGCGGCTATGGCCGTCCTCATTTGTCGGATGGCCACGGGACAGCAATCGCCGTCGGCGAAGTGGACGGCAGAACAGGACCATCAGAACATGATGGATCAGCTGGGTATTAAAGCGCTCCGTCCTGGGCCGAGCGGGAATGAAAAGGACTCCAATCACGCCAACTACGATGAAGCGCAGGCTAACCCATACGGTGATCTGCCCGATGCGCTCACGTTGAAGGGCGGGCAAAAGGTCACGTCAGCAGAACAGTGGTGGAATCAGCGACGTGCGGAGATTGTCGAAGACTTCGGGCGAGAGGTCGTCGGCCGCATACCGCCCCATGTGCCTAAAGTGACCTGGGCCGTGAAGAGTACAACGGATTCAAAGACCGGTGTTTTCCCCGTCGTTGAGAAGCAGTTGGTCGGACATGTGGACAACACGGCGTACCCGTTGATTAATGTAGATATCGAGATGTCGCTGGTCACGCCCCGGAATGCGAAAGGTCCCGTGCCCGTAATGATCATGTTCAGCAGCGCGGCCATCCGCCAGTTCATCCTAAGCCACCCGGAATTTAAGAAGATGATGGGGAGTGATCCGCCCTCGACGGAACAACTCATTGCCGGCGGGTGGGGTTACGCGCTCCTCGACACCAGTACCATACAAGCGGACAACGGCTCAGGTCTGACGAAGGGGATCATTGGACTTACAAATAAGGGTCAGGCTCGAAAGCCGGAGGATTGGGGTGCGTTGCGGGCGTGGGGCTGGGGCGCCTCTCGCGGTCTTGATTATCTGGAGACGGACAAGAGCGTTGATGCGAAGCGCGTTGGCATCGAAGGTGTCTCTCGTTATGGCAAGGCTGCGCTCGTTACCATGGCGTTCGATACTCGGTTTGCTGCCGTGCTGGTGGGCTCTTCCGGGGAAGGTGGCGTCAAACCACACAGACGCAATTTTGGAGAACAGGTCGAGAATCTTACGGGGTCCGGCGAATATCACTGGATGGCAGGTAGTTTTTTGAAGTACGGCGCAGCCCAGGCTTCGTTCGGGAGCAAGAATCCGAGCAACTTGTCCGTGGACTCGAACGAACTGGTTGCGCTGTGCGCGCCGCGACTGACGTTCGTCAGTTATGGGGTCCCCGAAATGGGGGACGCAAAGTGGCTGGACCAACACGGCAGTTTCATGGCGACCGTGGCCGCAGGTGCTGTCTTCCGGCTATTGGGTGCGAAAGACCTGGGAGTGAATGAGGACTATCGCAGCACGAAGATGCCGCCGGTGAATACTGGGCTTCTCGATGGCCAACTCGCATGGCGGCAGCACGACGCGGGCCACACCGATGCCCCGAACTGGAAATATTTCATCCCCTGGGCGGACAAGTTCTTCAACTATCACCCGGCACCGTGGGAGCTTCCTCCCGATCAGCCGGTTTTTCGGACGGACGCAAACTCCCTGGTTGCTCATTCCCAGCTGCTCGCAAAGGCGAAGCAAGCCGGAATCGACGTTTACTTCGAAGGGGACTCGATCACAAGAAGGTGGGGTGCCGTTGACTACCCAGACCTCCTCGCAAATTGGAAGCAGAATTTCTTCGGCTGGAACGCCGCTGACTTCGGATGGGGCGGTGACCGAACGCAGAACATCCTCTGGCGCTTAGAAAGCGGCGAGTTGGACGGAGTCAACCCCAAAGTGGTCGTTCTGCTCGCAGGCACAAACAACGTTGGCGATCTAACGACCCCCGGTGGAGTCGACGCGAAGGCAGACGACATTACTCGAGGTCTTCAGGCGATTTTGCATGAGATTCAAAAGAAGGCGCCCGCGGCGACAATCATAATCACGGGGATCTTCCCAAGGAACGACAATATGGCTTTCATTCCGCTCATCGACAGGATCAACCGCAGTCTGTCGGAGCTCGCTGATGGCCAAAAGATTCGATATCTGAATATCAACGGCAAACTTGCCGACGGTGATGGAAGGCTGCTCGACGGGATGATGAATGCAAGAGACAAACTTCATCCAACCGTGAAGACATATCAAGTGTGGGCAGATGCGCTGAAACCGATCCTTACGGAGTTACTAGGATCCCCCGCTGCCGTAGATCACGCCCCACCGCCCACGGGCGATCCCGCCGCGGCCCACTGAAAAGTGGGACACATAGCGGCACGTCAACAGAGTCTCCAGTAAACCTGCCAAGCATCAAAAAATTCGCTTGACACAAGCAAGAAAGCCGCGCATATAGTTCGGGCTGCGAATTTAATGTCGTCGCCCGCATTTGCGCTTTTGCATATGCTTCTCTTTGAGGACAAAGCGAGCAGTTTATAGGCGCTTTGTCGACAATATAGTGCGAGATTAGAACTAAATGAAACGTATTGACTTCACTAACACCCAGGTCGCCTCGAGCCAAACAGCTCGCGACATTAATCGCGGTGTCGTTCTCAACCTGATTAGGCGCCGCCAGCCGATTTCCCGTGCCGATCTTGCCCGCGTTTCAGGGCTTCAAAGAAGTACCGTTTCGCTCATCACCGAACAGCTGATTCGTGAAAGATGGGTAGTCCATGGGCCCATCGGCCGGTTGCCCCGCGGGAGACGGCCTACTTTCCTTCGGTTGAATGATCGACGCGCGATTCTGGTAGCAGACCTGCGGCCTGCTCAAACCACGGTAGGCATCGCTGACGTGAATGGAAATTTCCTATCCCAGGAAACGATGCCAACCACTCGAGATCCTGGGTTTACGGCTGGAGCCCTGGCAGCAAAGATTCGCCACTTGATGCAAGTCTATTCGGACCGTGTTTTCGAGGGAGTCGGAATCAGCATTCCCGGGCGCTTCAGCGACGTCTCTCGTCGAATCGTTTTCGCTCCGAACCTTGGATGGCCGGAATTCGACATTAAGGGAACCATCGAGGACGCCACGGGCATGCGGGTGGAGGTGGAAAACGCCGCAAACGCGTGTGTACTTGCTGAGGTTTGGTTTGGACACGGAGAACAGGTCCGCGACTTCGTGGTCGTGACTGTTTCCGAGGGGATCGGCACCGGTGTGTTCGCGAACGGACAATTAATACGAGGAATGAATGGCATGGCGGGAGAGTTTGGCCACGTGTCACTCGATCCCAACGGGCCGTCGTGCACCTGCGGCGGCCGGGGATGCTGGGAAGTCTACGCATCCAACCGGGCGGCCCTGCGCTACTACCACGAATCGATCAAGTCCTCCGATGGACTGACGTTCCAAGATCTGCTCGTTTTGGCCGAGTCCGGAGATCTTCTGGCAGTCAAGGCCCTGGACCGCATGGTGCACGCGCTCGGAAGAGGGATGCGTATGCTCGTCGCAGGATTGGCTCCCGAAGAAATTGTCGTTGTCGGTGAGCTCACCCGTCAATGGCGGCGATTTGGGCCAGCTATCGAATCGGAAGTGGCCATGGTCCTTCCTGGGGGCCATCCTCCTCATGTGCGGCCCGCTGAAGGGATTCTGGCGCGCTTGCGCGGAACCGTCGCTTTGGTGTTGCAAAAGCATTTTGGCCCGTTAGCAAGCCCCCAGGAGTTTGCAGAAAAGGGATCTCGACAGATTCGGTCCTTGGCAGGTTAGAAGTGCTTCCAGGCAAAGAGGTGGGGTGCCTCGTCGCTTGGACCAGTTATCTCACTTGAATGGAGGGGTCATGTCCAGTCGAATTGTGGCGTGCAGTGCGGATGTTCTATTCAAGAAATGCGGGCTCTTGAAATTTTCTATCGCGATGCTGCTGCTGGGATTGTGTATTCTCTCCAGCGCCGCGAAAGCGCAGGTGCTTTACGGAGTTTTGACCGGAAACGTTACCGACCCTTCGAGCGCGGCTGTGCCGGACGCGCAGGTTGAAGCGCTCAACATGGCGACTGGAGTGTCACGCCAGACGACTGCCGACTCGGCCGGCATTTATCGATTCGCCGAGTTGCAACCGGGCATCTACAAAGTGACGGTATCCGCGGCGAGTTTTGGTGCCTTAGTGACAGAGAACGTGAGAGTAGAAGCGAACAACACCCGCCGCGTTGACGTGCAGCTTCGATTGAAGGCCCAGACCGAAAGCGTGACGGTAAGCGCCGCGCCGCCCGTGCTGCAGACGGACCGCGCCGACGTCCACACCGACATCAGTGGAAGGGAGATCGAGGACTTACCGGTTCTGGCCTCCAATGGGCGGAATTTCCAGAATGCCTACCGCATCATCCCGGGTGTTGGCCTGCCCGGAGAAAATAACTCAGCGGCGGGGAATCCGCAGCGCGCGCAGACCTCAAACGTCAATGGGCTTTCGATCAACAACAATAACACTCGCATTGATGGGGCTTCGGACACTTATACCTGGCTCCCGGCTAACGTCGCCTATATCCCTTCCGCGGATGCTATTGAAGCAGTGAACGTAGTCACAAACAACTTTGACGCGGAACAGGGCATGGCCGGCGGTTTGGCCGCGAACGTGATCATTAAGTCAGGCACCAATCAGTTTCACGGCACCGCTTACGAGTACCACACGGACAATCATCTTCGCGCACGCAATTACTTCCGGCCGGCTGTCGTGCAACCGGTGAAACCAAAGAATATCTTCAACCAGTACGGTGGAACTTTGGGCGGTCCAATCAAGAAAGACAAACTGTTTTTCTTTGGGGCTTATGAAGGCACCAAAATCCGCACAGCCGGTGGGGCTTCGAAGAGCGTTGCGCCTGCGTCGATACGAAACGGCGACTTCTCCGCGCTCTTGCCGGCCATTGGCTCCATCATTCCAGGTTCTGTTACTGCTGCAAACCCCGCGGGCGTCCCATTCGTTAATTGCAATGCTACGCCAGCAGGTGGGTGCATTTACGACCCAAACACCGGCAATGCCGATGGCACGGGCCGCACTGCCTTTCCCGGGAATATCATCCCCTCCAATCGGCTTGACTCCGCGGCAACGACAATGGCTGGGCTAATTCCTAAGCCGAACGTGGGCGACCCCAATAGCCCATCGAATATTTCAAACAATTTCATCCCGGTTGGGGCCCCTCAGTACAATCTGAGTCGCATCGATGCAAAGGTGAACTACGTACCAAACAAGAAATCCATGGTGTTCGCCAGGTACAGCATTTCGCCTTCGTTCATTTTCGACCCGCCGGCGCTGGGAAATGCAGGCGGCGACGCTACTGGCGGCGGACAGAACGGCAACGCGTTTAGCAGGGTCCAGAGCGTAGCGCTGGGTGGAAGCTATCAGCTTACTCCGGCCATGCTGTGGGATGTGAACGCCGGTTATACCCGGTTGCGTCTCAACGCTGAAAACGTGGATATTGGCACGAACTTTGGGCTGGACACCTTGCACATTCCGGGCACGAACGGCACCGACCCCATCTACGGAGGAATTCCTGCGTTCCAGATCTCCAGTTGGGCCAATCTAGGAAATGCTAATACCGGCAATCCTTTCGTCTTCCGCGACAATCAATACGTAGCTAACACAAACCTGAGCTGGATTAAGGGGCGACATGATCTGCGGTTCGGATTGGAATACTACCGCAGCGGGATTAACCACTTCCAGCCGCAGGGCGGAACGTTTGGCACGCCGCGTGGCACTTTCGGGTTTGACGGAAGCGTGACCGCCCTGAATGGCGCGCCAAAGTACGCGGCGGCGAATGCCTACAACAGTTTTGCGCAATTCTTGCTCGGTCTTCCGCAAAGGGACGGCAAGGTCATTCAGAACATCAATCCAAACGCGCTGCGGTTCACAACCTGGGCTTTGTACGCACGGGACCGCTGGCAAATCACTCCCAAGCTGACGTTCACTTACGGTCTGCGATGGGAATACTATCCTTTTGCAACTAGTGACCATACTGGGGCGAAGTTCTTCGACCCCACCTCGGGTAACGTATTCATCGGCGGAGTTGGCTCCGCGCCCGAAAACGATGGCGTTGACGTGGGCCATGGAACGTTCGGCCCTCGCTTTGGAATCGCTTACCGGCTGCAGAGCAAAACGGTTATTCGGGCTGGGTACGGAATCAGCGTGGATCCCAACAACTTCCGGGCTTTGCGGGATACTTTCCCGAACATCACCAACATGGATTACCAGGCAGGCGCGCTCTTTAATAACAGCAAGTTTGCTCCCTCAACCAGCCTCACGGGCACCAACGCTAATCTCGCTCCGTACCCGGGCCTGACGACCGGGATAGTTTTAATACCCTTCACGGGGTTCGGCAACGGAATCATTCGGCTTCCCAACAACGTGGGCACGACGACGGTGGCAAATCCTTTCCGTCGTGGGTATGCGGAGTCATATAACCTAATGGTGGAGCATGACTTCGCCGGCTGGGTGGCTGACGTCGGCTATGTTGGAACCCGCGGCATACGCATACCACTCGGGCTCAACATCAATGCTGGCCCCGTTGGCGGTGGAAACGCGGGTCGCCTGCTCAACGCAAACCCGGCCGTTTGCCCCTCCGCGAACTGCTGGGGCGATATCAATGCAGTGACCCCTTTCAAAGTCACTTATTACGATTCTCTACAAACCAAAGTGAATCGGCGGTTGAGTGGCGGCGCTTCGATCGGGGCCGCTTACACGTTCTCGAAGGCCATCGACTACAGTGAAAACGAAGGGGCGGTCTTCCATCCTTTTCCAGCCGATTGGGCAAGTAACAAAGCCCTTGCCGGTTTTGACCGCACCCACAACCTGCAAACTTACGGAGTCTACGAACTGCCCTTTGGCCGCACCAAGCGCTGGGCGCAGCACGGCATCGCAAACATTCTCGCCGGCGGCTGGCAGTTGAACTGGATCATGAGCCGCTACTCTGGGGTTCCGCTAACCATAACTTCAAACATCAACTCCTCCAATGCCCTTGGAAGCGCCAACACTCCGGATCTCGTCGGCCCGGTCACCATCTTAAGGCATGTCCAGCATCAGGATGCGACCGGTAATTTCGTGAATTGTGCCCTTACGGATCCAACTTGCCAGTATTTCTCGGCGAGTTCGTTCGCTCAAGTCCCGGCCGGCCAAGTGCGCTATGGTACTGCCGGTCGCAACATTCTTCGCGGACCTGGCTTCTTTGATTTGGACACGGGGCTCCTGCGAAACTTCCGGATCACGGAACGGGTGGGTTTCCAATTCAGAGTAAATGCGTTTGCCGTGACCAACACGCCGAATTTCGGCAACCCGAACACGAATATCTCCAATCCCAACTTCGGCGCTATAACATCTACCGCCAGCGGACCCCAGTTCTCCAGCGAAGCCGGCAACCTTACGGGACAACGCACCTTTTGGTTTGCGGGAAAGGTGATCTTCTGACCGTAGGATGATGGGGTGAATCCTGCCGAACAAAAGCGACCAGACAAGCGCTAACGTCCACGAGTTTCACCACCTAGGACATCGCGGCCACCCCGGCGGTGTCCTGCGGCGGTATTCTAATAGCAGATATATGACCCTCAGATCCTTTCGCGCGTCTTTTTCGCCGGACACTGGTCGCGGTCAGCCGTCGCTCATATTGAATCCTGGTAAGGCATGGCTGGTAATCGTTCTAGGTTTGCTCGGCTCTCCTCTTCTTCACGCTATCACCATCGGTGAGGATCGCTATGTAGACTCAGCCTATCACCCTGGTGATTTCAGCATCGTCACGCGAAAGGCCGCCGCAACTCTGCTTGTTGACTCAGCTGACTTCCCAGGTGTCGTTCGCGCGGTCAACGATTTGCAAGCGGACATCGAACGCGTTACGAACCGCACCGCAGCGATCGCGCACGACGAAAACAACCTTGGCTCAAACGTGATCGCCGTTGGCACGGTTGGGAAAAGCAAAATCATCGATGAACTGATCCGCGATCACAAAATCGATGTGACGCCCATTGCCGGCAAATGGGAATCGTTTCTCATTCGCGTCGTGCCGAAGCCATTTCCAGGCGTGGCCAGCGGGTTGATTATCGCGGGAAGCGATAAACGAGGAACAATCTACGGCATCTATGACCTTTCCGACCAGATTGGGGTTTCGCCGTGGTATTGGTGGGCCGACGTTCCCGTCCAGCATCACGATGAACTCTTTGTAAAGCCTGGCACCTATGTGCAGGGACCGCCTGCAGTTAAGTACCGCGGAATTTTCCTGAACGATGAAGCGCCATCCCTCACCGGATGGGTGAAAGAAAAATACGGCAACTACAATCATGAGTTCTATACCAAGGTTTTTGAACTGCTGCTGCGATTGAAGGCCAACTACCTCTGGCCCGCGATGTGGAACAACGCCTTCAACGAGGATGACCCGCTGAATGCCTCCCTCGCAGACGAATACGGCATTGTAATGGGCACATCCCATCACGAACCGATGCTGCGTGCACAACAGGAGTGGAAACGGCATGGAAAGGGTCCGTGGGATTATTCGAAAAATGCCGAATTCCTTAGGGACTTTTGGGATCAAGGGATCGAGCGCAACAAGAAGTACGAGAGCATCATCACGCTCGGCATGCGCGGAGACGGAGACCTCCCCATGTCCGAGAGCGCTAATATCGCCTTGCTGGAAAAGATCGTGGCGGATCAGCGCAAGATCATCGCGGACCGCGTAAACCCCGACTTATCCAAAGTGCCCCAGGACTGGGCCCTCTATAAGGAAGTGCAGGAATACTACGAGAAGGGTATGCGTGTTCCCGACGACGTGACTCTGCTCTGGTGCGACGATAACTGGGGAAATATCCGCAGGTTGCCGACACCAGAGGAACGAAAACGTAGCGGCGGCGCTGGAATCTACTATCACTTCGATTACGTCGGAGATCCGCGTTCCTACAAGTGGCTGAACACTATTCCGATTGCCAAGATTTGGGAGCAGATGAATCTCGCGTATCACTACGGCGCCGATCGCATCTGGATCGTCAACGTAGGTGACCTGAAGCCCATGGAATTACCCATCGATTTTTTTCTGAACATGGCGTGGAAGCCGGACAACTGGCCCAAAGAAAGAATCGGTGAATTCACAAGGCTCTGGGTGGCACGGCAATTTGGGACACAGTTCGCGCCGGACATTGCGGACGTACTTTCGAAGTACACGAAATACAACGGCCGGCGCAAACCCGAGTTGCTGGAGCCCGGCACGTTCAGCCTCATCGATTATCGGGAAGCGGACACGGTGTTCGCTGATTTCCAGGCCGCGGTGGCGAAAGCGGAAAAGATTTACGGCAAGTTGCCGGAGAACCAACGCGATGCTTTCTTCGAACTTGTGCTCTATCCCACGAAAGCGTCCGCAATCGTGACGGAGCTGTACATCACTGCAGCCAGAAACCAGCTCCACGCCAGCCAAGATCGTGCCAGCGCGAACGAATCAGCCGCTGCGGCGCGCGCCTTGTTTCAGGCCGACGCGGATCTCTCCGCCCATTACAACCACACCCTGGCTCACGGCAAGTGGGACCATATGATGGATCAAACACACCTCGGCTACACATTTTGGAATCAACCGGCAGTCAACGCTGTGCCCAAAGTCACCGAGATTAAGATTCCTGCCCCGGCGCAGCTCGGCGTGGCTGTTGAAGGCTCAGCGAATGCCTGGCCCGGCTCTCCGGGCGAACCAACTCTCCCTCCGTTTGACTCCTTCAAGCGGCAAAGCCGGTACTTCGATGTCTTCAATCGCGGGCTTGCACCCTTTAGTTACTCTGCTTCGACAAGCACTCCTTGGATTCGACTGAGCAAGTATCAGGATTTGGTTGAAGACGAACGCCGTGTGTGGGTAAGCGTGGACTGGAGCAAAGCTCCTCTCGGCTCCTCGAACGGCACAGTAAAAATTGCGGGCGCTGGCAGCGAGATCATCGTGATGGTCGATGCTTTTCATCCAAAGGAGCCGGAACGAGATTCACTCGATGGATTTGTGGAAAGCGATGGCTACGTTTCGATGGAAGCGGTGCACTACACTAAGAAAGTCGACGGGCCCTCCGCGCGATGGGAAAAGATTGACGACCTCGGACGGACACTGTCGTCCATGTCCGTGTTTCCCGTGACGGCGGAAAGCGTCACGCCCCCGCGAGATTCTCCGCGCCTCGAATACAAATTGTATCTCTTCGACCCGCGCACTGTGGAGGTGGAGGCCATCCTCTCCCCCACGTTGAATTTCGTGCCCGGTCGCGGCCTGCGATACGCCGTTTCATTCGACGACGAAGCGCCTCAGGTCATTGATGCCCTCGCGCAGAACTCGGTGGAAGACTGGGGAACCTCGGTGAAGGACAGCGTCCGCAAAGTGCGGTCCACACACTTATTGGCAAGATCGGGCTATCACACGCTGAAGTTCTGGATGGTGGATCCCGGCGTGGTGCTGCAAAAGCTTGTCGTGAATCTGGGCGGTGTGAAACCCAGTTACCTCGGTCCGCCCGAAAGCTTTCATCGTGGCGAGTCAGAGCAGCGATAAAGTTGGTCCTTGTCCAAAGATTCAAGCCTCGGCAAAATTCACGAAAGATTTTGTAATACCGTTGCAATCTCGTGAGAGGTGTAACTGCTTCAATTCCCTGGGCTAGCGCAGATTGCTTTATTCAGATTGCGTCTGGCTATATTCGCTCAATTGTATTTTTATGAGCACCATTGACACACTGTAAAGTGCACCGTAGCATCGCTTTCACTGGCCGCTATTCCTGTTCACGAGCGCGCCGGAAGAGAGGCCCCCGATGAGCCTTCGCGACTTCATCACCAAGCAGTTTATCGATGTCATCGAATGGGTTGAGCCGGAGGAAGGCATCCTGGCCTACCGCTATCCCATGCAGGATCGCGAGATCCAGAATGGCGGCAAGCTGACCGTTCGCGATTCGCAGGCCGCGGTTTTTGTGAATGAAGGGAAAGTGGCGGACACCTTTGGCCCCGGACTTTACACGCTGAATACGCAGACGCTGCCTATCCTGACTTACTTGAAGAACTGGGACAAAGCGTTCAAATCGCCGTTTAAATCAGATGTCTATTTTTTCTCGACGCGCATTCAAACCGATCAGCATTGGGGAACGCAGAATCCCATTTCCATTCGCGACAAGGAATTTGGCGCAATTCGTCTTCGCGGCTTCGGCATTTATTCGTATCACTTGAGCGATGCCAAATCGTTCTACAGCAAGATCAGCGGCACGCGCGATACTTACCGCGTTCCCGATCTCGAAGGCCAGTTACGGAACACCATCGTTGCTAAAATGACGGATGCTTTCGCCGCCAGCCAGGTGCCGTTCCTGGATATGGCCGCGAACCAGGGCGCACTCGCCGAAAAGATCAGCGAAGCCCTCAAACCGTCGTTCACGGACTATGGGCTCACCCTGGATAGCTTTGTGGTCGAAAATCTTTCGCTGCCCGACGAGCTGCAGAAAGTGCTCGATCAGCGCATCAGCATGAACGTCCTCGGCGATATGGGCAAATTTACCCAATATCAGGTAGCGCAATCCATCCCCATTGCGGCCGGGAATGAAGGCGGAGGCGCGGTAGGGATGGGCGCGGGTCTCGGCGCCGGCGTAGCCATGGGCCAGGCGATGATGGACGCGGTCAAGAAAGCCACTTCGGCGCCTGCCGGTGGAGCAGCACCCGCGGCGGGAGCGCCCGCTGCCGAAACGAAATTCTGCGGCGAATGTGGCAAGCCCATTCCGCGTAGCGCTAAATTCTGTCCGGAATGCGGAAAGCCTCAGACGTAGCGTGGCGTCTCGTCTGCCATGAGCGGAATCGAGTGGGTGGTCGAAGCTTTCGGATGCTCTTCCCAGTCGCTGCGTGACGTTGCTGTCTTGCAGAATTTATTCAGCGGCATTATTCGCGAGATGAAGCTCCGGCCCGTCGGCGAAACGCAGTGGCATCAGTTTCCCGGCACCGGAGGCATCACTGGGCTTTGCCTTCTCGCGGAGTCGCATCTCGCGTGTCACACCTTCCCGGAGCACGGCTCGCTCTGCCTCAATCTCTTCTGTTGCCTTCCGCGCGCTGAATGGGATTTCGAGACGATTCTGCGGCAACTCTTTGAGGCAGATTCCGTCTCAGTCCGGCGGCTACAGAGGCCCTACGAATCCCAATGGAAGCAGGCCGTCAGTGACTGAGGAAGGACCTTATGGCGCAAGCCTAACGAGTCGCTCCCGATGACCCAGCCTGTTGCCAACTGTCCGAACTGCGGCGCCAAGATTGTTTTTCGCTGGTCCAGCACTGTCCAGACCGTCTGCGAATTTTGCAAGAGTATCCTTGTCCGCACAGACGTGGACCTGAAAAAAGTCGGCCAGGTGGCCGATCTCCCGCCGGACAGTTCGCCCATTCAGATCAATACCGAAGGCAAGTACGGCAACAAGGCGTTCGTGGTGGTCGGCCGCATCCTTTACGAGTACGATCAGGGCGGCTGGAATGAGTGGCACGTCATGATGAACGACGGCACAAGCGCCTGGCTGGCTGACGCTCAGAGTGAATACGCGCTCTCTTTATCTTCGAAAGCGCAGAATCTTCCCGCCCCAACCCAGGTTCATGTCGGCCAGCAATTCACTTGGAACAACCAACCCTATACTGTGACCGTCATCACGCCTGCGCATTATCGCGGCGTCGAGGGCGAATTGCCATTTCAATATTGGGATAAGACGAACGTCACCTTCGTCGACTTGCGCACCGAGTCCACGAAATTCGCCACTCTTGATTATAGCGATCCCGAACCGGCTCTGTACCTCGGTGAATTCGTGCAGTTCGAGGATCTCAAATTGAAGAATCTTCGCAGTTTCGAGGGTTGGTGATGAGCGCGGGAACTCCACCACTCTCCGGACCTCCCAAACCGCAAGCGAAGGCGCTGAATTGTCCGAAGTGCGGCGCAGCCATTGTTTTGCGTTCGTTCGGCCAGGCTGAAACCGTCGTGTGCGCGAGCTGTCATTGTATCCTCGACGCCAAAGATCCCAACCTGGCTATCCTCCAGCAATTCGAAATCAAAACCAGTGATGTCAGGCCCCTCATTCCTCTTGGCACGCGCGGCAAGCTCCGCGGTACCGACTACGAAGTCATCGGGTTCGAGCGGCGCAGCACGCAGGTCGACGGAATCACTTACTGCTGGCACGAATATGTGCTGTTCAATCCTTACAAAGGCATTTGCTACCTCACTGAATACAACGGCCATTGGAACGACATCAGCATCTGCAAGGTTCTGCCCACCGTGGACCACAACATGTTCGGCGGTTCATCGCTGACGGCCAACTATCTCGGAGAATCTTACAAGCATTTTCAGACTGCCGATGCCGGCACGGACTTCGTTCTCGGCGAATTTCCATGGCAGGTTCGCGTTGGCGAAAAGGCTGCCGTCACGGACTATGTGCATCCGCCACGCGTCCTTTCGAGCGAGAAGCTCGACAAGGAAGTCATATGGTCCATCGGCGAGTACATGTATGGCCGCGAAATCTGGGAGGCCTTCAAGCTGCCCGGCGTTCCGCCCGAAGCGATGGGCGTTTACGAAAATCAGCCTTCGCCCGTCGCGACTAACGTCGCCGGAATGTGGGCTGCCTTCGCCGCCTTTGCCGTGCTACTCCTCGCCCTCATAGCCGGTTTCGATATGCGCGCAAAAAAAGAGCCGGTCCTTCATCAGACGTTTCATTGGGAACGCGCCAAAGTGGCAAATGAAACTTCCTTCGTCACCGACGTTTTCGAGCTGAAGGGTCGCCCATCGACCGTCGAGGTAAAGACATGGGCTCCGGTGAGCAACGAGTGGATCTACCTCAACTATGCGTTGATCAATCAGGACACCGGGCAAGCGTGGGACTTCGGTCGGGAAGTCAGCTATTACTCTGGCTACGACAGTGACGGCTCGTGGTCCGAAGGAAGTCGTAACGATAGCGTAGTGATCCCGAGCGTCCCCTCCGGCCATTACTATTTTCGGATCGAGCCAGAAGTGGATCCGGCTGTTCCAGCCATCGCTTATTCGGTTGAAGTTACACGCGACGTACCCGTCTTCGGATTCTACGGCATCGCCTTTCTCGCGTTACTCGCGCCCGCAATCATCACTTCCTTTCGCGCTTATACCTTTGAGCGGTCCCGCTGGTCCGAAAGCGATCATCCGCCTATGCAATTATCCAGCAGTTCGGGAGACGACGAATAATGTTCCGAAAATTCTATCTTCTATATGGATTCCTGGTTCTTGGCACCGCGGCCTTCGGTCAATACCGCGGCTGGAGCCTCGACACCATCAATCAGCTCAAAAACGTTCCGAAGTCCGTCCGCGATAATCCTGGCTCGTACCGCTCGGTTTACAGCGGCTATCACCATTACACAGGAGGCAAATAAGATGAACCTTGTTCCGCTCGGCAACGTCGTCGCTGCCCTGGTCTTCGCGTTTGTCGGAATTTTTATCTTTGTGATCGCCTTCATGGTGATGGACAAGCTCACGCCGTACCATCTCTGGAAGGAAATCGTGCAGGAGCACAACATGGCGCTCGCCATTCTTGTAGGGGCCATGTCTCTCGGCATCTGCATTATCATTGCCGCCGCGATCCACTAGTCCATGGGCATCCTGGTGTTCATTTCCGTGCTGCTGGTCGCAGCTTGCGGCCTTATCTACGAGCTCATTGCCGGCACGCTCGCCAGCTATCTCGTGGGCGACAGCGTTTTTCAATTCTCCACGATCATTGGCACGTATCTGTTCGCGATGGGCATCGGCAGCGCACTTTCCCGCTATGTCAATCGCGGCCTCGCCAATCGCTTTGTGTGGATCGAGCTAGTCCTTGGAGTTGTCGGCGGATTCTCCTCCGCGCTATTGATGCTTGCATTTGCTTTCACGCAGGGATTCGAATTGATTTTGTACGCATTGGTCGTTGTCATGGGTGTCCTTGTCGGGATGGAGATTCCGTTGCTGATGCGCATTGTTAAGGACCGCTACCAGTTTCGCGACGTGATTGCGCACGTTCTTACCTTCGATTATCTCGGTGCCCTCGGAGCTTCCCTGTTGTTTCCGATTCTGCTGGTGCCGCGCCTTGGTCTGGTGCGCTCCGCGATGTTGTTTGGCTTGATCAACGCCGCCGTCGCGCTCTGGAGTACTTTCCTTTTTGCGAGCCAAATCTCTCGCACGCGCGGCTTGAGAGTGACGTGTCTACTAGTCTTGTTTGGACTAGGCGTGGGACTTGCCGAAGCGAAGCGCATCACCGCCACCGCCGAGGACAATATCTATGCCGACGAAATTATTTTAGCCCGTGACACTCGTTATCAGCATCTTGTCCTCACGCGCTTCAAGGACGACCTGCGCCTTTTTCTCAACAGCCACCTGCAGTTCAGCTCCCGCGACGAATACCGTTACCATGAAGCGCTTGCCCATCCGGGCCTGGCGGCCATTCCCGCTCCGCGCCGAGTGCTGATTCTCGGCGGAGGCGATGGCCTCGCCGTCCGCGAAATCCTGAAGTATCCGCAGGTCGAAAGCATCACGCTCGTCGAGCTCGACCCCGAAATGACCAGGATTTTCTCCTCGAACCCCATGCTGACCAGGCTCAATGCCAGCTCGCTGCTCTCTCCGCGCGTACACGTCATCAACGCCGATGCCTTTCCGTGGGTCGCTTCGAACGCGGACAATTTCGATTTCATCGTCATCGATTTTCCCGACCCCACGAATTATTCGCTCGGCAAGCTTTATACCACGGCGTTCTACCGCGCCGTCGCTCGCCATCTGAGCGCGCAAGGCTTCATGGTCGTGCAAAGTACCTCTCCCATGTTTGCCCGGGATTCCTTCTGGTGCATCGTGCAGACATTGAAGCAGTCCGGCCTGCAGACTTATCCCTACCACGTCTACGTCCCCTCCTTCGGCGAATGGGGCTTCGTTCTGGGTGGCACTCACGATTACGCTCCTCCCAAGTCGCTTCCCCCCGGATTGCGCTTCATTAGCGTAGCCGACCTCCCAGCACTCTTTCAGTTTCCGCCGGACATGGCGCCGCTCCCCATGCCCGCTAACCAGCTCAACAGCCAGATTCTCGTTCGCACTTACGAAAACGACTGGAAGGACATCAGTCATTGAAGCTAGGCCGCCGCAAGTTTCTCGGTCTTGGCAGCGCGGCGCTTGTCGGTCTTACCCTAAAAAGTGAAAAAAAGATCGCAGGCTCTTTTGTCAACGATTCCTTTCAGATGGGCCATCTCTTGCGCGACCGCGCCACCTTCCCCGCAGCAAAGCGCATCGAAAAAGTCCCCGTTGTCATCGTCGGCGGGGGAATCGCCGGTCTCAGCGCCGCTTGGCGCCTTCGCGAGCGCGGATTCACCGACTTTGTCCTTCTCGAAATGAATCAACAAGCCGGCGGCAACGCCCGCTGGGGCGAGAACGAATTCACCGCGTATCCCTGGGCTGCGCATTACGTGCCGGTCCCCGGCCCGAAAGCGATTTACGTTCGAGAACTCTTCGAGGACCTCGGCGTTCTGAAAAACGGTCAATGGGAAGAGCGCTATCTTGCCTTTTCCCCTCAGGAGCGCCTCTTCCTCTACGGCCGTTGGCAGGAAGGCATCGAGCCCGCTGTTGGTCTCACTTCGAAAGACCGCGAGCAGTTTCAACGCCTCGAGAATGTCTTCGCGGACTTTCGCAAAAGTGGCGCCTTCACTGTTCCACTCGAACTCGGCCTCTCTTCAAAATCTAAGCATCTCGATCGCATTTCCTTTTCAGACTGGCTTCGTCAGGAAGGCGTCGACTCCCGCCTTCTCCATTGGTACATGAACTACGCTTGCCGCGACGATTACGGCGCGCTCGCGAGCGACACTTCCGCCTGGGCTGGCATCCATTATTTTTCTTCCCGCGAGCCCGAGGAAAAAGGCCCGCTCACCTGGCCCGAAGGCAATGGCTGGATTACTCGCCGCCTCCTCGAGCGTCTCGGCGCAAACATTCGCACCGGTCAGATGGTCCACCGCATCACGCAGACTCGCCGAGGCGCGAGCGTCTTTGTGGGCGATACCGAATTTCAGTCCGAATTCGTCATCTTCGCCGCGCCCACGTTCCTCGCTCCGTATCTTCTCGAGAATTTTCCTTCGCTCCACGATTTCGTCTATTCCCCCTGGCTCACCGCCAACCTCACGCTCGATCGCTATCCCGATTCTCGCGGCGCCGAACCTTCCTGGGACACGGTCTTTCTCGATTCGCCCACGCTCGGCTATGTCGACGCCATGCATCAGAGCCTGCGCACTCACATTGATCGCACCGTCTGGACGTTTTATTGGGCTCTCGCCGAAGGCGCTCCTGCGCAGAACCGCCAGCTTCTCCTCGAAAAGGATTGGGCCTACTGGAAGGAAGCCATTCTTCACGACCTCGAACGCGTCCACTCCGACATTCGCCAGTGCGTCTCGCGCATTGACGTCATGCGTATGGGCCACGCTATGATCCGCCCCGCGGTCGGCTCGATTTTCTCTGAAGAACGCCGACGTCTCTCTCGCCTCGATGGCCGCATCCTCTTCGCCAACTCCGACCTAAGCGGCATCTCCATCTTCGAGGAAGCCCAATTCCACGGAGTCGAAGCCGCTCAAAAAGTGCTCAAAAAGCTCCACGGCTAGCCTGAGAAGCAAATCCCTAAGGAAATCCCCATGTCAGCGTCGGTAACTCTGCCTGTAACTTTTCCGCCGCAAAGAACTCTCATTCGCAAGGGGCCAGAACGAGCCCGTTCAACAAGAAACAAGGGAAAGCCCCCGGCAAAGTTCCAGCATCGAAATAGATATAAGATGCTAGCCAAGCCGAAATGGCCGAGTAGACCCGGAGGAAAGCGATGTTGATTCGCAAGGCCCCAGATTTGACTTACGCCGACGTCACACCCAAGTCCGTCTATCTGGACCGCCGCAAATTCCTCCGCGCCATGGGCATCGTTGGGGCCACGGCAGTCACTGCGAAGGGCCTGTTTGATTTGGCCTTACCGCCGCAGGTCGCGTTTGCCGCGACGAAATTCACCAGTCTCGTCAATAGTCCGTTCAGCACTTCCGAAAAACAGAACTCCTACGACGACGTCACGCATTACAACAATTTCTACGAGTTCGGCACCGACAAGGGTGATCCCGCCAAAAATGCGAAGAACTTCAACACTTCCAACTGGATCGTTTCCGTCGAAGGCGAAGTCGCGAAACCCCGCAAGTTCACCATGGACGAAATCCTCAAACTTGCTCCCCTTGAGGAGCGCATCTACCGTCACCGCTGCGTGGAAGCGTGGTCCATCGTTGTTCCCTGGATTGGTTTTTCGTTCAACAGTCTTATCAGGCTCGTGGAACCCACACCGAAAGCGCAATTCGTGGCGTTCCAAAGCTACTATGATCCGCGCCAGATGCCTCTGGGACGCTGGGCCGGCATCGAATTCCCCTACGTCGAAGGTCTTCGTTTGGACGAGGCGATGAATCCTCTCACCTTGCTTTGCGTCGGCATGTACGGAGAGTCATTGCCGAATCAAGATGGTGCGCCCGTGCGGATGGTCATCCCCTGGAAATATGGGTTCAAGAGCATCAAGTCGCTCGTCAAGATCAAGTTCCAACAGAAGATGCCGCCGACCACCTGGAATTTGTCCGTGCCCAATTGGTACGGCTTTTATTCGAACGTAAATCCCAACGTGAATCACCCGCGCTGGAGTCAGGCTAAGGAACGTCGTCTCGGCGAAATCTTCAAGCGCCCCACCCTTATGTTCAACGGCTATGACGATCAGGTCGCCAGCATGTATAACGGCATGGACCTGAAGAAGAACTACTAGCCGGGAATTCCCGAATGCGTGCTCTTCTCACCAGCAAATGGACCAAGGCCGCCGTTTTCTTGCTTTGCCTGGTTCCTCTTGATGCGCTGATTTGGCGCGCACTTCATAATGGCCTCGGTGCAAATCCCGTCGAGTTCATTCAGCTCACCACCGGCCGGTGGACATTACGTTTTCTTATCATCACTTTATGCATCACGCCCTTCCGCAAGCTTCTCAACCTCCCTGATCTCATCCGTTTTCGACGCATGTTTGGCCTCTTTGCTTTTTTCTACGTGTGTCTCCACTTCCTAACCTATCTTGGTCCCGATCAATCTTTCGATCTTGCGGCCATGTGGAAAGACGTTGCCAAGAGACCATTCATCACTGTCGGCTTTCTCGGTTTCCTGCTTTTGGTTCCGCTGGCAATGACTTCGACGGCGGGCTGGATTCGCCGCCTCGGCGGGAAGCGCTGGCAAATGCTGCATCGCGCCATTTATTTCGCAGCGGTTGCGGGCGTAATCCACTACTACTGGAAGGTCAAATCTGATGTGCGCATGCCGCTCTTCTACGGTGCGCTTGTCGCCGTACTGCTTCTGTGGAGGCTGTGGGGCTGGCTTTCCAGGCGGAGATCCGTCGTGGCTGCGAAGCTTTCCTCGGAGGGTGCTCGCGCCGGCGCGGCTCGTTGAATATTCCTAGTGAATGTTGGTGGAGGTGGGCTCGACGCTGAAGTCTACTCCCCAGAAGCGCGGCGCCGGTGTAAGAAACTCGATCCCCACGCGTTGGCCCTTAGCCCCCAGATCGCCCAGATAAACGATGCGGCATTCCAGTTCTTCTTGCGTCTCAGGGTTCGTAATTACTAGCATTTCGCCGTTGTTCACTTCATGCTTCAGCAGCAAGAGACCGCCAAAGCAGTTGACTACAACGGTTTCGCACGTTTCGCGAAACTTCTTGCCGTTGTGGGCGCGGCCCTGCGCTTGTACACGCATCTTGTGAAAGACTCTCGCGCTTCGCCGCGGTGAAGCTGCAGTGACTTCGCTCATGGCCACCATCTTCAGCCGCTCCCCGCTATACCGTCAATCTGTCCCTCCGTACAGGTGTTCCGCAGTCGCAACTTGTGTTGCGCTTGAAAACTGACCGAAGTCCGTGCGTGCGTCAGTTGCCTTCCCGCAATCGCTTTCGCTACTGCTCCACGGGTTCAAGCCTCGGATACAGATCCGATGGGTCCGAATTAAGGACCACCTGTTTGGTCGGTGAAATGAGGTAGATCACCGGGCCGTTCGTCAACGCCAACCTCCCGTTTGGGGAAACCAGGTACGTATAGTTGAAGGCCTGATCAGGTTTTATGCTTGGATTCGATGAGGTCGAGCCTACCAACGCTGTGTCACTCGTTCCTGAAACCGTCCCTATTCCGTCGTAAGTGGCCACGCCGGACTCGTGAGTTATGTTCTGGTGCGTCACCGTGATCGAGCCGAAGACGTACGTCCCGTTCGCGGAATGATTCGTGAACGGTCCTCCGGTTTGCAGTTCCGCGAAGCCTGCGTACACTCCTCCATCCACCAGCATCACAAACGCTTTGCCCGGGCTCACTAGATAAAGCAGAGGAGGCCGCGCTCCCCCCGCTGCACTCACCCTGCCGTTAGGAGCTACGCTAACAGTCGCCGCATCCTTGAACGATGAAATGCCTCCTGCTTTGCTTTCTTCTCCAGTAAGAGAATAACTCCCGGAATTCGAAACCGTGAATATGCCCGCGATCAGGTCCGAAGCTGGCGTCGCATTCGGCCCGCAGCTTGCGCACAGCCCACTCACGTAAAGAACGCTCGGGCCGCTCACCGACGAAATCGAAAATGGCGCCCCCGATTGCTGCAGTGCCGATCCCGTAAACGGAGCGTTGCTCGACTGTGGGTCGACGCTGACAAACAATACTTCGCTAGCGGAAACCATGTACAAGCTCATGTTGACGGTTTGCGTTCCGACCATGAAATTCATCGTGCCTCGGCCATTCGATGACACCGCGTAACTCCCAGTAAAAGCCAAGCCGCTCATCGGATAATTCAAACCGCCACTCTTATTGACGTTGCCGCTATTGTTGGCGTCCAACTCGCCGCTGGTGATGCCTCCGCTTCCGTTCGCCGCAAACGCACCTACCATGGCGAATCGGTTGCGACTGCTGTTGACAAGCGCGCTCGTCGCATCGGCGCCAAATGCGTAGTTGCCGTTAATCCCGAACGCCGAGAACGCACTGGGATCCTGCTTCTCGAAGACTCCCGACCCCAGCGTTCCCGTGTTATCAAACTCGATGAAGCGGCCCTTACTCGCTACGCCCGACCTGATCACTCCAAGCGCAAACCGATAGATCGCCGTTCCAGCGGAAGTCGCAATAGCCACACACCCGCGGTTGTCACCGCCCACGGAATACGAGCTGCTGGCGCCGTCTATGGAAACGTTTGTTTGAACCCCTGTGCTGCTGTTGATGTCTTCTACGCCGATTGCGTGCGCAATGTGCCCCGCGCCGTCGGCATCGAACATGCCCCCCAGTGCCACCGCCCCGTTTGCATCGAAACCTTGCATGGTGAATGCGTACTGCCCATTCAACAGGGATTCATGCCCGGATCCACAAGTCATGGCTGGCGTGGAGCTGTTGACCGTAATGCTCAGATTCTGCACGGCGGATTGCGCCCCCGCGCTGCTCGAATCCGTGGCCTTCACCGTGAAGCTGGTTGTGCCACTTGGCCCCGCCGGTGTACCCGTGATGTGTCCTGACGAGTCCATACTTAATCCCGTCGGCAAGACTCCGCTGCTGACCGCCAGCGTCACCATCCCGGCGCCTCCGGAGGTTGCCACTGTCTGGCTGTACGCCGTACCCTGTGTCCCCGCCGGAAGCAACGTCGTGGTCACGGATGGAGCGGGGGTGACGTTGATGGTTACCGACGCGGACTTTGCGGAATCCGTTACGGAAGTAGCCGTCACTGTCGCCGTTCCCGTATTGCCAGAGCTGGGCGCATTGTAAGTAGTGGAAGTTGGCGTCTGCCCGGAGAGGGAACCTGCACCTCCTAACTTCCAAGTGACTCCCTGAATCGACGTGCCGTTCGCACTCGATGCGCTAAGACTTACCTTCTGCCCAAAGTCGATGGCTTGAGCGCCACTCGGCGCCAAAGTGACTTGAGAAGATGGGTTCGGTGGATCTGCTTTCATTCCGGCAGAGCATCCCCCCAATAGTGCGACCACGACAGGCAGCAGACACACGCATGATACTTTCACGGACTTCCCCCTTGGCTTTTTCTTGGACGAATTGCGTACCTGCTGGAGGAGGGCGGCGCAACACGATCCTCAGGGCTGGAGTGACTCACAACACCTACTATGGGATGGATGAACTTCGGAAAATAGTGAGGACCGTGGAAAACCCTGCTTTTGCAGGTTTTTACTGTGCCAAGTCTCAGGTAATTCCAGTAACGCTATCCTGGCGGGTATCCCTACGAAACTCTGGACACTAACTCATCTGTAACAACCTGAGTCTACTGGGATTTTTGGAATCAAAAATAAGTCGCTACCGCCTATCCCGATCACTCATACGCACTAGTGTGCAATAGACGCACTTACGGGATATTGGCAGTCACTTCGTTGGAGAAGGAGCTCTCGTTACCGCCGGAGTCCACCGAAGTAGTCACATAGAAATAAGTCGTGCCGCTCTGTACGGTCGAATCGGTATAAGTGAGAGCGCTAACCAATGAAGAGTTGATCTTCGTGTACCCACTCCCGCTGACCGTGCTGCGATAAATATTGTATCCGGACACCGTCGAAGTGCTGGCACTCCAGGTTAGCGTCGCCGAATGCTGTATGGGCGCAACTCCCGTTCCTGATACAGGAACCGCGGCGGGTGACCCGGTCGCATTGCTCACAATCGAAATACTTCCGTTTGCGGGCCCAGCTATCGTTGGACTGAACTGGACGGTCAGGATGAGGTTCTGCGATGGAGAAAGAGTTACAGGCGCGCTTCCGCCTGTCATTGTGAAACCTGATACGCCAAAGTTTATCTGGGAAATCGTCACACTCGAATTGCCGGTATTCGTGATAGTTACATTTTGTGTAGCCGAGGAAGTCCCCGTCGTCACATTGCCGAAACTCAGGCTGGTCGGATTTATTCCGAGCGTAAGAGTAGCGGCGATTCCTGTGCCGGAGAGAGCGACAGACGTCGGCGAAGTCGGTGCATTGCTCGTAATAGAGATGCTACCGGAAGCAGGGCCAACAGAAGTCGGCAGGAAAGCCACCGTAATTGTAGTTTGCTGCCCCGCGTTTACATTTAGGGGCAAAGTAAATCCACTGACGCTGAAGAAGGCTGAACCAGTTTCAGTGATTTGAGTAATGGTCAACGTAGCCGTGCCGGTGTTCTTGATGATCAGTGCCTGGGACAGGTTGGTGCCAACCACGTTACTTCCAAAGTTAATCGGATTCACCTGGATTGCTGGGGCCGGAGCCGGGTTCACTGTGAGCGTCGCTGCCGCGCTGGTCACCGTTCCCGCCGAATTGCTTACCACCACAGCGAACGTCGAGCCACTATCCGCTGTTGTCGTCGCAGGCGTCGTGTAACTCGCCGCCGTGGCTCCCGCGATGTTGGCCCCGTTCTTCTGCCACTGATAGCTCAACGGTGCAGTTCCGCCCGCCACTACGGCGAGCGTAGCCGTCTGTCCCGCCGTCACCGTCTGATTCGCTGGCTGTGTCGTAATCGTCGGCGCCACTGCTGCTGCACTCACCGTCAGCGTCGCTGCCGCGCTGGTTACCGTCCCTGCTGTGTTCGTCACCGCTACAGCAAACGCCGAGCCGCTATCCGCTGTCGTTGTCGCAGGCGTTGTGTAGCCAGCCGCCGTCGCTCCCGTGATGTTCGCCCCGTTCTTCTTCCACTGGTAGCTCAGCGGTGCGGTTCCGCCTGCAACCACTGCAAACGTAGCCGTCTGTCCCGCCGTCACCGTCTGATTCGCTGGCTGTGTCGTAATCGTCGGGACCACTGCTGCTGCACTCACCGTCAGCGTCGCTGCCGCGCTGGTTACCGTCCCTGCTGTGTTCGTCACCGCTACAGCAAACGTCGAGCCACTATCCGCTGTTGTCGTCGCAGGCGTCGTGTAACTCGCCGCCGTGGCTCCCGCGATGTTGGCCCCGTTCTTCTGCCACTGATAGCTCAACGGTGCAGTTCCGCCCGCCACTACGGCGAGCGTAGCCGTCTGTCCCGCCGTCACCGTCTGATTCGCTGGCTGTGTCGTAATCGTCGGCGCCACTGCTGCTGCACTCACCGTCAGCGTCGCTGCCGCGCTGGTTACCGTCCCTGCTGTGTTCGTCACCACCACCGCGAACGTCGACCCGCTATCCGCTGTCGTCGTCACCGGTGTCGTGTAACTCGCCGCCGTGGCTCCCGTGATGTTCGCCCCGTTCTTCTTCCACTGGTAGCTCAGCGGCGCGGTTCCGCCTGCAACCACTGCAAACGTAGCCGTCTGTCCCGTCGTCACCGTCTGATTCGCTGGTTGCGCCGTGATCGTCGGTCCAACCGCGGCCGCATTCGCTGTGAAGTTCGCTGCGGTA
>Ga0209239_1000071_pt1 | contig 56980 bp, 42 predicted proteins | sample GraSoi013_2_20cm_FD_185824 | JGI IMG/M metagenome (GOLD analysis project Ga0209239, IMG submission 185824) | Grasslands soil microbial communities from the Angelo Coastal Reserve, California, USA - Sample 10_02_2013_2_20cm (SPAdes) (version 2) | ecosystem: Environmental > Terrestrial > Soil >...
GGTGGGAGGGGGTGGGGGTCTGCGTGGACACGGCGAGCTGCCCTTGAACGCCGATATCAACGTCACGTCGCTGGTGGACGTCGCGTTCGTGCTGCTCATCATCTTCATGATCACGGCGCCTATCATGCAGGGCGGCGTGGACGTCCGCCTGCCGCGCGCCGCAGCGCGCCCGCTCGAGCCCAAGTCGGGATTGGTGGTGACCCTGGACCGCGACGGGCACATCTTCCTGGACCAGGCGGCGCTCTCCTACGAAGACTTCCGCGCGACGTTCCCGGCCTTCGTGCGAACCAAACGGCCCACTGGGGTGTACCTCCGGGCCGACGGTCGGGTGCCCTACGCGGACGTGGTGCAGGTGCTGGCGGTGATCCGGGCGTCCGGTGTGAACGACGTCGGTCTCGTGGCCGAGCCGGAGACGGTGGAGCGGTGACGCGGCGGCCCCGGGCGCCCGCCAACGTCGGCATCGGCCTCGCGGGCACGGTTTTCGTCCACGCCTTTGTCGGGGTGCTGTTTCTGGTGGGCGCCGCCAATGCGCGCAAACCGGCGCCGCCCACGTACCGAGTCCATCTGGTGGCCGCGCCCGCGCCGACCGAGGATGCGCGCAAAGCGCCCGAGGCGGTGGAGCGGCCGGCCGAGGAGAAGCCCGCGCCGGCACCCAAGGCGAAGTCCCCGAAGAGCACCGTGGCCCCCGCGCCGCCCCCACCCGTGGCGGACAACACCAAGCGGGAAGCCGCGCCGCGCACGACGCCCAAGGCGCAACCGCTCCCCGGCGAGCGGCCGTCCACCGGGAGCGATCCGCTGACGGTGTCCACGGAGGGGATCGAGTTTCCGTTCCCCGCCTACACCAACAACATCATCGCGCAGATCGCGATCCGGTGGCAGCGCCCCCAGCAGAGCACGCCGCTCGATGCGGAAATCGGGTTCCTGATCCACCGCGACGGGTCGATCAGCGACATGCAGTTCATCAAGCGGTCCGGCAGCTTCGGGTTCGATCTCGAAGCGCAAGGCGCGATCGAGGACGCGGGGCGCCGCAAGGCGTTCGGCCCGCTTCCCGACGGCTGGACGTCGGACGTACTGTTCGTGCGGTTCTACTTCAGCGGGACGCGGCAGTGACGCGCGCGCTCGCCCTCGCGGCGCTGTCCCTGGCCGTCGTTGCCCCGGTCCGCCTGACCGCCCAGGACACCTCCGCGGTCGATCGGGGCGTCCGCATCGGCATCCTGTATCGACCGGGCGTGCGTCCCGGAATCGTCGTCCTGACGGGCCGCGCCCCGGGGCTCGACTCGCTGCGCACTATCATGGCGCGCGATATCGACTACAGTGACCGCTTTGAGCTGATCACGCTGCCGGGCAGCGACTCCATCCGCCTGGCGGCGGCGCCGGGCGCGCGCCCTGCGGCGGGGACCGGTACCGGGAAGACAGGCGGCGGCGCCACGTCGGCCGCGGGGCTCAACTACCCGCTGTACCAGGCGCTCGGCGCCGACTTCGCGGTCGCGGTGGCCCCGGCTGCCGGCGATAGCATCGTCGTCACGGTGCACGACGTCGCCGGTGGCGCGGTGCGGCGCGAGCTGCGCTCCCGGCTCCCGCCGCTCACCGATCCGGGCTTCCGGATGGCTGTCCACCGGCTCTCGGATCGCGTGCTCGAGGGCACGCTGGGCGCGCCCGGAATCGCGGCGACGCGCGTGCTGTTCGTGATGGACGGGAAGGTCTACGTCATCGATCAGGACGGCGCGGACCGACGTCTCGTGTCATCGACGGATCACGGGGCCATGTCGCCGGCGTGGGCGCAGGACGGACGGCGCTTCTCGTACATGGAATTCTGGCAGGGGCACGGCCGCCTGTTCGTGCAGGACGTCGCGTCGGGCAAGCGAGCGCCGGTACCGACGACGGGGCAGGCACTCGACTTCACACCGGCCTTCTCGCCCGATGGCAAGACGCTCGCGTTCAGCCGCGCCATCGAGGAAGGTACCGACGTCTACACAGTCAACATCAAGGACGGCTGCTGTTTACAACGCTTGACCGTGGGGCGCTTTTACGACAACTTGTCACCGACCTACAGTCCCGACGGCCAGCGGATCGCGTTCGTATCGACGCGCCCGGGACTGCCGCAGATCTACGTTATGGCGGCGGACGGGACGGACCAGCAGCTGTTCGCGCCGTTCGACTACGGGGCGACGGGGTCGTCCAATGCCCCCGAGTGGTCACCCGATGGACAGGCCGTCGCTTTCCACCGCGACGTCGCGGGCACGTTACAGGTGTTTGTCCTCGACGTGCGCACGCGGGCGGTGCGGCAGCTCACTTCAGTCGGGCGGAACGAGGATCCAACCTGGGCACCCGACAGCCGCCATATGGCGTTCGTGTCGGATCGTTCGGGATATCGGCAGCTCTGGATCATCGATTTGGAAACCGGCCGTATTCGCCCGCTGCTGCAGCAGAGCGGCGCGCGGCTCCCGGCCTGGTCTCCGCGTCTGCCGGAGACCGCAGCGTCGACCCCTTGAATTCGAGAGGACTCGCACCGATGAAACGCCTATCGCTGCTCCTGCTGGGCGGTCTCGCCATGGCGGCGGTCGCCGCGTGCCCTGGCAAGAAACCGGAGACGACGGCGGCGCCGGCCGTGCCGAACAACGATTCGCTCGAGGCCGAACGTCGCCGCATCGCCGACTCCACCGCGAGGGCCGAAGCCGAGGCGCGGGCTCGCGAAGAGGCCGACCGCCGGCGTCAGCAGGCGATCGCGGACTCACTGGCGGCGCTCGGCCAGACGACCAATGCCGTGAAGACCATGCTCGCGACGCTGATTCACTTCGACTACGACAAGGCGATCATCCGGGGCGGCGACGCGGGGGTGCTGGACCAGAAGGTCGCGATCCTGCAGGCCAATCCCGCGTTGCGCATCCGCGTCAGCGGACACTGCGACGAGCGCGGCTCCGATGAGTACAACCTGGCACTGGGGAATCGCCGCGCCACCGCGGCCAAGCAATACCTCGCGAGCCACGGCATCGACGCGAGTCGGATCGAGACGGTGTCGTACGGCGAGGAGCGGCCCATCGATCCCGGCCACGACGAGGAAGCCTGGGCCAAGAACCGTCGCGACGAGTTCGAAATTCTGGCGGGCGGCGACGCCCTGAAGCAACCCTGAGTGGCGGGCGTGTGACGCGCGCGTGGCTGCCGCTCGTCGGCCTGGGGCTCACCGCCGGCTGCGCCCTCAAGGGCGACGTGCGGCGCGTCGAGCTCCAGGTCGAGGCGCTGCGCGTGGAGCGCATGCGGGGCGACAGCGCGCGCGCGGCCCAGATCGACTCCGTGCGCGTGCTCCTGGCGGCGGCGCAGGAGAAGCTGGCGGCGCAGCAGGCCTACCTGGTCCAGCTGCGCGGTGACCTGAAGACCGAGCTGCTCGGCGTGCAGCAGCAGCTCGTCACGGTGCAGGAGCTGACCGGGCAGAGCCAGCAGCGGTTGACCGAGCTGCGGGGCAAGCTGGAGGAGCAGGCGCGTCAGCCCGTGCCGGTCCCGGATACCGGCCACGGCGGCGCCCCCATCCCGGGCGGGCCCTCGGGGAACCCCGCGGGGGCGGGACCGAACCAGATGTACGAGCTGTCGCTGCAGCAGTTCCGCCGGGGCAGCCTCGCCACAGCCCGCCTCGGGTTTCGCGAGTTTCTGCGCGTGTTCCCGACGCACGAGCGGGCGCCCGATGCGCTGTACTACGTAGGCGAGACGTTCGCGGGGGAGAGCGCGGATTCGGCGGCCGCGGTGTATCAGCAGGTCGTGAGGACCTATACCAACTCGTCGCGGGCGCCCTCGGCGCTGTACAAGCTGGGGCTGCTCGCCGAGCAGCGGGGCGACAAGGCGGCCGCCCGTACCTACTACGGTCGGGTCATCTCGAGCTATCCCCGCTCCGACGAGGCCAATCTCGCGCGCGACAAGCTGCAACGCCTGGGGCGCTAGCCCGGCGGGGCCGTCGTGAGTCGTGCCTGACACTCCCGAGAGCCGGGCCGAGATGCCGTTCCTCGACCACCTCGAGGAGCTGCGCTGGCGGATTCTGTATAGCCTGCTCGCCGTCGTGGTCGGCACGCTGGTGGGCTGGGTGATCGTCGAACACATCGACGTCATCGGCCTGCTGATCGAGCCGATCAAGCCGCTGATCCCCGGCGGCAAGCTGCGCGTCACCAGTCCCACCGAGCCGTTTTTCATCACCCTCAAGTTCGCTTTCGTGGTGGGGGTGGTGCTGGCGTCGCCCGTGGTGGGATACCAGGCCTGGGCGTTTCTGACGCCGGCGCTGTACGAGCGGGAGCGCCGCCTGATCGTACCGGCCTTGTCGGCGGGGGCGCTGTTGTTTCTCGCGGGCGCGTCCGCCGCCTACCTGTGGGTGTTGCCGCGCGCGCTGGCGGTGTTGCTCAGCTTCCAGCACAACGTCTTCGACCCCCTCATCACGGCCGACAAGTACTTCGGCTTCGCCGCCCAGTTGATCATCGCGTTCGGCGTCGTCACCGAGCTGCCCCTGGTGGTGGTGATTCTCGCGATCCTCGGTCTCGTGACGCCGCAGTTCCTGGCGCGCAATCGACGTTACGCCATCGCCTTCTCGGCGGTCGCGGCCGCCCTGCTGGCGCCGCCCGACGCGGTCTCGATGCTGCTCATGATGGTGCCCCTGTGGCTCTTGTATGAGGTGAGCATCTGGTGCGCCTGGGTGGTCGAGAAGCGCCGCCGGCGGCGCCAGCGGGCAGAGGGAGGGGCCGCGAGCGCCGCCGCCCTCGGCGTGCTGCTGCTGTTCGCCCTGGGTGGGTCGCTCGAGGCGCAGATCCCGTCGCGACCACCGTTGCGGCCGCCACGCCCCGACACCGCGCGCACCGCCGCGGACACAGTGCAGGGCCGGGCGCTCGATACCGCGACCGCCCGGAAGCTCGGCCTCCCGACCGGCCCGAGCCGCAGCTTCCCCGCCTCCGATGCCGTGATCGACTCCCTCAAGAAGCTCAAGGGATACCGCGTGACGCAATACACGTCGGACACGCTGATCGTGCAGGGGGGCGATACCGAGACGATCCACCTGCGCGGCACGGCGTACGTCGAGCGTGAAGGCACCAAGGTCGAGTCCGACTCGATCCGGTACCAGCGGCAGAGCTGTCGCCTCGACGCCGTGGGAGACCCCAAGCTGTTCGATCAGGCCACCGTTCTCGTGGGCGAGACCATGGCCTACGACACCTGCGTCAAGCGCGGCACCGTCCACAACGCGCTCACCGATTTCCAGCAGGGCTCCGCGCACTGGATTGTGACCGGAGACCTCGCGGTGGATTCGGGTTCCACCCGCCTGTACGGCGCTAACAGCAACATCACGTCGGACGACAACCCCGTCCCCGACTACCATTTCGCCACTGGTCAGATGAAGTGGCTGAACAAGAATGTGATGGTGGCGCGGCCCGCGGTGCTGTACATCCACGACGTCCCGATCATGTGGCTGCCGTTCATCTTTCAGGACGTGCGCCGGGGGCGGCGCAGCGGCATTCTGGTGCCGCGCTTCGGCTTGAGCGACATCGTCCGTCCCACGCGCCGCTACCAGCGGCACGTGGCGAACCTCGGCTACTACTTCGTGGTCAACGACTACGTGGATTTTCTGATATCGGGCGACTGGTATGCCGACCGCTACCTGGCGTTCAAGGGACAGACACGCTACCGCTGGCTCGACCACTTCATCAACGGCGGCCTGTCGTTCGAGCGCTACGCCCAGCTCGACATCCCGAGCAGCTCGATCCGTCTCGGCTGGCAGCATCAGCAGAGCTTTTCGTCGCGCACCAGCTTCAACGCGAGCGTCGATTATGCCACCAGCACGAGCGTGATCCAGCAGAATACGGTCAACCCGTATCTCGCCACCGCCAGCCTGGGCTCACAGATGAGCTTCAACAAGCAGTTCGACTGGGGCACGCTCAACATCGGCGGCAGCCGGCGCCAGGAGATCGGAAGCGGGCTCGTCACGCAGAACTTTCCCAATGTGAGCCTCACGCCGTCGCCGGTGAACATCACGCCGGCGATCACGTGGTCGCCCGGCTTCTCGTACCAGAACCAGCAGACGTTCCACCAGCTGGAGGCGCCGGTGCTCCTGCCCGGGGGCGCGCTCGATACGCTGTTCGCCGACTCCCGCCAGACGGGGCTCAGTTTTCAGACCCCGCTGCGGCTGGGGAGCTGGACCTGGAACAACAGCTTCGTGATGAACGACGCCATCAGCAACGCGCGCCAGGCGTTCAACATCCTCGACTCGACGGCCCAGGGCAGGGTTCGCCGCGTGGTCTATTATCAGACGTTCAGCACCACGGTCGATTGGCAGACGGGCATCAACCTGCCGTCGCTCTTCACGGGGAGCTGGAAGCTCCAGCCCGGCATCGCGATCGTGAATCAGACGTCGCAGGGCAGCTACCGGATTCGCAACCAGTTCACCGGCGGGCAGTGGGTGCAACAGGGCAAGCGCCTGCAGTTCAGCGCGGGTCTCTCGCCCACGTTTTTCGGCTTCTTTCCGGGGATTGGCCCCATCGAGCGCATTCGCCACTCGGTGTCGCCGATTGTGAGCTACGCGTATGCTCCGGGCTCGCAGGTGTCCGACGAGTTCGCGCACGCCGTCGATCCCACGGGACGCAACTTTCGGGCGCGCAGCGATCCGCAGCAGACGATCAGCCTGGGCCTGTCGCAGAACTTCGAGGCCAAGCTCAAGCCTCCCCCGGGCGACACGAGCGGACACGCGGCGCGCAAGATCCGCCTCCTGAGCATCAGCACCAGCTCCTTGTCGTACAACTTCGAGCAGGCCAAACAGCCGGGGCACACCGGCTGGCAGACGCAGACACTGAACAACACGCTCGCGTCCGATCTGCTGCCGGGGTTCAGCTTCAGCGTCACCCATGACTTGTGGAAGGGGCAGGTGGGCACCGACACCGCGCAGTTCGACCCGTTCCTGACGAACATCTCGGCCAGTTTCACGATCACGCCTGCCACGATTCGGGGAATCGCGGGCCTGCTGGGCCTCGCGGCCAAGGCAGCCGCCAACGCGCCTCCCTCCACGGCGCCCGGGCCGCCCGGGAGCCCGGAAGGGCAGGGCGGCGTGCCACCCGCGGGAGGGCAGTTCGGAAACAAAGGATTCCAGGGACCGGGGGGCCTGCCGGGCGGGGGTGGGGGATCGGGGTTCAACCTGTCGGTGAGCTACACGGGGTCGAGGACGCGGCCCCAGGCCGTCGACACGTTGGCGCTCGCCGGCATCGCCCCGGTGAGCCCAACGGGCGGGAGCCGGCAGATGACGCTGCGCCTCTCGTTTCAGCCCACCGCGCACTGGTCGGCGACCTGGAATACGAACTACGATCTCGACGCACGCCAGTTCGGCTTGCACGTCATTCAGCTGGAGCGGGATCTGCACCGCTGGCACGCCAGCTTTTCGTTCAACAAGACCCCCACCGGCAGTTTCGCGTTCAGCTTCTACGTTTCGCTGCTCGACCAGCCCGACATCAAGTTCAACTATGAGCAGCAGTCGATCACGCGCTAAGCGTCCCCTGGAGATGACAACGGCGGCGGGCGGCTCGACTGCAAGTGCCCGGCCGTGGGCGACTTACCGTGCGGCACGCCGTCTGCCTACGCACCTCCCAAACCGCCTCCCGAGGCTTCCATGCCGCGCTCCTCGCGATACATCCTCGCCGTCGCCGGCGTTCTGGGCATCGCGTGCCAGAACAACACGACGAACGTTTCCGGCTCGCTCGCGCCCCCGCAGAATCTGGGCTATCAGCTCGATGCGAGCGGGGATCCCAACGCGCCGGCCGGGATCCTGCTCGTGTGGGAGGACCTCCCGAGCGCCGACAGCGCCGCCCTCGCGTTCTACGGGGTGTACTCGCGGGCCAGCACGTCGGGTTCGTTCCAGCTGCGCGGCGAGACCAGCTCGAACACATTCCACGACAACGGCGTACCCCAACTGCAGTATGCCGTCACCGCGGTCGACGTGAGCGGTGGCGAGAGCCACCTGTCGAACATCATCACCGTCGATGAGCGGCTGCGGCTGCAGGCTCCCGACACGCTCGGCTCGATTTCGCTGAATCAGGCCATCCATCTCGGGTGGGCCGACAACGCGGCCCGGGATACCACTTTCAAGTGGTATCGGGTGTACAGCGCGAGCTACAATCTCGACGCCGACTCGTGCGGGACCTGGTACCTCGAGGGAGAAACCGTGTCCAACGAATTTCTCGCCTCGCTGCTCACCAACGGCGCGCCGCGCTGCTTCGGCGTGTCGGCGATCAGCACGCAGGGCTACGAGAGCCTCTGGTCGCCGGTGCGCCAGGACACGCCGCGTCCCGACGCGCGTAACGTCCTGGTGTACGCGTTCCAATCGCAGCCTACGCAGTCGGGGTTCCGGTTCTGGAGCGACGCCAACGGCAACCGCGCCGGTGATCCGGGTGAGCTGGGAGTGGTGCAGGACGGCAACCGCACCGACATCGACTTCCGGGTTCATCTGCAGGCGAGCGACTCGACGCTGTGGATCGAGCCGCGGTTCGGCGGTGACAGCATGCAGCTCTACAGCACGCAGCCCATAGCAGATTTGACGTCGATCGATTTCGCGCCCGCGGGCGGCTACACCGGCAACATGTACCAGGCAGTGCCCGGTTACGGCTACGTGTTCCAGCGCAACGAGGCCGGGGCCTATCACTACGCCGCGCTGCGCGTCACCGCCGTCAGCCGCCAGTACGTGATCTTCGACTGGAGCGTGCAGACCGATCCGGGGAACCCGGAGCTGGCGCCGCGGCGGCCCGCCACGGGGCAGATGGCAGCATCCAAATAGACGGCTAAAAGGCTAGACGGATAGACGGCTAGACGGCGAGCGGCGGTTAGGCGCGAGTGGGCAGGTGGCCTTCCCTACCCGCTCGCTCCTAACCACCGCTCGCCGTCTACCCGTCTATCCGTCTACCCGTCTAGCCGTCTAGCTTTCTTCCTCACATGCCGACCCCTGTCACTCTGGACGGCCATTCCTTGTCGATCGCGGACGTCGTCGCCGTCGCCCGTCACGCCGCGCCCGTGGCCATCGCCCCCCAGGCTTTGGCGAGCGTGGGCGCTTCCCGCCGGGCGGTCGAGAGCGCGGTGGCGCGGGGCGACACGATCTATGGCGTCAACACGGGGTTCGGCAAGCTGGCGCACGTGCGCATCAAGCCCGACCAGGCGCGCGATCTGCAGCTGAACCTGATCCGCAGCCACGCGTCCGGGGTGGGGGAGCCGCTGCCGGTCGACGCGGTGCGGGCGATGATGCTGCTGCGCGCCAACGTGCTGCTGCGCGGCACGAGCGGCGTGCGCGCGATCCTTCCCGAGCTGATCGTCGCCATGTTGAACGCACAGGTGCATCCCCGCGTCCCCGCGCAGGGGAGCGTCGGCGCGTCGGGTGATCTCGCGCCTCTCGCGCACCTGGCGCTCGCCATGATCGGAGAAGGGGAGGGGGAGGGGGAGGACGGGCCCGCGCTGCGAGCCCGGCGGCTCGAACCGATCACCCTGGAAGCGAAGGAGGGGCTGGCGTTCGTCAACGGCACGCAGGCCCAGACCGGGCTGGCGGCGTTGCTGGTGCACGACGCCTGGGTCCTGTGGCGCACGGCGCATGCTGCGGCCGCGATGAGCCTCGAGGCCGTGCGCGGCACGCCGGCGCCGTTCGACCCCCGGATCCACGAGGCCCGCCCCCACGTCTATCAACAGCGGTCCGCGGCGCTGCTCCGCCGCTTGCTCGCCGATTCCGAGATCCGCGAGTCGCATCGCGAGAACGACCCGCGAGTGCAGGATGCGTACTCGCTGCGCTGCACGCCGCAGGTGTTGGGGGCGGTGGGAGAGGGTCTCGGGCTCGCCGAGCGCCTCGTGACGACGGAGCTCAACGCGGCGACCGACAATCCCCTGGTGATCGACGGCGACATCCTCTCGGGAGGCAATTTCCACGGCCAGCCGATTGCCCTGGCGCTCGACGTCATCGGGATCGTGCTCGCCACGCTCGCCGGGCTCGCCGAGCGCCGGCTCGAGCGGATCGTGAACCCCGACCTGTCGTCCGGGCTGCCCGCCTTCCTGGCCCGGGATCCCGGTCTCGAATCGGGGTTCATGACCGCGCAGATCGCCGCTGCGGCGCTTGTCGCGGAATGCCGGGTGCTGGCCACGCCGGCGAGCGTGCAGTCCATCCCCACGGAGGGAAACCAGGAGGACGTCGTGCCGATGGGTATGACCGCCGCATGGAAGGCGGAGCGGATTCTGGCCAACGCGACGCGCATCGTGGCGATCGAGCTGCTGGCGGCGGCGCAGGGGCTCGAGTTCCTGCGACCCCTGAAGCCGGGCCGCGGTGTGGCCCGCACGCTCGCCGCGGTCCGCGGCCTGGTGCCGCCGCTCGTCAGCGACCGTCCGCTCAGCGGCGACATTGAGCGGATCACCGCTGAGATCCATGCGGGGCGATTGGATCCGGAGGCACAATGAATGCGGAATGGGGAGTGCGGAATGCGGAGTGTCCATGGAAGTATCGTCCTGCGAACGACCTCCCCCTGCAATTCCGCACTCCGCATTCCGCACTCCGCACTCACGGAGCGAGACCGTGACGGCTTCGCGCACGATACGAGCGCCGCGCGGGCCCGCCCGCAGCTGCAAGGGCTGGGTCCAGGAGGCCGCGCTGCGCATGCTGATGAACAACCTCGACCCGGACGTCGCCGAGCGGCCGCAGGACCTCGTGGTGTACGGCGGCACCGGGAAGGCGGCGCGCGATTGGCCGGCATTCGACGCGATCTGCCGCACGCTGCTCACGCTCGACGACGACGAGACGCTCCTGGTGCAATCCGGCAAGCCGGTCGGCGTATTCACCACGCACCCCGAGGCTCCGCGGGTGCTGATTGCCAACGCGAACCTGGTGGGACGGTGGGCGACGTGGGACGTGTTTCGGGAGCTCGAGCGCCAGGGCCTGATCATGTACGGCCAGATGACCGCCGGCTCGTGGATCTACATCGGTACCCAGGGCATTCTGCAGGGCACCTACGAGACGTTCGGGGCCGTGGCGCGTCGGCACTTCACAGGCTCGCTGGCCGGCCGGCTCGTGCTGACGGGTGGCCTCGGCGGGATGGGGGGGGCCCAACCGCTCGCCGCAACGATGCACGACGGCGTTTGCCTCGCCGTCGAGGTCGACCCCGCGCGGGTGCAACGTCGCCTGGAGACCCGCTACGTCGATCGCTCCACCAACTCTCTGGATGAGGCGCTGCGCTGGTGCGAGGAGGCGAAGCGTCACGGTCGGGCGCTCTCGGTCGGGCTCGTGGGCAATTGCGCGGAGGTGCTCCCCGAGCTCGTCCGGCGCGGCTGCGCTCCCGACGTGGTGACCGATCAGACCTCCGCCCACGATCCGCTCAACGGCTACATCCCGGCGGGTCTCACGCTCGCGGCGGCGACGGCATTGCGGCGCAGCGCCCCCGAGGAGTATCTGAAGCGGTCGGCCGCGAGCATCGCGCTGCACGTGCAGGCCATGCTCGCGCTGAAACGCGGCGGCGCCGTGACCTTCGACTACGGCAACAACATCCGCACCGAAGCGAATGCCGCCGGCGTCGCGGATGCGTTCGAGATCCCCGGCTTCGTACCCGAATACATCCGACCGCTGTTTTGCGAGGGGAAGGGGCCGTTCCGGTGGGTGGCCCTCTCGGGTGACCCGCGAGACGTGCAGCGCACCGACCGTCTGGTGCTGGAGCTCTTTCCCGAGGAGCGCCAGCTGCGGCGCTGGATCGAGCTCGCCCGGGAGCGGGTCGTGTTCCAGGGACTGCCCGCCCGGATCTGCTGGCTGGGACAGGGCGAGCGCGCACGTTTCGGGTGCGCGCTGAACGACCTGGTGAAGCGCGGTGAGATCGCGGCGCCGGTCGTGATCGGTCGCGACCACCTCGACACGGGCTCGGTGGCCTCGCCCTTCCGAGAGACCGAGGCGATGCGGGACGGGTCCGACGCGATCGCGGACTGGCCGATCCTCAACGCATTGCTCAACACGGCGTCGGGCGCGGGCTGGGTGTCGTTCCACCACGGCGGCGGAGTGGGTATCGGCAACTCGCTGCATGCGGGGCAGGTGAGCGTCGCGGATGGATCGGCCGCGGCGGGACGACGGCTCGAGCGCGTGCTCACCAACGATCCCGGGATTGGCGTGGCGCGGCATGCGGACGCCGGCTATCCCGAGGCCATCGAAACGGCGCGCCGCCACGGGATTCGCCTGCCGATGCACGAGGGGGAGCAGGGGGCGCACGACTGAAGACTCTTCTCGTGGGCGCGAGGCAGATCGTGACGTGTCGCGGACCCGCTCGCGCCCGCCGCGGTGGTGAATTGGCGGACCTGGAAGTGCTGCAGGACGCCGCCGTGCTGATCGACGGCGAGCGAATCGCCTGGGTCGGTCCGCGCTCCGACGCTCGCGACCTCCATTCCGCATTCCACATTCCGCAATCCGCAATCGACGTGGTGGAGGTGGCGGGCGTCCTTTTCCCGGGCTTCGTGGATTGTCACACCCACGCGGTGTTCGGGGCCCCGCGGCTCGATGACCAGGAGCGCCGCGCGCTGGGCGAAGACTACAAGACCATCGCCGCCGGCGGTGGCGGCATCCTCCAGTCGGTGCGAGACGTCCGCGCGCGCCGCGAGGCGGACCTGCTCGCCCTTACGCGCGCGCGTGTGGCAACGCTGCTGGCGCACGGCAGCACGACGATCGAGGTCAAGTCGGGCTACGGCCTCGATCCCGCCACCGAGCTCAAGCAGCTGCGCGTGATCCGTGACGCCGCGGCGTCCGGACGCGCGACACTCGTGCCGACCTTTCTCGGAGCCCACGAAGTCCCCCCCGAGTTCCGCGACCGGCGCGCCGACTATGTGCGGCTGGTGTGCGACGACATGATTCCCACGGTGGCGCGGGAGCAGTTGGCCGTCGCGTGCGACGTGTTCTGCGAGCCGGGCGTGTTCGATCTCGCCGAGACGCGCGCCATTCTCGAGGCCGCCGGTCGGCACGGCCTCGCGGTGAAGCTGCACGCCGACGAGCTCGACGGCTCGGGCGGCGCCGAGCTCGGCGTGGCTCTGGGTGCCGCGTCCGTCGACCATCTCGCCGGCATCTCCGAGGCCGGGATTCGGGCCCTCGCCGCGAGCGACACGGTGGCGGTGCTGCTCCCCGCCACCCTCACGTTTCTCGGCAAGCCCACACATGCGCCCGCTCGGCGGCTCGTCGAGGCCGGTGCCGCCGTGGCGCTCGCCACCGACTTCAACCCGGGGTCGTCGCCCACCGTGAGCCTGCCCCTGGTCATGGTGCTGGGCGTCTCGCAGCTGGGCCTGCGGCACGCCGAGGTCGTCACGGCCGTGACCGTGAACGCCGCCGCGGCGCTGGGGCTCGCCCGAGACCGGGGCCAGATCGCGCCGGGTTTTCGCGCGGACTTGGTCTCCTATGGCGTGTCGGACTGGCGGGAAGTCGCGTACTGGTTGGGCGAAAATCTCGTAACCGCCGTCTGGACAGGAGGTTCCGCTTGTCCGCCCTCCCCAGCGCCGGTATCTTTAGGGCTCCATGTCCAAGCTTGAGAAGCAGAAGGAAAAGGCCAGAGGCCTCGAGACCAAGGACCCCCGGGGGGCCATCGAGGCGTGGCTGGAAGCGCTGAAAGCACAGGAGGCAGATGGGGAGCCGAACCCGGACCTCTCCATCTTTAATCGCATCGGCGACCTGTATCTCAAGGTCAAGGACCCCGCCCAGGCGGCCGATTACTACGACCGGGCGGTGGACAAGTACGCCGAGCTCGGCTTCCACAACAACGCCATCGCGATGTGCAACAAGGTGCTGCGCAACGCGCCCGCACGGCAGACGACCTATCTCAAGCTCGCCAAGCTGTATGCGGCCAAGGGGTTCATGGCCGAAGCCAAACAGAACTTCCTCGAGTACGCCGAGCGGATGCAGAAGGCGGGAAAGATCCAGCATGCCTTCGCGGCGCTGAAGGAGCTCGCCGACATCTCGGCGGAGAGCGCTCATCTGCGGGAGCTGCTGGAAGAGCATCTGCGGATGTATGGGGATCCGGAGCGGCGGCCGGTCGGTAGCGCCGCGGCCCCTGCCTCTCCCAAGGCCGAGCCCCGCGTCGAGCCCACGAAGTCGGGGAAGCACAAGTCGTCGAGCCTGGTGTTCCTCGACGTCGACGAGCCGCCGGCGCGCAGGGGCGGGCACACGCCGCGGACGGCGCCGCCCCCCAAACCTCCGCCCGTGCCGGAGCCGGAGCCCGAGCTCGAGCCGGAGCCGGTCGAGGGGTTGATCGAGCCGGTTGCGGCCGAGCCGGATGCGTCCCTCGACATCGAATCCACCAGTCTGGTGGCGGGGCTCGAGCCGACCGTGCCGTCCGATACGCTGGAGGGTTTCGAGACGACGAGCGCGGAATTCGGCGATGTGCGGGTGGACCCGGCCGACGTCCCCTCGTTGCGGGAGGATGTGAGCGTCGATGACGTCGCGCCGATGGCGGAGCTCGAGCCGACGGTGAGCGACGAGGCCAGCACGGCGGAGGTGGAGGAGGAGCTCGAGCCGCTGCTCGACGTGGAGATCGAATTGCCCGAGCCGACCGTCCCGAAAGCGACCCCGCGCGTGTCCCCGGTGACGCCCAAGCGGCCCGGGGCTCCGGCGGCGCCTCCCGCGCCGGCGCCGCGCCCGGCGGTCGGGCCGCCGCCGCGGGTGACGGGACCGAAGCAGCCGGCCCCGAAGTTCGAGCCGCCCCGCGCCGAGCCGGCCAAGGTGAAGCCGGTGGTGCCGAAGCGGCCGCCGGCGCCGCCGCCCGGTCGCAAGACGGTGGTGGAAGTCCCGCCCCTCGAGCTGGAGCCGGATTTCGATAGCGCGGCGACGGACGCGGCACACGAGGTCGACGATCAGCCGCTCGCGATCGACGAGACGCCCGTCGGCGACTCACCCGCCGCGTTTATCCAGACCGAGGCCGACACGTCGATCACGCCGTCGGGGCGCCGGTCCGCCGCGATCGATCTGGGCCTCGACGGCGTAGTGAACCAGGGCGCGGACCGCGGATCGCTCGTCTTCGCGAATATCGACGCCACGCCCGCGCAGCCCACGATCGAAGAGCTGGAAGCGCGGGTGGCCGACGAGCCCGACGATCCCGAGGCGCACCAGGCGCTGGGGGAGGCGTTGATCGAAGCGGGAGAGCGCGAGCGCGGCATCGAGGAGCTGGATCACGCCACGACGGGGTTCGAGAACCGCGGCAAGCTGCCCCACGCGCAGGATTTGGTGGACGAGATCCTGCGGCTCGATCCCAACAGCGTCCGGCACCGCCAGAAGCAGGTGGAGTTTGCGTTCAAGTCGGGTGACAAGGTCAAACTGATCGACGCGTACGTCGAGCTCGCGGACACCCTGCTGCGCGGCGACCTCCCCGACAAGGCGCGTGCGGTGTACCAGCGTGTCGCCGAGCACGATCCGGGGAACGCGCGCGCCACGGCGGCGCTGGCGATGCTGGCCCCGGTGGCACCGCCTCCGCCGCCGCCGAAGGCGAAAACGCCGGCCCGCGGCGCCGAGCAGAAGACGGCGGCGCGCGACGCGAAGCTGAAGGTGCGCGACGAAGCCACCGATTCCGGGGAGTTCGTGGACCTGAGCGCGATGATCCTGGACGAGGAAATGCCCGAGCGCGACACCCGCATGAAGGTGGCCGACGAGGAGCCGACGGGCGACGAAGAGCAGGACTTCCAGGATATGCTGCAGCGCTTCAAGCAGGGGATCGACGAAAACATCGACGAGGCCGACTTCCAGGCCCATTACGACCTGGGGGTGGCGTTCAAGGAGATGGGGCTGCTTGACGAAGCGATCGCCGAGCTGCAGAAGGCGCTGCGCGCACCCGAGGGGAAGCTGCGCAGCTCGGAAGCCCTGGGCGTGTGCTTCGTGGAAAAAGGCGCGCACGTGGTGGCGGAGTCGATCCTGCGGCGCGCGCTCGAGCTGCCCGCCTCGGGCGATCAGGAGCGGCTCGGCATCCTCTACTGGCTGGGCCGGGCGCTCGAGGAGCAGGGCAAACGGGTCGAGGCGCGCGACCTGTATGGGCGGGTGTTCGCCGTGGACATCCGGTTCAAGGACGTCGGGGCGCGCCAAAAGGCGCTCGCCAAGGCGAAGTGACATGAGCCAACAACTCGCCCGCGCCACCCTCGGCGACATCCAGCGTCCGGTGGCCGAAGACCTGGAGCGCGTGGCGGACGAGCTGCGGCGCATCATCGCGGCCGCCTTCCCCGTCATCGCCGAAGTCAACGAGCACTTGCTGCGGATGAAGGGCAAGCTGTTCCGGCCCACCCTGCTGTTGCTCGCGTGCCGGGCGGCGGGCGCGGACGAGCCGCGCGGCGTGACGCTCGCGGCGGTGGTCGAGCTGATTCACCTCGCCACCCTGGTGCACGACGATTCCGTCGACCACTCGGTGCTGCGCCGCGGCATGCCGACCATCAACGCGCTGTTCTCGCACCAGATCGCGGTGATCATGGGCGACTACCTCTACTCGCGCGCCATCATCGAGCTGGTGCGCCTCGAGGACCTGGAGCCGCTGCGCGTGTTCGCGCGGGTGACGAACGAAATGACGGTCGGCGAAATGCGCCAGCTCGAAGCCCACGACAAGCTTTCCTATGGAGAGGAGCAATACGACGAGCTGATTCGGGCGAAAACGGCTTCGCTGCTCTCCGGCGCGTGTGAGGTCGGGGCGTTGCGCGCGCCGGCAGCGTATCGGGAGGCGCTCGCCCGGTTCGGCATGCGGCTCGGGATGGCGTTCCAGATCGCGGACGACCTGCTGGACTACACGGCGGCGGAGGCGGTGACCGGGAAGCCGTCGGGGCTGGACCTGCGGGAGCACAAGGTGACGCTGCCGCTCATCGCGGCGCTGGGTGACATGGCGCCCGAGGACCGCCGGCTCGTGGCCGAGCTGATGGGTACCCCCGAGCCGCCCGACGCGCTGGTGGCGGATGTGATCCGGCGGGTCGGCGCCGCCGGCGGCCTGGACTACGCCCGCCGGCGCGCGCTCGAGCTGGCGCAGCAGGCGGAGGCGGAGCTCGAGGTGCTCCCGACGTCGCCCGCCCGCGACGCGCTGCGCGACAGCATCGCCTACGCCGTGGAGCGGCGCAACTAAGCCGTGGCGCAAGGCCCGCGCAGGCCGCTATTTTACCTCGGAGTGCTGGCCACCGGCTTCGTGGTGGGAGGATTCCTGCACTCGCTGCTGCGCCGGTTTCTGCCGCAGGGGCCGGCGAAGGATATCTTCACCTGGGCGGTGACCCCCACGCTGGGACCGATTCACATGGACCTGCTGGTGGTGTCGATCACGCTCGGGCCGATCGGGTTCGACGTATCGCTGCTCGCGCTGGTGGGCGTCGCGCTGGCGTACTACGTGGCCCGGTCGATCTTCTGACGTGAGGCGTCTATGTTCGGGGACCTGTCGTTCAGCCACATCCTGATTCTCCTGCTCGTGCTCGTGCTGGTGTTCGGCGCGAAGCGGATTCCGGAAATCGGATCCTCCCTGGGGCAGGGGATCAAGGAGTTCAAGCGGAGCCTCAAGGAGGCCACCGGCGATGACCAGCCGCTCGCGCCGCCGCGCAGCGTGCCGCCCGCCGCGTCGGGGTCCGTTCCTTCCAGTGGCGATCCGAAGCGCTTGAGCGACTAGCTCTCGCTCGCGGCCGCCGCGGGACGGAAGATCTCGTTGCGGCGGTCCACGATCGTCGCCTTCGCGCGCAGGGCGGCAAGGTACTGCTGGATGCGCGCCTGCTCGATCGGTCGGGTCAGCGTCTCCCGTTGCTGATCGCGTTGCTTCCGCCAGGCGGCCGAATCGGCGGCCGTCCGAGTGATCCCCTGCAACAGGAACAACCCCGTCTCGCCGGCGATGAGCGGACTGCGCTCGCCGGGGCGCAGCGCGAACGCCGCCCCCAGTACGACGGGGTTACGCGTGAACTCGGGCCCGGCGGTCACCCGCGTGAACGGCCCCTCCTGCTGCGTGCGCAGACCGCGCGCGCGAGCGGCGGCCGGGAGATCGCTGGCGTCGCGCAGCTCCCGCGCCACCTGCTGCGCATGCTCCCGGGCCAACGCCTTTTTCTTCTCGTGGCGCGCCTCGTCGAGCACGCGGGCGCGCACTAGTGCCAGCGGCGGCACGCCGGCCGGCTCGAGCGAGTCGAGGCGGAACACGTAGCTGGCCCGCGGCCCGTCGATCACCGGGCTCGTTTCACCGAGGCGGGCGTCGAACGCCCAGACGCTCACGTCGGGGACGGGGCCCTCGGGGAGCACGAGCCGCTCGCCCTGCACGAGCTTGGGCGCCCGCCCGAGCGGCAGGTGGAGCGCGTGCGCGGCGCTGTCGAGTCGGTGACCATCAGTCTGATCCCCCGCTAGCCGGTCGAGCGTGTCGGTGCGTGCGTCGATCGCATCGAGATGCGGTCCCTGGGGGGCGATCCCGACGAGGATATGCCGCGCGTGGACGGAGTCGCCCTTCGCCGCATCGATGCGGATCAGGTGATACCCAAACCTCGACTGCACTGGCTCGCTCACAACGCCGACCGGCAGCGAACGGAGCCCCGCGACGAAGCGGGGGTCGAAGCCCGGTTGGTTGCGCTTGATCCAGCCCAGGTCGCCACCTCGGGCGCCGCTGCCCGAGTCCGCCGACTCCTTCTTCGCCACGTCCTCGAACTTCGCCTTGCCGCCGGTGATCTCCGCCCGCAGGGCGCGCACCCGGCCGAGCGCGGCCGCGCTGTCCCGGGCGTCCGGGACGCGCGGCTGCGCCACGTAGCTGAGCCACGCGGCGGCCGGTCGCTTCAAGTCGTTCTCGTGGGTGTCGTAGTACTGCTGCAGCTCGGCGTCCGACACCGGCGTGAGCGAGTCGGGCACGTCCTCCGGTCGGATCGCGAGCACCGCGACGGTCACCGCTTCGTGCTGATCGCGCCAGATGCGCCAGAGCTTGGCGTCGGAGACGTACACATCCGCGGTGAGGTACTCCTGCAGCTTGCGCTGGGGGAGGTAATCGCGGTACAGCTGCTCGATCTGGCTGGTGAACTCGGGTCCCGCACTCGACAGATAGCGCTGCCACTTCGTGATGTCGAACTGGCCGTTGGTTTGAAACGTGGCCTCCTGCAGCACCTGCTGCAGGATTTGCGGGGGCGGCCCGCTGCGCGCCGCCTGGATGATTTCCGCGTCCGACACCGTGATCCCGAGCCGCCGGTAGGCGCGCTCCAGCAGGATATTGTGAATGAACTGATCAGCGACCTGGTTCTGGACCTGCTGCTCGTCCTCGCGGCTCAGACGCGCGCCCCCCTGCTGTCGCCGGTACTGCTCGAGGGCCGCCTGGTACTGCAGCTGGAACGGCTGCGACCGGACCACCTCGCCCTCGACCTTGAGCACCACATCCTTGCCACCACCCAGGATGTCGGTAACCTGACCGAGCGCCAGCCAGGCGACGAACGAGATGGCCAGCACGTAGAACACTGGCTTCACGATGGCGCGCATCGAGCGCATCATAGGGACTCAAAACTCCGAGTAGCGCACGTGGGAAGGGGCTTAAGTCTAAGAACGACAACGGGAAAACTCAAGCGATTCGAGTCGTTTCCAATTGACAGCGCGCCCGAGCAAACACTATCTTCGTCCAATTCCCACAACCACTTAGGCCGTGGCCTACACCAGCGAGATCGAAAAGCTCGAAAAGCGATGGGCCGAGAATCCCAAGGGGCGGAACTTCGCGCCCTTGGCAGACGCCTATCGCAAAGCAGGAGAACTAGATAGAGCGATCGAGCTGTGTACGGCGGGCCTCGAGCTGCACCCCGACTACGTCAGCGCCCACATCGTGTTGGGGCGCTGTCTCATGGATCAAAAGAACGACCCGGGCGCGTCCGACGTGTTCCGCAAGGTGCTGGCGCTCGACCCGGAGAACGTGCTGGCGCTCAAGATCCTGGCCGACATCGCGGAGCGCGGCCACCGCTACGCCGAAGCGGTCGATTGGCTGACCCGCCTGCTCAATGCCGACCCGATGAACGGCGATGCGGCGGAAGCGTTGACGCGGGCCAGGAGCAGAGCGGCCCAATCCGCGGGCCAATCGAGCCCCCCACCGGTTGCGGCACCGGTTCGCGCTGCCGTCCCGGAGCAGGTGGTGCGATTGGTGCCCGAGCCGCCGCCGCCTCCGCCGCGTCGAGACTTCGTGGTCGAGCACGAATCAGAAGCTCGCGTCGCGGACGTCGTGCCCGCCAAGGCGGCTCCCCCGTCCGGCGAGATCGAGACGTACGATGGCACGCTCGATTTCAACTCGGTGGCTCATGACGCGGCCAAGGCGGAGGGGCTCGAAGTGCAGGAAGAAGTGGAGCTCAAGCCGCAGGACCTGGTGGTCGAGGGATTGGCGCACACGCAATACGAGAGCGCACTCGCACCGCCGCCCGGAGTCCCGGACCCCGACGACGAGCAGCCGACGATCGACCTGCCGTTGATCATGCCCGACGACGAACCTGCGCCGCCAGTCGCGGGAGCGGCGCCCGCGGCGGTGACGCTCTCGGACGACGACGGCGCGGCGGACACGGCGGCGCTGTCGCGCGCCGAGCCGGTAGTCACGGAAACCATGGCGGAGCTGTATCTGCGCCAAGGACACCGGGACGAGGCGCTGCGCGTCTATCAGGCGTTGCTTGCCCAGCGACCGGGGGACCAGCGGCTGCGGGCGCGGGTCGCCGGCCTGGCGTCCGGCGACTCCCGGGCGAGCGGGGCGGAGACGGGGGAGTCCGTACCGACCTTTTTACGGAGAATCCTGGCGGGCCGGCCGCCGGCTGGCCGCGCGGTCGCATCCGCCGATCCCGCGCCCTTTCCCCTGCCCGAGTATTCGGGTTCGCCGCTCGACAGTGCGTTCGCCATCGCGCCGCCCGAGCTCGATCCGGTGCCCGAGATCGTGGCGCCCGGCGAGGCCAGCCGGCCCGCCGACGACAGCATCACACTCGACGCCGTGTTCGGCGAGGAGAGCCCGCACAGCGCCGTGGCGACGGAGGCGAGCGCGCCGCCAGAGGAGCCGGCACCGGCGACTGCGCCGCCCCCGCCCGGCGGGTTCTCGTTCGACCAGTTCTTCACCCCGCCGTCCGCTCCCGCTCCCCCGGGTGGTGGCCCCCCGGCGGCCGAAGGCGGCGCGGCGCCCGCGGGTCCGGCCCGCGGCTCCGGCTCGAGGGTCCGGCCCCCGATGGAGGACGAGGGCGACCTCGATCAGTTCCAGGCCTGGCTCCGGGGCCTCAAGTCCTAGTGCCGTTCCAACGCTTCGCGCGCGAGCACGCCTTCCCGATGGCCCGCCCCTGCACGTTGGAACGGCACTAGTGCACATCGCCGTGTTGAACGGCCCGAACCTGAATCTGCTGGGCGAGCGCGAGCCGGAGCTGTACGGGCGGACGACGCTGGCGGAGATCGAGGCGCGCACGCGCGAGCGGGCGCGCGCCCTCGGCATCGACGTGTCCTGGACCCAAACGAATCACGAGGGCGAGCTGGTCGACGCGATCCAGGGGCTCAAGGGCAAGGCGGACGGGCTGGTCATCAACGCCGCGGCGTACACGCACACCAGTCTCGCCGTGCGCGACGCGCTGCTCGCGGTGCGCCTGCCGTTCGTCGAAGTGCACCTATCCAACCTGTTCGCCCGCGAGCCCGAGCGGCGGCGCTCAATGCTCGCGGATGCCGCGGTGGGCATGGTGACGGGGTTCGGCGCCGAGAGCTATCGGCTGGGACTCGAGGGCCTGGTCGGGTATCTCCAGGCCCGCCATGGCCCCTGACCGGCGGCGCGCGCGGCAGGAGGCGCTCGTGCGGGCGCTCGACGCCGAGGGGTTGGACGGACTGCTCGTCACGTCGCGCGCCAACATCCGCTACCTCACCGGCTTCTCCGGCTCGGCGGCCCTCGTGGCCGTGACGCGCGGCGACGTGCTGCTCGTGACGGATTTTCGCTACGACGAGCAGGCGCGCGCCGAAGCGGGGGCGGTGGCGCGCGTCGAGGTCGAAGGCACGAGCGTGTGGGACCGCTTTTTCCGGGAACTCGCGACGCTCGGGCCCCTCACGGAGATCGGGTACGAGGCCCACGCGCTCACGGTGCACGACGCCCGCCGCTTCGCCGAGGCCGGCAAGCCGTGGCGCTGGCGGCCGGTCACCGAGCTGGTGGAACGGCTCCGCGCGGCGAAGGACGAGGGTGAGGTGGCGGCGATCCGCGCGGCCGCCCTGCTCGCCGGTGAGGCCCTGCGCCGCACCCTCGCGCAGGTGCGTCCGGGCATGACCGAGCTGGCGATTGCCGGTCTGCTCGAGGGGGCGCTGCGCCAGCTGGGGAGCGAGGGACACCCCTTTCCGACCATCGTGGCGTCGGGGCCACGCAGTGCCTTGCCACACGCGCGCTCGAGCGGACGGATCGTGGCGACGGGCGAGTGGCTGCTCTTGGACTTCGGGGCGCAAGTCGACGGGTATTGCGCCGACATCACCCGCACCGTGGTCGCGGGCGCGCGGGCCAGCGAGCGGCAGCGCGCGCTGTATGGGGTGGTGTACGAGGCCCAGCGCCGGGCGCGCGCCGGCGTGCACGCGGGGATGAGCGGGCGGGACGCCGACGCCCTGGCCCGGGACCCGATCGCGGCGCGCGGGCTGGGCGAGGCGTTCGGGCACTCCCTCGGCCACGGGCTGGGGCTCGAGGTGCACGAGGCGCCCCGCCTGTCGAAGACCAACGCCGAGCCGCTGCCCGGCGGCGCGGTGGTCACGGTGGAGCCAGGCGTGTACCTCGCGGGGGAGGGTGGTGTGCGTATCGAGGACGATGTGCACCTCCCCCCGGATGGCGCCGCGGCGGAGCTCCTGTCGGACGGGCTGACGGACCTCGTGGAGGTCGTGTAACTTTGGACCCTATCCTGCGCGACCGGGAGACATGAAGCTCGACATCATCGCCCAGCTGGTGCAGATCCTGAAGGATGCGCCCGAGCTGGGGGCGATCGAGGTCCGCCGGGGTTTGTTCGGGTCCTGGTCGGTCGTGCGGCTGACCAAAGCCGGGCATCAGACGAACGCCGGCGGTCAGCACGTGGTCGTGACGCAGGCACCAGGCGCGGAGACGGCGGCCGCCTCCGCAGCAGCCCAGCGGGCGCCCGCTGCTCCGGGAGGGGGAGCTGGGGGGGGGGGCGTCTCCGCTCCGCCCTCGCCCCTCCTGGAGATCAAGTCGCCCATGGTGGGGACGTTTTACGCGGCCCCGGAGCCGGGGGCCGGGCCCTACGTCAAGGCGGGCAGCCGCGTGGCGCCGCGCCAGGTAGTGTGCATCATCGAGGCAATGAAGATCATGAACGAAATCGAGTCCGAGGTGGCGGGCGTCGTCCGGGAGGTGCTGGTGGAGAACTCCCAGCCCGTCGAGTTCGGACAGGCCCTTTTCCGAGTCGACCCCCATGCCTGAAGCTCCCCCCAGCGGCCCGACCTTCAACTTCAAGGCGGCCATCACCCATATGGTCCAGCGCAACGCGTCGGACCTGCTCTTGAAGGTGGGCCGGCCGGCGACGATCCGGGTGAACGGCGAGCTGGTGTCGCTGGAGAGCGCGCCGCTCAAGCCCGAGGAGCTGAAGTCGCTGGCCGAGCAGATCATGACCCCGCGTCAGGTGAAGGAATTTGCCGAGCACAAGGAGGCGGACTTCGCGATCGGCGTGCCGGGGGTGGGACGGTTCCGGACCAACGTGTACCAGCAGCGCGGGACGGTGGCGTTCGCGTTCCGGGCCATTCCTTACGAAGTCAAAACGATCCGCGACTTGAACCTGCCGCCGGTGCTCGAGGAGATCGGGCTGCGGCCGCGCGGTCTGGTGCTGGTGACGGGCGTGACGGGGTCGGGCAAGTCGACGGCGCTGGCGGCCATGATCAACCACATCAACACCAGCCGCCGCGTGAACATCATCACGATCGAGGATCCGATCGAGTTCCTGCACCGCGACAACCTGGCCAACATCTCGCAGCGCGAGGTGGGGAACGACACGCTGTCGTTCAACGCGGCGCTGCGTCATGTGTTGCGTCAGGCGCCCGACGTGATCCTGATCGGTGAGATCCGCGATATGGAGACGCTCGACACCGCGCTGAAGGCGGCCGACACCGGGCATCTGGTGTTCTCGACGCTCCACACGACGGACGCGACCCAGACGATCAACCGGGTGATCTCGTTCTTCCCGCCGCACCAGCACGACGAAGTGCGGCACCTGCTCTCGACGGCGTTGCAGGCGATCGTGTCGTTGCGGCTGGTGCCGCGCAAGGACGGGAAGGGGCGCGTCCCGGCGTCGGAAGTGCTGATCAACACCGCCGCGGTGCAGGAGAACATGCGCGACCTGACGAAGTCGCTGTCGATTCCCGACCTGATCGCGCAGGGCTCGGTGCAGTACGGCATGCAGAGCTTCGATCAGTCGCTGTTCCACTGGTACCAGCAGGGCATGGTGAGCTACGAGAGCGCGATTTTCTACGCCACGAACCCGAGCGAGTTTGCGCTCAAGGTTTCGGGGGTCGACTCCGGGGAGAGCCAGTCGTTTGGCGGGACCACGGCCGCGGCGGGCCTGCGCGGCGACATCACGCCTTAAATGTTCAAGAAGGTGCTGATTGCCAACCGCGGGGAGATCGCCCTGCGGGTGATTCGTGCGTGCAAGGAGCTGGCCATCGAGACGGTGGCCGTCTATTCCGAGGCGGATCGCGACAGCCTGCACACGCGCTTCGCCGATGACGACGTGTGCATCGGGCGGGCGCCGGCGCGCGACAGTTACCTGAACATTCCGCGCATCATCGCCGCGGCCGAGATCACGGGCGCGGACGCCCTGCACCCCGGCTACGGCTTTCTCGCCGAGAACGCCGAATTCGCCGACATCGTGCGCACGTCGAACATCACGTTCGTCGGCCCGACGGGCGAGCAGATCCGCCAGATGGGCGACAAGGCGGCGGCGCGCAAGCTCGCCCAGCGGCTCAAGGTGCCCACGGTGCCCGGGTCGCCGGGCCCGGTGGAGGACGCGGAGACGGGGCTCAAGCTGGCCGAGAAGCTGGGCTTCCCGGTGATCATCAAGGCGGCGGCGGGCGGGGGCGGCAAGGGAATGCGGGTGGCGCAGGACGGTGAGCAATTCCCGCAGGCGTTCTCGCTGGCCAAGCAGGAGGCGCTGGCCGCGTTCGGCTCGGATGAGGTCTACCTCGAGAAGTATCTCGCCCGGCCGCGGCACATCGAGATCCAGATCATGGGCGACACCCACGGGCGCATCATGCACCTGTGCGAGCGGGACTGCTCGGTGCAGCGGCGCCACCAGAAGCTGGTCGAGGAAGCCCCGAGCCCGGTCGTGGACGCGACGCTGCGCCACGACATCGGCGACGCGGCGGTGCGGCTCGCCGAAGCGATCGGCTACGTGGGAGCGGGGACGATCGAGTTCCTGCTCGACGAAGACGGCTCGTTCTACTTCATGGAGATGAACACGCGCATCCAGGTGGAGCACCCCGTGACCGAGATGTGCACCAACTTCGATCTCGTGAAGGAACAGATCCGCGTGGCCGCGGGCGAGCCGCTGTCGTTCGTGATGAACGGCAACCGGCTGCGGGGGCACGCCATCGAGTGTCGCGTGAATGCGGAAGATCCGGCGCGCAATTTCCAGCCCAGTCCGGGGACGATCACCGCCTACCACCCGCCGGGCGGGCCGGGCGTGCGCGTCGACACCCACATCTACGCGGGCTACACCGTGCCCCCGTTCTACGACTCCCTGCTCGCGAAGGTGATCGTCCACGGCAACAGCCGGGCCGAAGCGCTGGCCCGCATGCGCCAGGCGCTCGACTCGTTTATCATTGAGGGCGTGACCACGACCATTCCCTTCCTCAGTCGGGTCATGCGCCATCCCGACTTCGTCGCGGGCCGCGTGGACACCAAGTTCCTCGAGCGCGAGCCCCAGCTGCTCCAGCCACCCGCATGAAGATCGACGTCCACTTCACGCCGCTCGGCCTCGGCGCGGGGGATCTCGCCGGCCGGGGCGTCGTCGTCATCGACGCCCTGCGCGCGACGACCACGATCATCACGGCCCTGGCGAACGGCGCCAAGGCGGTGATCCCCGCCGCCACCTCCGAGGAGGCGGTCCGCCTCGCCTCGAACCTCGAGAAGGACGGCGTGCTGTTGGCCGGCGAGCGCCGCAGCGTGAGAATCGAAGGGTTCGCGCTGGGCAACTCGCCGCGGGAGATGGTGCCCGCCGTCGTGGCCGGCAAAACGATCGTACTCGCCACGACGAATGGCACGCCCGCCCTGGTCGCCGCGCAGGGCGGAGAGCCGGTGCTGGTGGGCGCCCCCGTGAACTTCAAGGCCCTGGTCGAGCGCGCCCGGGCGGTGCTGCTCGGGCCGCGCGATCTGGTGCTCATTTGCGCCGGCCGCGAGAAGCAGTTCGCCATCGAGGACGCCTATACGGCGGGGCGCGTGATCAAGGCCGTCAAGAAGGGTCTCCGCAAGTTGGCCCTGAACGACGCGGCGCGTGCCGCCCTCGCCCTCACCGACGAGCTCACCAGCTGGGCGGAGGCGATGGAGGGCTCCGAAGCGGCGCACCAGCTGGGCGACGTGGACCTGGACGGCGACGTGGCCTTTGCCGCCCGGCCCGACCGCTTCGCCGTCGTCCCCACCTACGCGGACCGCCGCATCACATGAACGCGAAGGCGCGCCAGGAGCTGGTCGGCATCGGCGCCCTCGTCATCGGGCTGTTCCTCGGACTCACGCTGCTGCGCCTCCCCATCACCGGGAGCTGGGGCGACCGCATCGGGTCGCTCCTGTGGCGGGCGCTGGGCGGCGGCTCGGCGGTGCTGCCGTTGCTGGGAATCGGGTGGGCGCTCGCCGCCTTCGAGCGCCTGGGCAGCCTCTCGTCGGCGCGGACGGCCGCGCTCGGCGTGGGACTCGTGCTGCTGCTGCCCTACGGTATCGGGACCGTCACTGGCACCCGCTTCCCCTCGGACTATGCCCTGTGGAGCCCCACCCAGCGGCTCGTGGGCGTGGCGCCGGCGCTGGTGGCGCACGCCATCCATCAGGCGGTGGGGACGGCTGGAGCCGCGCTGATCGGCGTGTTCGCGCTCTCGGCGCTGGGCATCCTCACGGTCGGGTGGCATCCGCTGGTCGCTTTGAGAACACGGGAAACGGGAATCGGGAAACGGGAAACGGAGAAGCCGACCAAGCCCAAGCCCGTCGAGAAAGAGCCGCCGCAGCGCGCGTTGCCCTCCACCTTTCCCGTTTCCCGTTTCCCGAAGGACCGGAAGCAGAAGAGCGCGCCGGTCCCCAAACTGGCACAGGTCCCCGCCGGCGTTTTGATACCGCCGATCGAGCTGTTGAACCCCGCCCCTCCGGAGGACGGCGAGGCCGGGCTCGTACAGATCGAGCAGATGGGCCAAAAGCTAATCGAGACGCTGCAGACGTTCCGCGTGGAAGGCTCGATCGCCGGTCGCACGGTGGGGCCGGTCGTGACCCAGTATGAGGTGGCGCCTGGCCCGGGCGTAAAGGTGGGGCGCATCGCCTCCCTGGCCGACGATCTGGCCCTCGCGATGCGGGCGCCATCGCTGCGGATCGTGGCGCCGATTCCGGGCAAGGCCGCGGTCGGAATCGAAGTGCCCAATCCGATCCCCCGCATGGTGCACGTGCGTGAGCTGATCGAGGGCGCCGATTACCAGCGGGCGAACCGCGCCCTGCCGCTGGGTTTGGGCAAGAATCTGGAGGGCGAGCCGGTGATCGCGGACCTCGCCAAGATGCCGCACCTCCTGATCGCCGGCGTTACGGGCTCCGGCAAGTCGGTGTGCATCAACACGATCATTACGAGCCTGATCTACACGCACCCACCCGAGCGGCTGAAGCTGCTGATGATCGACCCGAAGATGGTCGAGCTGTCGATGTACGAGAAGCTGCCGCACCTCGGTCTACCGGTGGTGACCAACCACCAGAAGGCCGCGAGCGTCCTCAAATGGGCGGTGTGGGAGATGGAGCGGCGCTACCGGCTGCTGCACGCGAACCACGCGCGCAACATCGTCGACTTCAACAAGAAGGTCGATGACAAAAAGCCGCTCAAGGGGCCGCGCGAGACCCTGGCGACGCAGGCCGGAATCCAGAAAGAGCTGCCGCTGGACGGCGAGTACACGGGCGGGGTCGTGCCGTACATCGTGCTGATCGTGGACGAGCTCGCGGACCTGATGCTCACAGTGCAGAGCGAAATCGAGACGCCCCTCGCCACGCTGGCGCAGAAGGCCCGCGCGATCGGTATCCACCTGGTGCTCGCGACCCAGCGCCCTTCCGTGAACGTGATCACCGGGCTCATCAAGGCCAACTTTCCCTGCCGCGTCGCCTTCCGCGTGTCGGCCAAGGTGGACAGCCGCACGATCCTCGACCAGAACGGGGCGGAGACGCTGCTCGGCAACGGCGACATGCTGTTCCTGCCGCCTGGGAAGAACGAGCCGCAGCGCGTGCAGGGGGCGTTCATTTCGACGGAGGAGACCGAGCGGCTGATGGACTGGTACAAGGCCCACGCCGAGCGAGCGGCGGCGCCGGCGGGCGCGAGCATCGACGAGCAGGTCGCGGCGCTCGAGGAGGCGGAAAAGGCGGCGGAAGAGGGACGAGGAACGGGGGAAGAGGGCACGCCGGGTGAGCGGGACTCGCTGTTCCGCCAGGCGGCCGAGGTGTGCATCCAGAATCAGCTCGGCTCGACGTCGCTGCTGCAGCGGCGCATGAGCATCGGCTACGGGCGCGCCGCCCGCATCATCGATCAGCTCGAGCTCGCCGGCATCCTCGGACCCGCCAACGGGTCCAAACCGCGCGATGTGCTGGTGGGGCTGGACGAGTTAGACGAGATCTGTCGCGCGTAGGTCTATCCCTTTTGAAACCCCTAAAAACCGAAAAACCCCCAAATGACTTGCGTGGGGGCTCGTCGTGATGTACTATCGCAAACGGGTGCGGCGGGGGTGGAGATGCGGGGACGCAACGAGAGTCGTGTCACGATGACACGGACCGCGCCAGCGCAGTTCACCATCGCTGCTCAGAGCAAACCCGTCGAAAGACGGTGACGCAGAGTCACGGGACTACGGCGACGCGACGTCGCTAGGTCCGCCGGGCCGCCAGCGAAACGACCACACGGTCTTTGTCGGCGGCCCTTTGTCTTGCCCGCCCCAGAGATCGCGACGAGCCGTGAAAGGAACGCCCGCGTCCATGCCGTTCGGGTTCAAGCTGTCGCATCGTCTTTCGCTGACCAAAGCGGCGGTCGTCCCCGCCGCCGTGCGCGCGCGCGATACGGTCCCGTCGCCCACCCGTCGTACCGATACCACTCCCCATTCATTTGTCGCCGCACCCGCTGCCTCCGGGCAGCGCGCGAGCGCCATGGAGCAGACACCATGACCTTCTTGCACAAGCTGGCACACCGATTGGCGCGGCTTCGAGGCCGCTTAGCCGGGGTCGCCCTCACGCTGCTCGCCACGGCGCTGGTGGGCTCGTGCGAGAAACCTGTGGGGATCACCGATTCGGGAACCAACAACGTCGCGCAGTTCGCGGTCTACCCCCACACGATGACACTCCGCACCGGCCAGACGGCCGACTTCATGGCGGTCGCGCTCGCGAGCACCGGTGACACCGTCAGCGTGGCGGTGACGTGGAGCGCCACCAGCGGCGCCATCATGGATACCAGCAGCAACGGCGGCCGCCACTACGGTAAGTACAAGGCCGGCTCGGACACTGGCAAGGTGAAGCTCATCGCCACCGGTCATCCGGGCAACGTGTCGGACACGGCGACCGTGGCGGTGACCCTCCCCCCTGTTTCGGCGGTGAGCGTGAGCCCGGCGTCGGCGAGTGTGCAGCCCGGGCAAACCCTCCAGCTGACGGCGACCACGTTGGACTCGGCCGGGAACGTGCTGACAGGGAGAACCGTGACCTGGTCGAGCAGCAATACGGCGGCCGCGACGGTGAGCAGGACTGGTCTCGTCAGCGGCGTCGCGGCGGGCTCGGCGACGATCACCGCGGCCAGCGAGGGCCAGAGTGGGACGGCCGTGATGGCGGTGACGAACGCTCCCGTAGCCTCGGTCACAGTGACACCGTCGTCGGCGACCGTGTCGGTCGGGCAGACCGCACAACTCACGGCGACTCTCAAAGACGCGAGCGGCAATGTCTTGTCGGGGCGCGCCGTGACGTGGTCGAGCAGCGACACCACGATCGCGCGAGTCAGCGGCAGTGGCGTCGTGACGGCAGTCGCGACCGGGTCCGGGACCATCACGGCCACGAGCGAGGGACAGAGCGGTACGTCGTCGGTCAGTGTCACACCCGTCTCGGTAGCCTCGGTGGCGGTCACTCCGGCCTCGGCGAGCATGCAGGTCGGGCAGACGGTGCAGTTCACCGCGACGCTCAAGGACGCGAACGGCAACACCCTGTCGGGTCGCGTGGTGACGTGGGCGAGTAGCAATACCGGCGTGGCGAGCGTGAGCAACGGCGGCCTGGCGACGGCCAAGGCGGCGGGCACGGCGACGATCACCGCGACGAGCGAGGGCAAGAGCGGGACGTCCACGGTCACGGTGACGAGTGTCCCCGTAGCGTCGGTGACCGTGAATCCGGGGTCGGCCAATCTGCAGGTCGGTCAGACCGTGCAGCTGACCGCGACGCCCAAGGACGCGAGCGGTAACGCCTTGTCGGGTCGCGTTGTCACGTGGGCGAGCGGCAACAGCGGCGTGGCGAGTGTGAGCGGCAACGGGTTGGTTACCGCGAAGGCGGCCGGCTCCGCGACGATCACCGCGACGAGCGAGGGGCAGAGCGGGGCGTCCGCCATCACGGTGACCTCGCCGACGCCCGGGAGTTGCGTCAGCGTATGCCACTACGTCGATGCCGCGTCCGGCAACGACGCGAATGCGGGGACGAGCGCGGCTCCCTGGCGCACCATCCAGCACGCCGCGGACGTGACCAACCCCGGGGACACCGTGATCGTCAATGATGGGGTGTACACCGGGGGTGCCAACGTGGTGACGATCGGCCGCAGCGGCACCGCCGCGGCCTGGCTCGTGTTCCGCGCGGCGCACCTGTGGGGCGCCGTGATCGACGGCCAAAACAACAGCTCCACGACCGGCTTCGAGATCAACGGGAATTACATCCGCGTCCAGGGCTTCGAAGTCCGCAACACCAACCGCTACGGCTTCGACGCCTACGGGGGCTCGGAGAGCGCCGCCGGCAACCACGACATCGACGTTTTGCAGAACCATATCCACGACATCGGTCACATCTGCACCGGCAGCGTGGGTGGCATCGTGGGCGTCGACGCCTATTCGGATAATCTCACGATCGAGCGCAACGTCATCCACGACATCGGCCGCTTGGGGCCGGGCGAGCAGGGGTGCGTGGAGCCGAACGGCAACTGGCAGAACCACGATCACGGGGTCTACAACGGCATCGGCGACAACGTCGTGATCCGCAACAACCTGTTCTACAACTTCACCCACGGCTTCGCGATCCAGCGCTACAATGGGAACGGCGCGGTGACGAACGGGCTCACCATCGTGAACAACACGTTCGCCTTCCCGAACCCGTGGCGCGACAGTCACATCATCATCGCGACGGGCGTGAACAACCTGCTGATCGCGAACAACATCTTCTACCAGCCCACCACGGCAGCAGTGTGGTTCGACACGGGCGGCCTGACCAATGTGACGCTGTCCAATAACCTGTCGTTCGGCGCTGCCATGAGCGAGGGCTTGTCGGGTATGACGTCCGTGGGCAATCTCGTCAACGTCAACCCTGGCTTCGTGAGCGTGTCCGGGCTCGATTTCCACGTGCAGGCGGGCAGTCCGGCGATCGGCGCGGGGATGACGCTGTCGAGCGTGCCGAACGACCTCGACGGCTATCTGCGCTCGGGAACCGCCTATACGATCGGAGCCTACCAGTTCCACTGAGGTAACGCCGGTTCCGGCGCCCTTGTAGCGTCTAGCCCGGGGGAAGCTCGCGAGAGGCGGGCTTCTCCCGGGCTCGGTACTCTAAGCGGCCCGGACGGCTGTAGAGGGCGCGCCACAGGTCCGCCGGGGCCCTGTGGACGCAGCGGTCGGCATAGTTCTTGACTCCCTCCCCGCCCGATGACGGTGCGCTGGCTCGACCATTTGACCCCCTCGACCGCGGGCTCGCCGCGGAGGTGACGGGACGATGTGCGGGATCGTAGGGATCGTCGGCCTCACGCGACCGGTCGACGTGGCCGCGCTGCAAGAGATGAACGATCGCCAGCGGCATCGGGGGCCAGACGGCGAGGGGTTCCTGCTCGCCTGGCCCAAGGGTGGGGGAGGCCGGTTCCGGCACGCGTTTCTGCCCCACACCGACCGATGGGATGCCGCCGCTCCCGTCACGTTGGGGCTGGGACACCGGCGCCTCGCGATACTCGACCTGTCCGACCGGGGCCTGCAACCGCTCACGGTGGGCGACTCCGACGTCTGGATCGTATTCAACGGCGAGATCTACAACCATCAGGAGCTGCGCGCCGAGCTCCAGACGCTGGGGCACTGCTTCACCACGCGCACCGACACCGAGGTGCTGCTGCAAGCCTACCGGCGGTGGGGTGAGGACTGTCTCGCGCGGCTCGACGGCATGTTCGCGTTCGCCGTGTGGGACGGTGCGCGGGGCCGGCTGTTCTGCGCCCGCGACCGCCTCGGGATCAAGCCGTTCTACTATGCCACGCCCCCGGGGGCGTTCATCTTCGCCTCCGAGATCAAAGCGCTGCTCGCCTACCCCGGCCTGGAGGGGCGGGCCGACGACGAGGCCGTGGTGGGCTTCCTGGTCCACGCCAATTGCGATTACGGCGAGCGCACCCTGCTCACGTCGGTGAAGGCGCTGGCGCCGGCCCACGCGCTCACGCTGGACGCGGCGACCGGGCGGTTCGCGCCGCGGGCCTACTGGCGGCTCGAGCCGGCGGCGCAGAACGGGAAGCTGGACGCGACGCGGATCGACGGGCTGCGTGAGCTGCTCCTGGCGACGACGCGGCGGCACCTGATCAGCGACGTTCCGGTGGGGAGCTGTCTCTCGGGCGGGCTCGATTCTTCGACGGTCGTGTCCCTGATCGGGAAGATCTGGCGCGAGCAGCCGGACGCGGCCCAGGCCCTGGGGGACTGCTTCAACACCTTCACGGCATGCTACGAGCAGCGCGAGGTCGACGAGCGGGAGTATGCGCTGGCGGTGGCGCACTCGGTGGGCGCCAACCCGCACCTCGTGTTCCCCGCGCCCGACGACTTCCTGGAGACCTTCGCGCGCATGGCGTGGCACCAGGACATGCCGTTCGGGGAGATGACCTACTACGCGCAGTGGCGCGTCATGCGGGCCGCCAAGGACGCGGGTGTGAAGGTGCTGTTGGACGGCCAGGGGGGCGACGAGGTGTTCGGCGGCTACGCGAAGTTCCGCTACGCCTATCTCGCCTCGCTGCTCCGGTCGGGTCGGTGGATCGGGCTGGCGAAGGAGTTCGGCGCGACCGTGCTGCAGGGCGATCGCTACGTGCTGAACATCCGGAACGGGTACCGCTACTTGCCGCCGCAGCTGCGCCGCGTGCTCGGCGTGGATTCGCTGCTCCGCCGGGCGCTGCGCGGCGACTGGGATCGCGCCGTGATGGGGGAGAGCACGCCCGCGACGCGCTGGTGGCGCTACGCGTCGCACAACGGGGACGGCGCGTCGCCCGCCACCGTGATGCAGCGGATGCAGGTGGACGACATCATGGTCGATACCCTGCCGATGCTCTTGCGGATGGAAGATCGCTCGTCCATGGCGTTCTCCCTCGAGGCGCGCGTGCCGCTGCTCGACCACCACGTCGTGGAATACGGCCTGTCGCTGCCCGACCGGCTCAAGATCCGGAACGGCTGGAGCAAGTTCGCCATGCGGCAGGCGCTGCAGGGGATCATCCCGGACGTCGTGCGGCGGCGCAAGACGAAGCTCGGCTTCGCGGTCCCGGGTCGCCAGTGGCTCACGCGAGAGCTGCGGCCGCAGGTGAGCGCCCTGATCGAGGATTCGCTCAAGTCAGCGAAGTACGTCGATCCCGACGTGCTACGGCGCTGGTACCGGCAATCCCCCACAAAGGGCGGGGGCCGCGCCCAGAGCGCGGAAGCCTATCTCGGCCTGTTCCGCCTGTTGTCGCTGGAGATGTGGATGCGGGCCTTCAGCATCAGCTAGCCGCGGGACGCGCGGGCCCTTCGAGCCCCGCGCCCCAGGGCCAGTCGCCGTCGCCGCGGTTCAAGTGTATCGCGTGGCCGGCGGGATCGACGGCGAAGACCAGTTCTGCAAGTGCCGGAGACGGCGCGAACAGCCACGACGAGGGACCACGCAGGAACCCGGCTCGGGAGAGGGCGCGGCGCCAGGCGCGGTGGCTCTGGTTCGAGATGATCAGGTCCACTTGGCGCTCCGCCAGCGCGTCGCAGCTCGCCCGCACCACGGCTGCCGCGTCCTCCGGGGCGGCAAACGCGTCCACGATGGTGCCCACGCGCATTCCGCCGAAGTGTTCGCTCGAGCCGGTCAGCGAGTCTTGCACCACTGCCCAGCCGATGGTGCGATCGCCACGGGCCATGCGCAGCCGGATGAACGCGTTGCTCTCGGGCGGATAGGTCGCATTCAGCGCCGCCGAGTCCCGGCCGCCGACAAACGAGCAGCGCGGCGCGTTGGCCGCCCAAATCGCGTCCGCCCAATCGTCGAAGCGCCGCACGACGTCGATCCGCGGCGGGGCGGGCCGGAGCGCCCGAGCCCGCAGCGCCAGGCCGGCGAGCGTCAGACCGAGCCATCCCGCGCCGGTGACGCGCGCGAGGTCCAGGACCCAGCGGGCACCGGCTCGTCGCCGCACGTAGCGCAGCTCACGAAAGAATCGGTCGGGCCGCAGCGGCTTGAAGTAGAAGGGGACCGATGTGAGCCGCCAACCAAGGGCGCGGACCAGCCGGGCGATCGGCCGGTCCCGCCCGACCATGCCGACGAGGAACAGCAACGGCTCGTCCTCGAGCGCGGCCTGCAGCAGGCGGGGAGCCACCAGCGCATAGGTGGGGTCGATGGTGCCTTCCGAGAGCGGCCAATAGAAGCTGCCGACGCGCCGGGGCCGAGCCTCTCGTCCCACGACGGCGTCCTGGCGCTTCAGGACGTACGCGCCGCGCACCGCGTCGTCCTCGAGCAGCAGGAAGTATTCCTGCCACACCGGGACGCCGTCGACGCGTCGCAGCCAGTCGGGGACGGTGCTCTCGGGAAACCGCCAGGGCGCTCCGGCGTGCGCCAACCGCTCATTGAAGGCACGCACCGCGGGCGCGTGCTCGGGGGCGAACCGCACGGCACGGCGGCGTCCCGCGCGCGCGGTGGCCGACGCGGTCAGGGGCGCTCCGTCACCGCGTCCCATTCGCGCGTGGTGCGGGCGACGTAGGCTCGGTACAGCGACGGCAGGGCGGCGCGCGCCGCGACTTTACACCGGCGCACGAGCAGCGCACGGCGCCAGCCGCGAAACGCCGCCAGCGCGGCGATGCGGGCCGACGGCGTCGCGGCCTTGACGATGTAGCGGCCCAGGATCCAGCAGCCGTGGACCCGGCGCGGCGCGAGCCACGGCTCGGACGTGAACAAGGCGCGCAGGCCGGCGGCTGCGGCCGACTCGAGCACCTGTGGCGAGATGTCGCCTCCCGGGACCGCGGCGGTGGCACAGCGCTCCCCCAGCACCTGAGACAGCGTGTCCGTGCTGACATGCCACTCCTCGAGCATGCGGCGGGGCGACAGGGCGTTGAAAATATCGGGGTGGGTGTGCGAATGGCTGCCGATCAGGTGACCGCAGCTCCGCAGGTGACGGATGTCGGCGGCGGTCAGGAAGGTGCGGCCGCCGAGCAGGTTGGTCACGATGAAGAAGTGACCGCGCCAGCCCCGCGCGCCCAACACGTCGCCGATGTGCAGCGCGCTCTTGCCGCCGTCGTCGAACGTGAGCAGGAGATGGCGACCGGGGGCGGAGAGATCGATATCGGTAACGAGCTGCGGCGTCGGGGCTCCCGTGATCGCGTCGAGATCGCGGGCGAATCCCGCCACCGTGTGCTTGAAGGGCAGGGCACCGGCGCGCTGAAACCCCGAGACGAAAGGATCGTCGGTGACGTCGTGATAGCCCAGACCGGCGATCTCGAGCCGCGCCGTCACGGCGCGCCTCGCGCGGCGGCGACGGGCGGTGGGCGACGCTCCGCGCCCACTGCCGGCCCGCCGTTCCGAGCGCCCAGGACCGAGCGGTACACATCGATCACCTGCTGCGCCAGCCGACGCTCGTCCAGGTCCTGCACCGCCGCGCGCCCGGCCGCCCGGATCCCGCGTCGCAACACCCGCTCGAGCGCCGCCGCAATGGACTCGGGCTTTTCGTCGGGGCAGAGCTCGCACCCGGCCACGCCACCGATCCGTTGCGCGACGTCGCCGACCGGGACCGATACCACCGGCAGGTCGCAGGCGAGCGCCTCCTTGACCGCGTTGGGCGAGCCTTCCTGCATCGATGTGAACACGAGCGCGTCGCACGCGTTCATCCACAACGGCACGTCCCGGTGGCGCACGCTCCAGGCGACCATCAGGTCCGCGGGCAGGGAGCGCTGGAGGATGTCTACCGCCTCGCGCGCCAGCGGGTAGCGCTTGCGCTCGACCGCGGGATTGCCGACGAACAGCACGAGGCGCTTGTCGAGCGGGAGGCCGAGGCGGGCCCGCGCCTCCTCCCGCGGGATGGGACGGAACTGGTCCAGATCGAGACCCGACGGGATCACATGGGCCGACACGGAGCGGGGCAGGAACGCCTTCATGTGCTCCGACACGACGATGCAGGCGTCGGCCGAGCGCGCCACCATGCGCGACAGCTGTTGCAGGACCTTGCCGGCCGGCGTGATCCGCAGGTTCCGCCCCACGATGCCCTGCAGATCGTCGCCACGAAACGTCACCACCAGCGGCAGGCGAGTGGGAAGCGCCACGAGACCGCTCTGCCCGAATTGGGCATGCACGATATCGTAGCGGTCGCGCGCCGTCCGGCGCCGCGCGCCCATCCAGGCGCGCAGGTAGTTCGCGGGCCGCATGGCGGAGGTGAAGTGAAACACGTCCACCTCGACCCCCGCGGCCTGGAGAAACTCGACCTGCCGTCTGATGAACGTGGTCGTGTATCCAGGGCGGTCCGGTGGCGGCCACGCACAGGTGAGCATCAGCACCCGGAGCGGGCGCCCGTTGCTCGTCATCGCTGCTTGAACGCTTGGATCAGCACGTCGCGCACTCCCTCCACCCATTCGGCCACGGCCGGCCATTTGTCGCGTCGGTCCCACACTTCGAGTCGCGTGCCGGCAGGCTGACGGCCGAACAACTCCTGCAGACCCCGGGCCACCGAGGGGTAGGGCCCGGGGTAGCCGCGGGGCGGTCCCGCGAGAATGTAGAGGAAGCGCTTCACGTCTCCCCACAGCCAGCGCACCGTGACGCCGGTGCGATACTCGCCAGCGGGGGCGACCGGCTTGCCGGCGAGGAGGTCGACCCAGAGGCGGGGGAAGTCGCACCCGGCGTCGATCGAGAGCTGCAACGACCCCCAAAACCGTCCGTTCACCTCCATGAGCCAAGGGGGATGTACGCCGTCGTCGCGAAACTCGACCATCGCCGGCCCGTGCCACCGCATAGCCTCGAGTAGGCGCTCGGCCCGCGCGCGCAGGCGCGGGTCGACCGGCACAGAGCGCCGCAGGCTCGAGCCGGAGCCGGACGGGCGAATGTCCCGGAGACGCTCGTGGGCGAACCAGGCGACCGGCCGGCCGTGGTCGCACACCGTGAACACACCCTTCCCCTGCCCGGCGACAAAGCGCTGGATCACGGGCCAGTGTCGGCCCTGGCGGCGCGTCAGGACCGCGTGGTCGAGCTCGGCCGCGCCGGCCACATAACAGAGGCCGGGGTCGGGAATGAGTCCCGTGCCGTTCCAGGCGGCGGTGAACCGGGGTTTCACGATGCAGGGATACCCGACGGCATTGGCCGCGGCGCGGCATTCTTCGAGGGAGGCGGGATAGCGGGTGGGCGGGATCTCGACGCCGCACGCCTCGGCCAGCCGCAGCGTCTGCGCTTTGTCGAAGGCGCGCAGCGCCAGCGGCTCGGGCGCGCACCCCACGATCATGCCGAGCGCTTCCCACTCAGCCCGCTCCACGTTGCAGAGCTGGCACGCCAGCTCGGTGAGGGGCAGGACAATGCGCACGCCGTGCGCATACGCCCAGGCGCGGGCCGTGGCGAAGCCCTGGAGCGTCTCCTCCGCGTGCCAGCAGGTCCCCGCGCAGTACCGCGACCACGCGGCCAACGGCCAGCGGCGGTGACTGGCAACGAAGACGGTGTAGCCCGCCCGTCCGAGCGAACGCACGCACGCGAGGGCGGCGTTCGAGTAGCCGTCCAGGACGAGGACGCGATCCGGGACCAGTCGTTGCGTGTGCGCGTGGCCGCCGACCGTGCCGGGCCGGAGCGGTGGGCGGCGGGTTTCCCGCACGTGCGGCTCCTTGAGGGATGGCCGAGCGCTGCTAAGTCGTGACACGCGGGTCTCCATAACGATGCGTGTGCGATCCGCCCTGTAACGGTACCGTACCGGTCGGTGGTTTATCTGCAGCTATCGTGCAGCCCCCGCTGCGACGTCGCGCGCTGCCCGCAGCGGCGCACTAATCCGTTGCGCCACCAATCATTACGGCATGCGGCGCCGGGCAGGACGCGCCGCCGGCGGGCTGCGTTGTCGCCGGCAGGCCACAGCGGAGTCTCGAGCGCCCACACGAGTTGGCGTTGATTCTCGCGCTTCGGAAGCGGCACTCGATTTGCTTGTTCCGTGAGCGGCGATCGCGATCGACGAGTCTAGGGCATTCTCTAATGGTGTGGCATGGCCGCAACACCATGACGATCAGGTGTGGATTCTGTGCAGTACTCGTGTGTTGAATTGTGGACGAACGTGTTGAGCGGCAGCGGCGGGTTTTGGGGTCAGCGGTATTCGTAGGCGCCGATGGTATAGCCACCCGCAGCCGGGCGCGGGGAACCATCGAAATCGGTGGATACTACGCTCAGCGGCGAGCCGGCGCCGATCGCCGGACTCGTTGCCTGGAGGTGGAAGTCGAAGCGGTCCGCGCTCACGAAGCGGGGATCGACGTTGTCAAGGTTCCCCGAAAACGCGACGCCGGTCGTGAGTCCCGTACTGACCGGGCCCGCGGAGGTGAGGTTGTGGGTCACCGTGACGTCGCGGAGGCCGGGCGTATCGAACCAGACTGCCGCCTCCCTGGGGCCGTAGAAGATGTTATTCACGATCAAGAGGTCGGCGGTAGGTGTCGCGATGATGATCTGGCCCGGGCGCCGGGGATTGGCGCCGACGAATGTGTTGTTCGCGATGGTCAGCCCCGTCACGACAGTGCCATGGCCGTCGTAGCGCTGGATCGCCCAGCCGTGCGTGAGGTTGTAGAACACGTTGTTGCGGATGACGACGCGGTCGCCCACGCCGTGATAGATGCCATGATCGTGGTTCTGCCAATAGGCGTTCGGGGGCGAGCAGCCTTCCTCACCCGGGCCGAGCCGTCCGATGTCGTGGACGAGGTTGCGCTCGATCGTGAGGTTGCTCGAATAAGCGTCGATGCCAACGATCCCACCCTTCGAGCCGGTGCACACGTGCCCGATGTGGTGCACGTGATTTTGTGTGATCATGACGTCGTGCCCTTCTTCGGGATCGATTCCATAACGACTCGTGTTGCGGATCTCGAACCCTTCCACCCAGACGTAGCTACCGGTGATTTCGATGGCGGTGGTGGATGTGTGGTCGCGACCATCGATCACCGCGGCCCAGCGATGCGCGGCCCGGAATACCAGCCAGCGAGCGGGCGTTCCACTCCGCCTGATCGACACCACCTCCGTCCCGCCCGTATAGACGCCGTCATTGACGACGACGGTGTCGCCCGGTCGTACGAGGTCGGCGGCGTGCTGAATCGTGCGCCAGGGCGCCAGGCGGGTACCGGCGTGCCCATCGTCGCCCAGTCGAGCGTCCACGTAGAAGCAGACGGGATCGCCGGTGGTCGCGCACGGGGACGCCGGTGCCGCTGGCGCGACCACCCACGGACCCGACGCCAGCGTGATGGCCGCCGTCAAGGCAGCTATGGATCTCAGTGAGGGGCCTCGTGACCGGGGCGGTCGCCAGGAGGCCGGATCACGCCCAGATAGTGCGTGCACAGCCACGGCACGTGCCCGAGCAGGTATGTCGCCAGCCAGGAATGCTCGGCAAGCCGTCTCGCGAGTGGCGGAGCCAGGCCGGTGCGGCGCAGCTCCACGCGGCAGCCGGAGAACAAGGCCTTGATCTCGCGCTTCGAAACGCCGCGGACGTCATGATTCCGCGGGTTGTTGAGGAAGAAGTCGGACCAGAGGATCAGGCCCGTCGGCTTGAGGACGCGCACCATTTCGGCGGCGACCTGCCGCCGCAACGCGGGCTCGAGGATCGAGGTGAACATGGTGGATTGCAGCACGATATCGAACGTGGCGGCCGGAAACGGCAGCTCGGCGGCGTTGCGGCACAGCAGCGTAACGGCGGCGGGAAGCAGGGCGCGCGCGCGGGCGATCTCGCCGGGCAGCAGCTCCACGCCGGTCAGGTTCTCCGGCCTGGCTCCCCATTTGATGAAGTCCCGCAGTCGACCCCCGGTGCCCGAACCGACTTCGAGAATGCCCTTGTCGACAAGCGGCACCATGCCGTGGCGTCGCAGCGCGAGCAGCACGAAGCGCTCGCGCTCTTGCGCTTGGAACACGTGACCCATACGGGCCCAGGAGTATTGCCCGGCGTCATTGGTGCGGCGCGCGTAGGCCGCGCGGATGCGGTCCTCCGCTTCCTCCCAGAGACCGGGGGTGGATTCGGGCGGTGCCGCGTCGGCGCGGCAGGCGTCGGTGGGAGCCTGCGGGATGACGACGTCCTTCGGCGCGCGAGTCACGGGCGGCGCCCAGTCTTCATAGGGGTGGCAGAGGATTTGCAGGGTTTGACCATGACCCATACCTCCGTCTGACGGTTCCGATCGTGCCACGCATTGGCGCACGTCACCGCGTTTGGTTGCTCGCCGTGCTCGGCGGCTGCAGTGCGGAAAACGTGGTGCAGCCGCCGCCCCCGAAGGGGGTGGCCGTCGTCAGCGTGCGCCCCACGGCCGTGAGCGCGCCGGTCGGCCAGGCCGTGCAGGTGACGGCGATACCCCAGGACATCGCGGGCAACGTGCTCCCGGGCTGGGTCGTCACCTGGACGACCAGCGATACGACGGTGGCGATCGTCAGCACGGCGGGTTTCACCACGAACACCAGCGGCTTCGTCACCGCGGTCGCGCCGGGGACAGCCATGATCACGGCGACGAGCGGCGGGAAGCGGGGCACGACGGTGATTTCCGTTGCCATGCCCATTTCTGGTCAGAGCTACTATGTCGACGCGGTCGCGGGGAACGACACCAACTCGGGCACGAGCGCAGCTCCCTGGCAAACGATCCAACACGCGGCCGACGTGCTCCCGCCGGGGGACACGGCGGTCGTCAACGATGGCGTGTACACGGGCCCCTACAACGTGGTCACGATCGGGCGCAGCGGGACACCCACGGCCTGGCTCGTGTTCAAGAGCGCGCACCGCTGGGGGGCGGTGATCGACGGGCAAAGCAACACCTCCACCACGGGCTTCGAGATCGACGGCGCGTACATCCGGGTCGACGGCTTCGAGGTGCGCAACACAGCGCGCTACGGCATCGATGCCCAGCGGGGCCACGACGTCTTCGTGTCTCAGAACCATGTCCACGACATCGGGCGCGTGTGCACCGACAACAGTGAAGGCATCGTCGGCGTGGATGCCTACGACGACAACCTCGTCATCGAGCGCAATGTCATCCACGACATCGGGCGGCTCGGTCCGGGGGAGCAGGGCTGTTCGCCGACCAACACCTACTGGCAGAATCACGACCACGGTGTGTACCACGGGGTCGGCGACAACGTGGTGATCCGCAACAACATCTTCTACAATCTGCCGCACGGCTGGGCGATCCAGCGGTATGACAAAGATGGCGGTCACACCACTGGGCTGACGATCGTGAACAACACGTTCGCGGGAGACAACCCGTGGCGTCCCGGCCAGGTCATCATCGCTTCCGCCACCACCGACCTGCTGATCGCTAACAACATCTTCTACTTGCCGAACACGGCGGGGGTGTGGTTCGACGCCACGGCGCTCATGAACGTCACCGTGAGCACCAATCTGACGATGGGTGGACCGGTGAGCACCGGCAACGCGGAGAGCGCCACGTTCGCGGGCAACTTGGACGACACCGATCCGAAGTTCGCGAACCCCGTCGGATTTGACTTCCACGTGCAGTCGGGGAGTGCCGCCATCGGCGCCGGCCTGCGCCTCGCCATCGTGCCGGACGACGTCGACGGATTGCGGCGCGCGACCGCGGGCGGGTACACGGTCGGGGCGTATCAGTACCCCTGACCCGTTCCCCCGCGTTCGGAGGGCTGCATGCGCCGGCGGATGTCGGCGCGTCACGTGTGCCGCATCGCGTCTCCCAGGGGGTTGGCGCCCTGCAAGATCCAGGCTCACCCCTGATTGCGGGAGCCGTTCACGCGCGTGTAGGCGTAACACCTTGTGCAGAATGTGCAGCACCGGCCCGCGTCCCCGGCGGCGACTGACGGCGAAGGCGGAGGTGTTGCGGTGGCACCACGACGAGGGGTGCGATGCGTTCGAAGTGAAACGTGCTGTCACAGTCGCGCGGCGGCTGGGCCGGTTGGGGGGGGCCGTGCTAGCGTGACATGGGCAGCGCGGAGAGCTCGGGCGTGCGCGGCCGCGACCGGAGCACGTGGTCTCGGAGTCCCAAGAGGAATCCGAGGCCGTACGCGACGTGCAGCACGGGGAACACCAGCGTCAGCGCCCCGGCCACGCGCGGGCCGTGGCGCGGCGAGGCGGCCGCGCTGGCGGCGAGCACCGCCGCGGCGTACGCCGCCGTGATGCCCACAGCCGTCAGGGCGGCGGGTCGCCACCACACGGCGGCGAGGCCGCACGCCGCCAGGGTGGTGAGGAACAGGCTCGGGACGAGCTGCCGCAGCGTCATCACGCGCCCCACCTTGCGCGCGACGAGCGGCTTGAAATAGCCGTACTGGAAATACATGCGCCACAGCTGCCGCAGCGACGTGCGGGCCACGTAGTAGGCTCGCGCGGTCGGCATCAACAGCACGCGTCCGCCGCGGCGGATGAGGCGGTGGTTGAACTCGTCGTCCTGATTGCGGACCAACTCCTCGTCGAACAGCCCCGCGCGCTCGAACGCCTCGCGCCGGAAGCACCCGAACGCGACCGTGTCGACCCAACGGGGCTCGCGGACCCCCACGCGGAAATACGAGTTGCCCACCCCAAGGCGGTGCGACAGGCCGAGCGCGATGGCGCGCGCCATCGGCGTGTCGGCGCCGGGGAGCGTTTCCAGCACGCCGCCCACGTTGTCCGCCCCGCGCTCGAGCAGGGCGCGCACCAGGATCGGGAGGTAGCTTGGCGGATAGATGACGTGAGCATCCATGCGCACGATCACTTCGCCGCGCGCCGCCTCGATTCCGATGTTCAACCCGCAAGGCGCGATGCGACGCGGGTTGTCGAGCAGCCGGATGACGGGGTGGCGCGCGGCATAGGAGGCGACGATGTCGCGTGTGCGGTCGCTGCTCATGCCGTCCACGACGAACAGCTCCATCCGGTCGCGGGGATAGTCGCTCGCGAGGATGGACTCGAGGCAACGGCCGAGGTGCTGCTCCTCGTTGCGGCAGGGCACGATCACCGAGACGAAGGGCAGGGTCGTCGGGTGGGGGCGGGTCATGGGGTGTCCGCCGCGGCCGTCTGAGGCCAGGCCGGGAACGCGGCGCTGTGCCGGCGAAGCCGTGCGCCGAGCGCCGCGAGCGGCCAGAGCGCGAGGCGGCGGGCAGCCGCCCAGTCCCGAGAGACCACGGCCCCGACCAACAGCCGGGCGTGAACCCGGCCGGTGACCCAAAGCGCGGAGCCGTGAAACCCCGCGCGATCGAAGCGTGCACGGCGAGAGAGACGCGGGCCCAACGCCCGGCGCGTGTCTCGCGCGAGCAGCTCGCCGCCCAGGAGGCGGGCGTGGATGTCGTGGACGAGCTGGAGGTAGCAGGAGAGTCCGCCCCGTACGCCGAGCGCCCGCGCCGTCGCGATGATGTAGTCCCAGTCGAGATCGCCCCGACGGATCGTGGCGATCGTGTACACCACGTCGCTGAGATGGAACGCGCGCCGGGCGACCACCTTCTCCACGCCCTGCAGCACGAGTTGGTCCTCCGGCGCGGGACAGGCGCACACCAGCTCGCCGAGCGTCACCGCGCGACGAGTGCGGAACAGCCGCGCGACATAGGCGGCGTGCTGGCCCGCGTGGCCGACGCGGCCGTGCCGGATATCGAGCACCAGGTCCGCGCCCACGACCCCGTACACCGTGCTGCCTGCCAGGCGGTGCGCGAGGGTCTGTCGGTGTGGCGTGACCGCGAGGCCCTCGAGCAGGGAGCGATCGACGGCGACGCTGTCGGCCAGCGTCAGGAGATCGAGGTCGTCCCCGAGGTCCGGAAAGCGATCGCAGGCCTTGGGGAGGAGCCACGGGACGCCATGGCGTGCGCCGGCCGCGTGGATCTGGCCGAGCACCTCGAACGCTCCCTGCGCGCGCGTGCGCTCCCGCTCGGCGGGTGCGGCGAAGCGGCGCGGCGGATGCACGCCGCCAGCCGCGAGCCGGTCGGCGAGGCGCACCAGCACCGCGTTCTGCTCCGCCAGCGCGGCGAGCAGACTCCAGTCCACGTCGACAAGCCGGTCCGCGGACACGCGCTCCCCGAGCAGCAACTGGAGCGCGAGCCCGGCGAGCCGCTCCTCGTGTGCCAAGGCGCTCATGCAGCCAACCGCTCGTCCACCAGTCGGGCAACCGCCTGCTGGGCGGCGTGGAGGTCGTCGTTCTTGATGACCAGGGCGCCCCGCACCCAGGGGAACACGGTGCGATACGCGAGCCACCGGCTCCGCAGGTACTCGACGGGATAGTCGCGTTTGCGCGCGTACGATTCCTCGGGGCCCACGTCGAGCAGTACGGCCAGGTCCGGGGTGGGGGTGAGCCAATAGAGCAGCCGCAGCACACCCCAGTGCCGACCGTCGGCGACGTCCACGAGCGTGTCGTAGAAATAGCGGTCCATGATCACCACGCGCCGGCGGATGGACTCGTGGTACAGGCGATAGACGAGGAAGAGCAGCAGGTCGAGCGGGTAGATCACCCGTCTCAGGACCCTGCCCCAGAGCAGGGCGTCGCGCACGCGGCGCAGCGTACCGGCTCCGCCGTTCCGGGGCGGAGCGCCGCCCAGCTGGTTCCGCAGCCGTCGGAGGTAGGCGTATACGCCGACGTGGTCGTTCATGTGGAATACGACGACCCGCCGATTCTGGCGCTCGAGCGTCTGCTGCAGCCAGCGCACCAGGGTGGACTTGCCGGCGCCGTCCAGGCCCGAAAACGTGATCAGCATCGCCTCACCACGACAGGCCGTGGTCCCCGAGCCACAGCTCGAGGGCCAGCAGCGTGAAGACGCGTTGATACAGCCCGCCGCGACTGATACTGCCGCCGCCGCTGCCGTTCTCGGGGCGAGGGCGCCGGAACGCGTCGAGCCAGCCACGCACCAGCGCGTCGTCCACCACACGGCGCGTGCGCGCCCGCGGCGAGAGCAGCAGGTCGTCGAGCGCCGCGTGCACCTGGGGCCCCACCATCACGTCGAGCGGGATCGTGAAGCCGTGCTTGGGGTGTCGCGCCACCTGCGGCGGTAGCCAGCGGCGCGCCAGGGTGCGGAGCACCAGCTTGCCGGAGCGGCCGTCGGTCTTGAGCCGGTGGGGCAGGCTGAGCCCGAGGGTCACGACGTCCTCATCGAGCAGCGGCACCCGCACCTCGATGCTGGCGAGCATGCTCATCATGTCCACCTTTCTGAGCATGTCCGACGGCAGGCTGATGCGGAACCACGTTTCCGTCATGCGGCGGGACAGCTCCTCCAGGTCGCGCGCTGCCGCGGGGTCGTAGCCGTCGTACAGGCGATATACGGGAGCGAGTCCGCCGCGCGCCTCGGCGCGCACCAGCGCGCCCTTCTGGTCTTCGCTCAAGTAGTTCGCCAGGCCGGCGAGCAGCAGGCTCGAGTCGTTGAGGCCGGCTTCGGCGAGCGTGAGCGCCTTCGTCACCTGCCGGCCCCAGTTCTGGGTCCAGTGGGTCAGGGCGCCGGCGGTGCGCCGGGTGGCGCGTCGCAGCCACGCCGGCAGCGCCGACGCCCGCATGAGGTGGTTGGCCCGCCAGAAGCACGGGTATCCGCCGAACACCTCGTCGCCGCCGTCTCCCGATAGCGTGCAGATGATGCCCCGTTCGCGCACGGCGCGCGAGATCCAGTACATCGGCACCAGGCTGGTGTCGGCGAACGGCTGATCGAAGTGCCGCAGCAGGCCGAACAGCGCGTCGGGAGACAGCGCCGAGTCGGCGAGGTCGATCGTATGGTGCCGGGTATGGCAATGCGTGGCCGCGGCGAGCGCGGCGTCGGTCTCGTCGTGCCCCTTGTCCGGAAAGCGCACGTTGAATGTGGACGTGGGGCCCAGCCCGGCCCGCTCGTGAGTCGCGACGACGAGTGAAGAGTCGATGCCGCCGGAGAGGAGCGCGGCGACCGGCACGTCCGCCACCGACTGCCGTCGGACCGCGGCGAGCAGGCGGTCGGCGAGCGCCTCGACGGTGTCTTCGAGTCGGCGCTCGGCCCGGGGCGTGGCGACGACACGGTCGTAGCCGACGAGGCGTGTCCCCTCGGGAGTGATGGTGAGGACGCTCCCAGGCGGGAGGGCGCGCACGTTCGCGAACCCGGTGGCCGGCTCCGGCACGTAGCCCAGGCCGAGGAAATCGTAGCAGGCCTGGCGGTCGAGCTGCGGGACGAAGCCGCGTCGGGCGACGATGGCTTTGATCTCGCTCGCGAACAGCCATTCACCGTCCAGCTCGGCGTAGAACAACGGCTTCACGCCGTAACGGTCGCGGGCCAGCAGCAGCCGGCGCCGGGGTCGGTCGTAAATGGCGAACGCGAAAATGCCCCGCAACGCCTGCACGAGATTGGCGCCCTCCTCTTCGTACAAGTGCACGAGGACCTCGGTGTCGGAGGTGCTCTTGAAGACGTGCCCCCGGCGGGCCAGGGCGGCGCGCAGGTCGGCGTAATTATAGATCTCGCCGTTGTAGACGACCTGGATGCCGCCGTCCTCGTTGGTCATCGGCTGCGCCCCGCGGGGGGAGAGGTCGATGAGTGCGAGACGCCGGTGGACCAGCTCGCAATGCTGGTCCGCGTAGCGGCCGGCGCCGTCCGGGCCGCGATGACGCAGCAGCTCGTCGGCCCGTCCCGCCCACGCGGGGTCGGGGGCCAGCGCGGCGGCGTGGAACCGTCCTGCCAGGCCGCACATGGATTATGCGCCTCCCGCCACGAGGGCCGGCCCGCGGCCTGCCGCGGCCGCGTGCGCGAGTACCAGCCACAGGATCTTGGACGCGATCCAGGTGCCGCTCATCGTACCAGTCAGCATCGCGAACAGCATGGCGAACGGCAGGACGCCGCGCGGCGTGCGCCGCGCACGCCAGCCCGACCGGAGGCACATGAGCAGTCCGATGAGGAATGGGATCGTGCCCGCCATGCCGGTGCTGGTCATCAACTCGAACACGAGATTGTGGGCGTCGCGCTTGATGAACCCCGGCTCCTTGAGGCGACGCTCGAGCTCGTACTGGTTTTCGACGGGCCCCCAGCCGATGGCGGGTCGCTCGCGCATCATCACGAGCAGTGCCGGATAGATCCGCTCCCGTCCCGCGAGATTCCCGGTCTCCGCCGCGGCGAACAGCCGGTTGCGCATCGCCTCGGATCGGAACGAGGCGAGACCGAGCAGCCCCAGCACGCAGACCGCGGCCGCGGCGTTCCGCAGGCGGGTCCAGGGCGTGGGCCCGCGCCCGAGGAATGTCATGAGGCCGGCGGCGACGGCCAGGAGCCCGCCGCGTGAGCTCGTTTGGATGATGGCTGCCGCGATGAGGGCGACGAGCGGCGCGCGCACCACGAGCGGCGAGCGACGCGTCGGGTCGCGAACACTCGGTAACACGAGCGCCGCAAGCAGGCCCGTCGCCAGGATCAAGGCGCTCAAGTTCGCATTCTGTCCCAGAGCGGTGATTCGCTCGCCGCCCGTCCAGAGAGCTCGCTCCGTGCTGGCGAGTCCGAAAACCTGGAGCGCCGCCCGTACTCCGCAGGCCAGGGCGAGGGCGCGGAGCGCGCCGAGGCGCACCGGCTCGTCGGTCAGCAGATTGGCGATGGTCCAGAAGAGCAGGAGCAGCTGGACCATTTCCACGAAGAAGTGCAGCACATCGAGCTGATGGCTCGCCAGATTCAGGAGCGCCGCCGTCGCGAACATCCACAGGTACACGACGAAGGCCACGAGCGCCTGCGGGAGCCGGCCGTAGGCCGCGCGGCGGTCGAGTAGGGTAGCGAGCAGAAACACGCTTCCCACCAACGTGGGGATCTCGACGGGAATGGACCGCCCCGGCATCTCGAAGGGGATCGAGCAGATATAGGCGTACAACGCCCAGCGTACCACGGGCTGTACGTGGGAGCGCACGGTCGGCAGAGGCTCCGGCACGCGGCCCGGCGGCCGCCGCTCGGCAGCGGGCGGCGCAGACGGGAGCGACCGCGCGGACCGCACGCTTACCAGCCGGGCGCGGGCCGGAGGGTCCGCAGCCGGGTCAAGACCACACGACGCTCCTTGCCCGACGGTCCGGCGAAGAGCGCGATGACGAACGCGAGGCCGGCCGTGAGCGCCACGCCCGCGCCCCACACCACCCAGTGCGACGTCCCCACCCGTTGGCCGATCCACAGCGCGGCGGCGAACATCAGCACGGTGACGACGGCGAGGCGGGTAGCCTCGCTCCAGTGCGGCCGGCCACGGCCGCCGAGCGAGCCGCGCACGAGCAGCGGGTACGCCGCCGACTGCACGGCGCGGCCGGCCAGCAGCCCGAAGCACAGACCGACGGCGCCGAACAAGCGGGTGAGCGGCACCGCCAGGGCGATCGTCACGAGCGCCGCGCCCGCGCCGGCGAGGACGCGCGGGCGGGGCCGGAGCGCGGCGTCGATGACATACGCGTCGGTACGGATGAAGACGGTCTGCACCGCCGTGAGGATGATGAGCAGGTTGAGCCAGGGCCCGCCGTAGTGCTGCTGCCCCACCCACAGCGCGAGAAACGACCGGTTCCAGCACAGGACCGTGACGCCGACGGTGGTAGCGAACAGCCAGGTGAGCGTCAGCAGCTCGCGCCGCACCGCCCGGGCGCGATCCTGCTCGCCACGGCCGATCAGGCCGCCCAGGCCCGGCATCGCCGCGTCCGCCGCGAACACGTGGATGCCGATGGCCGTGCGCGCGGCGTAGCCGGTGAGCACGTAGGTGGTGACGACGGCGGGCGACACGACCCAGCCGAGAATGATCACGTCGCAGGCGAGCAGCAGCTTGGCGACCGCCTCGCCCACGGTGAGCCACGCGCTCATCGACAGCAGGGGCATGACGTCGGCACGCCCGGGGCGCGCCACCCCGAACCAGTGCACGTAGCGCCGGGCGAGCAGCCAGAAGAGCAGGCCGGTGACCATGGCGACGCCCACCTGCGCTCCCCCCAGCCCCACGAGCCCGAGCCCGGCGCGTACCGCCACGACGGTGAGCAGCCCGGCCAGCACGTTCAGGCTCGCCTGCAGCCCCATGCGCCGATAGCCGAGGTTCATGCCGCGCAGCACGGACTCGGGGACGCCGGCGACCAGGGTAAGGAAGAAGCTCACGAGCAGCAGTGCAGTCACCGCGCGGACGCCGGCACGCAGCTCGGGCGCGACCTGGGTGATGGTCGGGGCGATCCAGATCAGGATGGCGCCGACGGCGGCGATGAGCGGCAGGAACAGCACCCAGATGAGCAGCGCGGCGCCGACGGCGCGACGCTGCAGCGCATCGTCCTCGACCGCCTGGCGGCTCGAGACGACGAGCCGCAGTGCTTCGGTGGGCCGGCCGTCGGCCGCGCTCATGTAGGTCACGAGGCGGTTGAGCATCTCCCACACCCCGAACAGGGAGCGTCCCAGCCCGGCCACGACGAGGGGGGTGACGACGAGCCCCACGCCGAGCTTCGCGCCGTAGTCGAGGAGCGACTGGACGGCGTTGAGCGACGCCCGCCGGGTCAGCGTGGGCGCGCGCGGTGCGCGGAGTGCGGCGGCTTCAGTCGCCATCGATGCTGCGCTCCACGGTGGCGACCAGCCGCTGCACCGTGCGTCCGCTCGGCTCGTCGCCGGTGGAGAGCGTGACGAGCCGGGGGCCGGACGCCGCGCGCAGCTCGGCGCCCACGTGGTGGAACGCGGTGCGGAAGCGCGCGGTGAACGCGTGGATCACGCCATCCGGGCTGTGCTTCAGGGGATGCGCCTTGGTGCGGGTGCGGAGCCGGTAGGTCAGCACCGGATCGGGCGCGTCGACCAGGACGATGAGATCCAGCAGCCGGGCCCAGCGCGCCAGGACCCGCCGGCGCCAGGCGGCGCGGCGTGGGCCCTCCCGCCGCGGATAAAACACCTCGATCCAGCTGAGCGCGAACACGGGACCTTCGTCGAGCACCACGGGCCGCCCGGCGGCCCGCCGGCCCTCCACGAGCTCGCTCAAGGTCTCGAGACGGACGAGCTGGGTCTGCTCCGCCCACAGCGGCCGTTGTCCGTCGCGCACGAATCCCCAGAACGTCGGGACGAGGCGGGCGGCGTGGGCCGCGAGGCGAGGCAGCGGCAGGCCCCACAGGCCGAGCGGAAGGCCGGACGCGCCGAGGCGATCGCCCAGCTGACGCGCCAGGGTGCTCTTGCCCGCGCCCGCCGGCCCGACCAGCTCGATCACGAGCGGGCGTACGCCCCGCTCGGGCGCGGTCAGGGCGGGGGCGTCAGATGAGCGACCAGACCAGGGACTTGAGATCACTCAGCACCTCCGGCAGCGCCCGCCCGGCGTCCACGATGTAGACACCGTCCATCCCCGCCCAGTCGGTATCCGACACGATCTGGACGCGCTCGCGGACGTAGTCCTCCGGCTCGTCGGTCTTGCGGCGCACGGCGACCTCCGGGTCGAGCTGCAGCACGATCGTCGCGTCGGGACGTCGCATCCATTCGTAATAGGTCCACTCGACCCGGCGCAGCAGCCGGGCGACCCGGGTGTCGAGCCTGGTCTGGACGCCCTGCTCCTCGCTCGGCCCGCAGAGCGCGTAGTTCGCGGGGATGGGGTAGCGCTCGGCGATCACCACGCCGCCCCGCGCGGCGAAGCGCCATGCCCGGTGGTACAGGCGATAGCGGTCGCGGGCGGTACACACGCAGCGCAGCAGCTCGAGGTGTGCCGCGAGGCTCTGATTCAGCCAGCGCGCGACCTTGAGCCCCCCCCCCACCGCGAGGGTCGCGAGCGAGCGCGGCGGGCGGCCCAGGTGCACGCGCAGCGTGGCGAGCTCGCGTCCCAGCCAGGCCGTGAGCTCCGTGGCGCAGGTCGTCTTGCCGGCGCCGTCGCCGCCCACGAGGGCGAGCACCCGTCCGCCCGTGACGAGTCCCTTGCCTTCGACTGGTGCGGGCAATCCGACGGCGCCCGCGAGGCGCGCCGCGATCGCCCTGAGCGCGGCGTCGAGGGCGGGCGGGCGCGCGAACGGCCGCAGCCCCAACGTGAGCGCACGGGTCAGCACGCACATGCGCCAGCGCGACGCGCCGGACAGGAAGGCGTCGAGACAACGCTCGAACAGGCGCACCGAAACGGACGGCAGGTCCCGCTCGATCGTCGCCACCAGCTCGGACCACTCGGCGCGCGGCTCGAGGCGCTGCAACTCCCGTCGCATCGCCGCGATCCAGTCCGAGCGGCCACGCCGCACGATGTCCCGCACGGCGCAGCGTTGCGCCGCCTGGAGCACCATGAGCAGCAGCTCGTGTTCGGGCGCGGGCGCGCGCACCACGAAGCTCGGGCTCGCTCCGGCGAGCACCGTTTCCGCGAGCGGCAGGGTGTACGTCGTGCGCCACGGGGGGCCGATCACGATCCGATGATAGGCGTGCACGTGGACCAGCGGCCCCCCGCCGTCCGCCTGCTCGTAACCCAAATAGCTGTCCACGGCGGGCAGCTGCAGCCAGGGTGGGGCGACGGCGCGCTTGAAGCCGAGCTGCACGAGCACCTCCACCAGGGCGGGCCACGCGGCCGGGTCCACCAGGAGGTCCAGGTCGCCGGCACCCGTCAACCAGCGGTTCCGTTTGGAGTGACCCTTCCACTGGCAGTACGCGATGCCGGCGCTTTCCAGCGCGGCGGCGAGTCGCTCGATGAGCGTCGCCGGGGCCTGCCGGACCGTCGCGCGCAGTCGCTCAGTGGTCGTCATGGCGATGCTAGCTCCCGAGCTCGGCGAGGCCATGCGTCGCGGTCCCGACGAGTCGCGCGACGTGACCGCGAATGGCCTGTTGCACGCGATACCCGCGCTCGGCCCAGAACCGCAGGGAGGTGAGCCAGGTCGGGTTACTCAGCACCCAGCGATGCTTCGTCGAGTCGGGCACGGCGCCGAACTTCTCCTTGAATGCGCCCTCGCCGTTCAGGTCGAACGTCACGCATCCCGCCTGGAGCGCGCGCTGCATCACGGTCCAGGTCATCAGCTCCGTGGGGCGATACCAGCGGTAGCGCGTGCGGTGCGCCCACATCCACAGGTGCAGCTCCCGGTCGTCGATGAAAAACGTACCCGTCGCGATGCACGTGCCGTCGGGCATCAGGACCGACACGGCGATCAGGCGACGCGCCTGCTTCATGTGGACGAAGCACTGGTGCACGCGCCTGCGGCTGAACGGCACGGCGTTCCCGCCCCGCAGATAGACCTCGCGCAGCTGGTCGTAGTGCTCGTCCACGAACGCTTCGTCGTCCTCGGTCCGAACGACGAGCCCGAGCCGCTCGGCGCGCCGCACGTTGCGGCGGGCGCTGTCCTTCAAGCCGCGGAAAGTGCGCTTCTCGTCGTCGGGATAGAGCGGCGCCCGGAACGTGGGCGCGGGCTCCCCGCGGAACCCGAGCGCGCGCATCAGGGCCGGCGCCAGATCCGCGGTCATCAGCTCGATGTAGCTCACCCGGTGCACTAGCTGGAGGTAGGGCACGAGCAGCCCGACCAGCTCGCGGGCGGAGACCCGGCGCCGGTCCCACACCGGCCCCAGGCTCACGGTCTGCCAGCCCGGGAGGGGCGAGCCGAAGCCGCGCCACAGCCCGACGCGCGCGAGCAGGCCGGGCATGCAGCCCACCACGTCGCCGCTCTTCTCCCACACGAGATAGAGCGGCTCCCCACACCCCGAGCCGGCCAGCGACTCGATCCAGCTGCGTCGGTGGGTCACGCGGTGGTTCCAGAACCGCGCGATCAGGTCGTCCCAGTTCTCGAGCTCGCCTGCCGTCGCCTCGCGCACCCGCGCCAGCCCGCTCTCGGTGCGCGCCGGCGTGGACCACACAGTCGTGGTTGGCGCGGCGTCGAGCGGCGGGGGCGCGGTGGCCGGGTACGCGGGACTCATCAGTGACACGACCCGCTGCCCGCGTCGGTGAAGGTGAACGTGCTCGGGATCGTATCGCCCAACGGCCCCGAGGTCGGGATGAACTGCCATTGGTACGCGCCGGGCGAAAGCGTGAGCTTGAGTAAACCGTGCTCGGTAGTCGACGCCTCGCTGTTCGCGATCGGCGTACCGAGCGGGTCGTAGCCGCCGCCGCCCGTGCCGACCACGAATTCCCGGATACCGTTCACGGGGTCGGCTGCGCCGTCGGGCGTCTGCGGTGCGAAGCGCTCGTAGTTATGCTCGTGCCCCGACAGGATCAGCTCCGCTCCGTGCGCGTACAGCGTGTCCCAGAACGGTTTGGTCGGCTGCGTCTCTAACAGTTTGTTTCCGTGCGTCGTCCCGGAGCTGAAATGCGGGTGATGCCACATGGCGAGGGTGCAGGTCGCCGGGTGAGCGGCGAGGTCGGCGCTCAGCCAGGCGAGCTGCGTGTCGATGCTGAGGAATCGGCCAAGCGCCTGCGACTCGAGGAAGCTTGAGTTCAGGACGATGATGTGCCAGCCGCCGAGGTCGTAGCTGTAGTTGCCGATAGGCCCGCGACCGGCGGCGATGCCGAAGTAACCGAAATAGCCCGCGGCCGTGGTGTCCTTCAGGGCGTACTCGTGGTTTCCCGGCGTGGGGTAGATACGCTTCTTGAACCCGCCCCAGGTGGTGGCCCAGCACCCCGGGCCGTCCGTCCGCGCGAAATCGCTCAGCTGGCCGTTGGGATACGCGTTGTCGCCCAGCGTGAACACCGTGCCGGCCGTCGTGTCGATCACGGCGGCGGTCTTCGCTGAGTGGACCTTGTCACACTCCCCGATGTCTCCGGCGCCGATCAGCACCTGGGGCGTGCCCGGGGCGTCCACGAAGGTAGTCGCGGTGTCGTTGGCCGTGGTCCCGGTGGACGCGCGACCGGTGAGGCTCAACGCGTAATGCCCGGCAGCGGCATAGGTGTGACTCACCGTGATCAGCCCGCCGGAGCCGACATCGCCGCTGTCCACCGAGGCATCACCCCACGCCAGGGTCCAGCGATACGAGCTGGGGTTCGCGCCCGGCGAGGCCACGCGTGCGGTGAGCGAGACCGCTTGGCCGGTGGTCGCGCGCAGGTCGGCGCCCACGTCGACCGTCGGTGCGGGAGGAGGTGGAGGAGGGCCGTCGTTGGACTTGCACGTGACGGCCCACGCTGCCAGCGTTCCCACGACGGCCAGCATGGCTACGCGTTCGTATCGCATGTCGTCCTTTCCAGGTCCAACAAGGCTCGGGCTGCGGGAGCCTCGGGAGGGTCGCGAAACCGCCGCCGGCCACCGAGGCAGGCTGCGATGGCCGTAAACGTTCGACCGATGATCCGCATGTCCAATGGCAGCGTTGCGTGGCGCACGTACACGACGTCGAGCGCGACCTTGAGCGGCAGCAGGCGCTCGACGTACGCGGTCTCGGGGTCGCCGCCCGCGAGCAGCGCGTCGCCGTGCGTGTAGTGGTACAAGCTGCCCGGACTCGCGAGTCCGGGCCGGACGGCGAGCGTCTCGCGCAAGAGCGGCGTGTAGTGCCGCTCGACGATGTCGGGATCCTCGGGCCGGGGGCCCACGATCGACATGTCGCCGCGCAGCACATTGAAGAGCTGCGGCAGCTCGTCGATTTTGGTGCGACGCAACAGCGCTCCCAGCGGGAAGACGCGAGGGTCGTCCTGTCCCGTGATGCGGCTGGCCGGCGCGGGCCGGCGCTGGTGCATGGTCCGGAGCTTGTACATGGTGAAGCGGGCTCCCGCGCGCCCCATGCGCCGCGCCCGGTACAGCACCGGCCCCGGGCTCGCGAGGCGGATGCCGAGCGCCGCGAGTGCGAGCACGGGCGCGACCAGCGCGAGGCCGAGTGCCGCGAGCACGATGTCAAGCAGGCGTTTCGCCATGGCGGTGCGTCCGGCGGACGGTGAGGAACACCTCCGCCGCTTCCAGGCAGGTCTGGTTGCCCCACGCCCTGGCGCGGTTGCGGAGCGCCTCGAGCGAGCGGGGGTGTGGATACGGCCGGACCTCGCTCTCGTAGCACGCCATGGCGGCGATCTTGGTCTCGAGCGTCTCGGAGATATCCACCCATGTGTCGGGCACGAAGCTGCGCGGGTAGGCCCATTCGGTGCTGCTCGCGGTATCGAACGCGTAGACCGCGCCAATGCCCTGCTCGGTGGGACGCGTGGCGACGAGCGCGGCCTTGAACAGCAGCTCATGGTCGCGGTTCACGTCCCCGCCGTGCTGGCAATACACGATGTCGGGATGTACCTCACGCACGAGGCTTGTCAGCGCCCCGATGATGTCCGTCAGCGTCAGCGTGTCGAGCCGCTGGTCGGGGAACCCCAGCATGCGGACGTCGCGCACGCCGAGCGTGCGGGCCGCGCGACAAATGTGCTCCGACTGACCGATGCCTTCGGGTCCGTAGCGGAGCGACTCGCCTTCGCAGGCGATGGCCGTGTGCACCTCGTCGCCGGCGCGCGTGTGCAGCGCGACCGTGCCGCCGCACCCCAACACTTCGTCGTCGGGATGGGCGGCGATCACCAGGACGCGGCTAGGCGAGCGCGTGCTCATCGATACTGGTCCACATGCGACCGGTCCACAGCTGGTCACTCAAATCCCGACCCCGCAGGATGGTGCCATCTTCCTGCTCGAGCTCGAGCAGCACGACCACGCCCTTGCCCCCGTCTTCCTCCTCGCCGCAGGCGACCATCTGCCCGCATGCCTCCGCGACGGGGCTTACGAGCGGACCCAGCACGGTCCCGGGCTCGACGGGAGCCGTGGTGCCGTTGCCGCTCAAGAGGAGCGCGGCCTGCCACACGGTCCAGCGAGTCCCGTCGAGCCAGCTGAACGCCCCGGGGTAGGGCCGCGTGAGCGCGCGAATGAAGTCGTAGACCTCGCGGCTCGGGCGGGACCAGTCGATCACGCCGTCGGCGGGGCGGCGCCGCGGGAGCTCCGGGTGCTCGCTCGCGGGCTGGGGCCGGCCGGGCCGCTCGCCGGCGAGCAGCCGTGGCACGAGGCGCAGCAGCATGTCGCGATTGGACGTGGCGACCTGGTCGTAGAGCGACGCGACGGTGTCGTACGGCGTGATGCTGAAGGCGACCTGGTCGATCACGTCGCCCCGGTCCACGCCCTCGGCGAGCCAGATGAGCGAGTTCCCCGTCTCGGTCTCGCCCTTGATCAGCGCCCAATTCACCGGAGCGCTGCCGCGGTAGCGCGGCAAGTGCGAGGCGTGCGCGCCGATCATGCCCATGCGGGCCAGCCGCAGCGCGGGCGGGCGGACGATCTGGCTCCAGCCGATCACGAACGCGACGTCGGGCTGGATGGCGGCGAGCGCGGCGAGGCCGTCCGGGCCGTTGATATCCGTGATTTCGTAAAGCGGCACCCCGTAGCGAGCGCACAGCGGGCCGTAGTCGGTCGCGCCGGAGCGGCGCGCCCGCCGCTCGGGAGTGAGCGTGATGACGCCGTGAATCGGCGCCCCGGCCTGCATGAGGGCCTCGAACGCCGGACCGCCCTCGGCGTGGAATCCGACCCAGGCAAAGC
>Ga0209239_1000072_pt1 | contig 56632 bp, 49 predicted proteins | sample GraSoi013_2_20cm_FD_185824 | JGI IMG/M metagenome (GOLD analysis project Ga0209239, IMG submission 185824) | Grasslands soil microbial communities from the Angelo Coastal Reserve, California, USA - Sample 10_02_2013_2_20cm (SPAdes) (version 2) | ecosystem: Environmental > Terrestrial > Soil >...
CCGCGGCGACGCAGCTCGCCAAGCCTGCAAACAAACCCGTGCCGCGAAGACCAAACGCTCCGATAAGATATGCTTCGCCAAGTAGTGCACCAACCACGGCGCCTAAGGTGTTCGAGCCATACAGAAAACCGATCACGCGTCCAAAGTTCGTTTGCCGCAGCGCTGGATCTTCGATAATCACCGGCAAGGTCAAACCCATGGCTGTTGTCGGCACGAGCAGGATCAGGAAAGACACGATGAATCGCAGTGCGAGGAGAGTCGGCTGATAACTCCACAGTGTTTGCCACACGGGTCGCATCCAGTCGCCAAGCACTGGAAGGCCAAAAACAATCGTGCACCCAAAAACTGCGACGAGGCCCTCCAACACAGCGTACAAATGAAGCGATCGCCATCGCCGAATTCTCAATGATGCGGCGAGCGCGTTTCCCAAGGCGAGGCCCGCCATGAAACTGGAAAGAATCAACGCCGCGGCCCAAACTGAGTTGCCAAATGCCAGGCCGCTCAACCGCAACCACAAGGTTTCGAAAATCAGCGCGCCAATGCCGGACAAAAATAGAATACCAGAGAAAATGGCGACGCGCGCAGTCGCGAGAAAATTCTGCGAGCGTGCCGGTGAGCCCTGCGTCGTAGGTGACCTATTCATCATCGCGGGAATGCCGTGCGGCTTTAAGGATGATGGCGCCAGCAACTCCTCCAAGCAGTGACCCTCCGAGGATGCCCTGCTTCGCTGCGTCAAGGGACGCCGTGCCATTGAACGCCAGCATGGCAATAAAGAGTGACATCGTGAAGCCAATGCCTGCGAGCGAGGCATAACCCAGCAACGATGTCCAGCCCACGTCCGCGGGAAGTTTCGCAATCCCCGATTTCACGCCGAGGAAGGCTGCTGCCATGATTCCAAGCGGCTTGCCAATAACGAGCCCTGCCAACACTCCAAGGGCGATCTCTGCATGCTCAGTCGAGAGACCTATTTTGACACCTGCATTCGCAAATGCGAACAGCGGCATCACGACAAACGCGGAAAAGTTGTGCAGCGCCGTTTCAAGCTTCAGAGTTGGCGCTGCGACGTCTTCGCTCGCTCGCTTTAGCGCAAATAGCGCTTCCTGTTGTCGCTCGCTGCTCAGGACAAGAAAATCGCCAGTCTCCGCGCGATCGAACTGATTCACAAGGGCATGCGCCTCGCGCGAGAATTGCGCCGCATTTATTCGCGTGTTTGTGGGGATAGTACAAGCCAGGATCACGCCGGAAATCGTAGCGTGCACTCCAGACTGGTGCATGAAGTACCACAGCACAATGCCCGCGAACAGGTATGGCCACAATTGACGAACCCTCGCCACGTTGAACCCGATCAAGACAAATACCACGGCAGCCGCTCCCGCCAGTGAGCTCCACATGATTGACTGCGAATAGAAAATCGCAATAACCAGAACCGCCCCCATATCGTCGACGATCGCGAGCGCTGTCAAAAATACTCTGGCGCCGATGGGCGCATCGGGAGAAAGTAGCGCCAGCGCACCCAAGGCAAATGCAATGTCCGTGGCAACCGGGATGCCCCACCCGCGCGCTCCGAATCCGCTCGTATTGCACATTAAGTAGATTCCGGCTGGTACCAGCATGCCACCGATGGCGCACGCGATTGGAAGGACGGCTTTCTTTGCCGAAGCCAGTTCGCCAACGAGGAGCTCACGCTTGATCTCCAATCCGACCAACAGGAAGAAAACTCCCATCAGTCCGTCATTGATCCACTGATGCAATGTCAGGGACAGGGAGTGGTGCGCGATGCCCACTGTAATTGGTATACTCCAAAGATGTTCGTACCGCTCGGCCAAGGGCGAGTTCGCCAGCACCAGTGCGGCAATCCCGAACAAGAGCAGAACCGATCCGCCAACCGTCTCGGTTCGAAAAAAACGCTGGAATATGGTTGACTGGAATTTTTTCAAGCGCACGGCAACCGAGCTTAAGCGCTGACGAGTGGTCAATAGCTGATGGCTGCGAGTGTCGATGAATCGAAGCCTGTCAGCAATGACCAATTGGCTATTGGCTATTGGCGATTGGCTATTACGCTGGCTTCATGTTCACCGGTCTGGTTGAAGAAGTCGGCAGCGTAATTGCGGTCAGTGCGGGCAACGATGGGACTGAACTGAAAATCGCCGCCCCGCGTATCGCAAATAAAATGCAGCGCGGCGACAGCGTAACCGTCAACGGTTGTTGCCTCACAGTAAGCTCGCGTCGCGGCAACACGCTGCATTTCCATCTATTGGCGGAAACAATCGCATGCACAAATTTAGGGAATTTGCAGCACGGAGACTCAGTAAATCTAGAGCGCGCTCTTGGCGCAAACGAGCGACTGGGTGGCCATTTCGTGCAAGGGCACGTCGATTGTGTGTCACGGGTCGTAGCCTTCAGAAAGACCGGTGCAGATTTTCGATTGGAAATAGAACTGCCGTCTGACGTCAGCCGGTATGTTGCTCCAAAAGGGTCAATCGCGGTGAACGGAATCAGCCTCACAGTCGCCGAAATTCTTTCGACGAGTTTCGTCACCTGGATTATCCCGTTTACGAAGAAGCATACTAACCTCGATCGAGCGAAGCCGGGCGATCTGATGAACCTCGAGTTCGACATTCTCGCCAAGTACCTCGAGAGAATGCTCTCGCCGTTCGTGGTAAAGAAATGACGGCGCATCCCTTCGCCACGGAGCGTCTGCGCTCTCGTGTTGTCGGTGTAATTGCATCGCGCGCGGAGTTGGATAGCGCCATGCGAATGCGCAAGCCGCCGGATTTATTTGAACTGCGCCTGGATTGTCTCGTGCGCGCTGTCGATCAATTTGAAAATGAATTATCGAGGTTGCGCGCGCCGCTCATCATCACAGCGCGACATTCGCAGGAAGGCGGCGCGAACAAGCTGTCCCTGCAGCAAAGGCGCGATCTTCTGACGCGATTCTTAAACCGCGCTGACTATGTCGATGTCGAATTGCGCTCCGCGTCTGCTTTGCATTCATTGCTCAGCATGGCCGAGCAGAAAAAAATGCGGCGCATCATTTCATTTCACGATTTCAAATCAACACCGCTTCCTCGAATTCTCTGCGCGAAAGCGCAGACGGCCAAAGCATACGGAGCAAACATCTTTAAGGTTGCGACGCGCACGGACACCCCGATCCAACTCGCGCGATTACTCGATTTCATCACCAACAGGGATGCGGATCTTGCCGTCAGCGCGATGGGAATTGGCCAGCTTGGAGCAATTTCACGCGTCCTGCTCGCGCGCGCCGGATCGGTTTTGATATACGCTTCGGTCGCGGAAAAGAGTCACGTCGAAGGGCAACTTTCGCTCGAACAACTTCGGGCGCTCGGAATTGCTTCGCGACGTTAAATCGTTAAAACGCTGAACCGTTAATCGCGCGCGACGTTGCAACGTTGCAACGGCTCACGAGTCAACTTCCATTCCCTTGCTCTTTCTCCAGCGCACATATCGTACTGAGCGCGCAACGATCATGTCTTCATCGGTAACCTTCCCAAAGCAACTTCCAGTGATGCCGCTGCCTGGCGCGGTCCTGTTTCCCCACGCGCTGCTCCCACTTTACATTTTCGAGCCACGTTATCGCCACATGCTGGAACATGCGCTTCAGCATCATCGTATGTTTTGCGTGACGTTGATTAAGCCGAGTTGCCTAGAGTGGCACGCGCCGGAGGACTTCTTTCATCTTGCCACCGTCGGATTAATTCGCGCGTGTGTCGGGCGCGGCGATGGCACATCGAATTTAATACTGCAAGGTCTACAACGTGTGCGTTTCGCCAGCTTCGAACAAAAAACGCCGTTCCCGATCGCGAAGATCGACATCGTTACGTCGCGTGACGCAACAACGGTCGAGACTGAAGCGCTTGGCGCAAAAGTGCTCGAGCTTTACGCCAGTCTTAAGCATGGCGGTCGGCAGCTTCCGGCGAAAGTTGATCGATATCTCGCTGAATTGCGCGATCTCGAGATGCTGGCCGACCTTATGGCCTCGACATTTGTCAACGATCCGTTACGGCGTCAACGCGTGCTCGAAGAACGCTCTCTCAACCAACGGCTTCGGTTCCTGATCACATATTTGCGCGACGAAATCGGCAACGCCGCTGCGTAGCTGTCGCCGCTGACATTTGGGCGGTGTGTAGCCCATTCAGCGCCGCGCCTCGCACAGCCAGGCGGCTACAGCCCTGCCACCCGCTCATATTCTTCAATCAGATATCGATCAGTCATTCCTGCGATGTAATCGCAGACCGTGCGATGCAAGCCTTCCTTTTCAATCCGTCTCGTCGCTCCATCCCCGAGACTGTCGGGATCCACAAGGTACGCTTCGAAAACCTGTCGCAGCATTTCGGACGCGCGCCGGTTCAGTTCGGAGACGCGCGGATGATAATAAACATTCTGATACAAAAATTTCCGCAGCGCGCGATTCGCCTCTGCCAATTCATCGCTGTAGCGAATGAGCCGAGCAGGGTGTCGCCGCACGTCGTCTGGGTTTTGCACGTCCGATTCGGCAATGGATTTTGCGCTCGTGGCAACCAAGTCATGCACTTCGTTGTCGATGATGTTGCGAATAATTAGCTTGTGCAGCTCGGGCGCACGCGCGCCAGAATAACGCGCGCGCAGAGCACCCTCGCTTCTGCGCCACACTTCGTTTTCTGCCAACTGCGCAGCGCTCAAAATTTCGAAATCGACCGCGTCATCGAGATCATGGCTGTAATACGTGATCTCGTCGGCAAGGTCCGCAACCTGCGCTTCCAACGATGGGCAACGGTATTTTTCCCGTTTTGGCGCTGGAAACTCATAGAAGGTCTCGTGTTTCCGCAAACCCTCCCGAACTTCGAATGTCAAATTTAACCCTGGGAAACTCGGATACGTAGTTTCGAGCAGCTCCACGACTCGGACACTCTGGCGGTTGTGATCAAATCCACCGTGATCGCGCATACACTCGGCCAGCATCTCCTCGCCGGAGTGACCAAAAGGCGCATGCCCGAGGTCGTGCGCGAGTGCAATGGCTTCAGCGAGGTCTTCGTTCAGGCGTAATGCGCGAGCAATCGTGCGGCTGATGGAGGCGACCTCGATGGAGTGCGTCAGGCGCGTGCGTAAATGGTCACCGGTTCCATTCAAAAACACCTGGGTCTTGTACTCCATGCGCCGAAACGCGCGCGAATGAATGATGCGTGCGCGATCACGCTGAAATTCCGTCCGATAGGAATGGCTCGCCTCGGAATATTTCCGCCCGCGGGAGTCACCAGATTTTTCGGCAAACGGCGCGAACACGGCGCGCTCGCTCGTTTCCATTTCTTCGCGTGTTTTGCAGAAGGCCGTGAGGCGCGCCACCCGAGGATCAGAAGAATGCTCCGTCACAATTGATTCCCAACCCTTATCTGTCGATCTTACCTTCAAAATCTCAAATCCAATATGGCCAGGAAAACTCGACGGAAAAAGCAAGTCACGCCGGAACGCTTGATGGAAATTAGCTTCGCGTACGGTCCGCCGCTCATCATCGGCGCCGCTGTCAGCAACAAGATTTTTGATGCGTTGGTAAACAGTTCTAAAACAGCGGACGAAGTGGCCCAACAAACCGGCGCATCGCCACGCGCTCTGCGCATCTTAATGAATGCTTTGGTTGGTCTCGACCTTTTGAAAAAGGACCGGAAAGAAAAATATTCACTTACGCCCGAAAGCGCCGCCTTTCTTGTAAGCAACAAGCCGGGCACGCACGCAGGATTCTTCGGAACAGTGGCGCCGCAGCTCATCTCGCGATGGTTACGATTGCCGGACATCGTGCGCGAAGGTCGTCCGGCTGTCGCGGTGAACCAGGAAACCGAAGGCACCGAATTTTTCAGCCAGTTGGTAGAAAACATCATCCCGATGAGCTATCCGCCTGCGCAAAAACTTGCAGAGCATTTAAAGCTATCGAAAGGCGAGAATGAAATTCGTGTTCTCGATCTGGCCGCTGGTTCTGGAATCTGGGGCATCGCACTCACTCAAAAATCTCCGCGCGTGCAGGTGACGGCGGTTGATTGGGCCGGAATGATTCCGACGACGAAGCGAATCACACAAAAGTTTGGCGTCGCTGATCGTTTCGATTATCTCGAGGGCGACATATTGGAGGCGAACTTTGGCAGCGGTTATGATATCGCCACGCTTGGCCACATCTTGCATAGTGAAGGCGAAGAACGCAGCCGCAAGCTGCTCAAGAAAACTTTTCGCGCACTCAAATCTGGCGGCGTCATCGCTATCGCCGAATGGCTCGTAAACGACCAGCGCACTGAACCAGCGCCTTCGCTCATGTTCGCAGTGCAAATGCTAGTCAACACCGAAAAAGGCGACACCTTCAGCTTTAACGAAATCAAAAGCTGGCTTGAAGATGCCGGATTCAAGAACGTGCGCAAGCTCGAAGCGCCCGGGCCTTCACCGCTAATTCTCGCGACAAAGCCATCGAGTTAACAGATCAGCCGTGTCTGTCGAATCGGCTTCTCATTTGCGCGCCGAACTGCTTTCATAGCGCCAGATGAAAGAGGTGACAAAGAAACGAGCTACCAAAAGCAAGGCGCGGCTAACCCGGAAAAATCGTGAGGAACATGTTCCTTACCGCAAACCTGCCCTTCGCAGCGAAGCGTTTGCCAAAGCGCTCATCAACGCAAAATCGTGCATTGATGATAGTGGGGGTCTCCAAGGGCTTTTCAATGAAGCAGCCCGAAAGGCAGCAGCCGTACCCAGAGAACCGTTTAAAGAGTGTTGGCCTTATCTTCAGACCATGCTGCGTTTGGTCCGCGCACATCATCGCGGCGAATACGATCAGGTTTCGAATGATGCCTTCTTATGGATCGTTGCTGCTCTCAATTACCTGGTCGATCCATTCGATTTTATTCCGGACAAGACGCCGTTTCTTGGTTTCGTAGACGACGCAGCCGTGATCGAGTTCGTTGTCGATAGAACCCGCCAAACGCTGGACGATTTCATGACGTGGGAAACCGCCCGCGCCGGAGCTGCTCTCTAGCGTTCCATTCTCAGACCAATAGGAGCGCCGGATTTTCCAAAAGGTGGCGCAGTTCTTTCAGATACTCAGCGCCAAGCGCACCATCGATGACGCGATGATCGCAGCTCATCGTGATCGACATGCGGTGGCCAACGACAATTCGGTCGCAATCATCGATTACCGGAACCTTGGTGATCTTGCCAACGGCGAGAATAAACCCTTGCGGCGGATTTATGACAGCGGAGAAACTATCGATGCCCATGCCGCCGAGATTTGAGACGGTGAACGTGCCACCCTGAAATTCCTCCGGCTTCATTCGCTTGTTGCGTGCGCGGTGCGCCAGATCTTTCGCCAGCTCACTGATCTCGCGAAGTGATTTGTTTTGCGCGCCGCGAATGACTGGCGTCAGCAGCCCGTCTTCAATCGCCACGGCAATTCCAAGATCGACATCGGCATATTGCACAATCGCATCGCTATCGAAAGAGGCGTTTACCCGCGGAACCTTGATCGCAGCTTGCACTGACGCTTTCAAGACAAAGTCATTCACGGTAATTTTGGCCGCGTCGGCACCTTCCCCGGCTGATTTCAATTCCTCTCGCGCTTCCAAGAGCGGCCCGGCGTCAATGTCGATTTCCAAATAGAAATGCGGAACTGGGCCCAGGCTTTCGACCAGTCGCTGCGCAATGATTTTGCGCATCCCGGAAAGCTGAATGCGCGCGCTTTCGCCGGCTTTGATTGAAGGTTCAGGCTTTGCGCGACCGTGATCGGCGGTTGCGGGCACAGATTTCGCCGCCGCACGGACATCAGTCTCAGTAATCCGACCATTGGGCCCTGTGCCTTTTACTCTGGAAAGATCAACGCCGAGTTCAGCCGCGATTCGCCGCGCAACGGGCGACGCTTTCACGCGTGCTTCTTCTGGCTGTGATGGCAGCCGTGCTGGCTGCGCAGGCGACACGCCTGCCTCTACTGGCGTCTCCTCTCTTTCCGCTTTTGGCGGCACGCCCTTTTTCCCTTTTTCCTCCGCCTTTGGCTTCTCTTTCTTTTCTTTAGGCTCTTCTTTTGTTGCTTCCGCTTTTGGCTTCGCTTCTTCTTTTTCTTTCTCCTGTTCGGGTTTTGCTTTTTCCTCTTCTTTGGCCTTTGGCTTATCCCCTTTTTCTTTTGTCGCTTTTTCCTTCTCCCCTTCTTTGGGCGCTTCCTCGCCTTCGCCACCAATGAACGCAATCTTGTCGCCGACGTTTACTTTGCCACCTTCTTCGACGTAAATTTCCGTGAGCGTCCCATCCTCCGGCGATTCCCATTCCATGGTCGCCTTGTCGGTCTCGATTTCGGCGAGCACTTCACCGGCCGATACTTTATCGCCCTTCTTTTTCTTCCACGTGACAAGAGTCCCCTCGGTCATGGTGTCGCTCAGCTTAGGCATCTGAATTTCAGGCATAAACAGAAGTGATGAGTGACAAGTGACGCGTGACCAGTTTTCTCATGCGTAGCAAACCTGCTTAACGGCTGCGACGAGTTTGTCTGCATTCGGAAGCACAGCTTGCTCGAGGCGCTCATTGTACGGCATTGGAACATCTTCCTGTGATACTCGAATGATCGGCGCGTCGAGCTCATCAAAAATGTTTTTCTGGATCCGATAACAAACTTCCGCACCCACTCCACAGAACGGATGATCCTGTTCGACAATCACAACTCGATGCGTCTTTGCCACTGAATCGAAAACCGCCTTTTCATCGAGTGGTTTAATGGAACGCAGATCGACAATCTCCGCCGAGATGTCTTCCTCTTCGAGTTGGGCCGCAACTTTGAGTGCCAGCGGAACAGTTTGTGAATAACAAATGATCGAGACATCGCTGCCTTCGCGTTTCACTTCCGCTTTCCCAAGCGGAATGAGCAGCTCCTCATCCGGAGGCTCGACCATTCCTTTCGAGCTGTAGAGCAATTCCGCTTCGAGAACGAGCACTGGATTATTGTCGCGCACGGCAGTTTTGAGTAACCCTTTTGCGTCGCGCGGCGTCGCCGGCGCGCAAACTTTCAGGCCGGGCACACTGGCGTAAAAATTCTCCGTGGCGTGTGAATGCGTGGCACCGAGCTGATGCGCGGGTCCGTTCGGGCCGCGAAATGTTATGGGAATATTGAACTGTCCGCCCGACATTGTGAACATGTTGGGCGCGTTGTTCACCACCTGATCAAACGCGACGAGCGAAAAACTGAACGTCATGAATTCAATGATTGGCCGTAACCCAACCATCGCGGCGCCGACACCCAGGCCCGCAAATCCGTTCTCGCTGATTGGGGTGTCGATGATTCGGCGTGGCCCGAAGCGCTCGAGCAACCCGTGGCTTACCTTGTAAGCGCCCTGATATTCCGCGACCTCTTCCCCCATCAGGAAAACATTGGGGTCACGATCGAGTTCTTCCGCAAGGGCTTCGTTAAGTGCCTGGCGATACGTGATTTCTCTCATTGCACTTCTTCTGTAGTGGCAGCCGTGTCTGCAGCAGATCGTTGGATTTTCGCAGGCGCCGCGCCTGCTTCTACAGCTCCGTTTGCATACGTATAATCGTAAAGCTTGTCGAGCGGGGGCTCAGGACTTTGCTCAGCAAATTTCACCGCGGCCATGACTGTTTCCTTTGCCTGCTTGTCGAGCCGATCAAATTGTTCATTAGTCAGTTTTCCCTCGCGCGTTAGTTGTGCACGCAAACGGGTGATTGGGTCATCAAGACGATACTTTTCCAACTCTTCCTTCGTTCGGTAACTTGCTGGATCTGACATTGAGTGGCCGCGATAGCGATAGGTTCGCGCTTCCAAGAATGCCGGATGCGGCTCTTTTCGGATTGAATCGGCAACCTCCGCAACCTTGTCGCGCACTTCGCGAAAGTTCATCCCGTCGACGATCTCTCCAGGGATATCGTACCCTTCGGCGCGGTCGATAATTTGCTTGAGTGACGTCGATCTTTTCACCGAAGTGCCCATCGCGAACAGGTTGTTTTCGCAGATGAAAACAATCGGCAATTTATACAACGCGGCCAGATTTAACGCTTCATGGAACGCGCCTTGATTGATGGCGCCGTCGCCAAAGAAGCAGAGCGTGACGCGGTCTTCGGCCCGGTACTTAATGGCAAACGCTAGTCCCACCGCCAGTGGAACGTGAGCAGCGACAATAGCGTGACCACCGTACATGTGGTGTTGCTTGTCGAAGAAATGCATCGAACCCCCCAACCCGCGCGAGCAGCCCGTTTCTTTCCCAAACAGTTCCGCCATGCACGCATTTGCACTGGTGCCGCGGGCAAGAGCATGGGCATGATCGCGGTAAGCGGTAATGATGTAGTCATCGTCGCGCACGGCAGCGACCGCGCCGGCCACGACTGCTTCCTGGCCGATGTAGAGGTGACAAAAACCGCCAATCTTCTGCGCTTGATACTGCTGGCTGGCGCGTTCCTCAAAACGCCGGATCAACAGCATCAGCGAGAGCATCTCGACTTCGTCGCGCTGCCCCACCGGCTGCATGGAGGTCATCCCGCAGCGGCTGGACGGAACCGCGAGGCGCGGGCTCCCGATCTCTCCCTGCTTTCCCCCACGTTCATACACACCACAAAAAACAACGTGAACAGAAGATCGCTGACGAGTGAGTTGCGGAAAAACATCCAGCTGGGTGTCGCGCTGTATTGAGGCAATCCTACCGTGAGCGATTGCACGAGTCCGGAGAAGTTTTTGGCGTAACCCGGGTCGGCCAACCAAGAAAACGCATTCGTGATTGCGTAGAACAATGCCGATCCAACAATAGAAGCCGGCAAAAGCGTCTTTAGCGAAGCTCGATTCTGCAAAAGAACTCCGATGCATCCAACCAGCGCGAGCGCTGCATAGCGAACGACAATTTGCGGATCTAACAATGGAGCGCCGTATCGAAAATTAATCACCGCGTCGGAAATAAACAGGGTCACCAGCGGCACGGAGAACTTATATTTCTTGGGGAAGTACGCAGCGCTGCAAAGCGCGATTGCCGCGAGCGGAGCGAAGTTTGAAAGCCAGCTCGCGCCAGAATGAATCAAGAGGCCCGTCGTGACCCGATAAACGACGGCCGAAAGAACGAGAAGAAGCGCGGGAATCATTCGACAGAATCTATCCGGCCGGTGCGATATGCAAAGGGCATTTACTTTGGCCGCGGCTCTGTAAAACGCGCGGCCACCTTTTGCAAACGTCAGCGCCGCGCACGGCAGAGCGACTACAGCGGATTATTTCGCAGCCCCTGCGAGCGCTTTGTTGAGCCGTGCTTTGCGACGATTTGCTGCGTTTCTATGGATGATTCCGCGCTTGGCAGCCTTGTCGATTGCCGAGATTAGCAGACGAATTTGATCCTTGCCGGCCACTTGCGCCGAACGCGCTCCCTTCTGCATCGTCCGTAAACCTGTTACAACGCTGCGATTGCGAAGTGTGCGTTTCACGCTCTGTCGGGCGCGCTTTGCGGCTGATGTTGTATTGGCCATTGCCAAAGATGTTGCGAACTGAACTCGCAGCGACGCTTTACAAGCGTTTCCCCAACGCAAGCTTTGTTTTTCGTCGCTCCGCAGCGAGTGCTCCACCTATTCGCATTTCTTCGACCGTCAGAGCGCCGGCAGTCTCGGTAGATCTAGCCTGACCTTGATTCTGAGTTGCGGTCTGCGCCTGTGGCTGGGTCTGCATTAGATGTTGAGGTGGTGCGGCTAGTGCGGTCGCCGCGACAACACTATCCGTGGCCAGTACGCGTGGTGCCTTTGCCGGTTTCGCCAGCGCAAGTCGACTTTGCATTTCGTTCTGAGGTTGTGCCGTCGCAGCAACCAGCGTCACGCTCGGTTGCACCGGTAGCGGTTTAGCTTTTGCCAATTTCGGAAGCCCATCAGGAATGATCTGCACCACAGCGCCCAAAGGGACGCGATCGTACAACTCTGCGACGTCGCTCGATTTCATCCGGATGCAGCCGTAACTGGCAGGCCGGCCGATCTTCTTCTCCTCCGGTGTCCCATGAATGTAAATGCAACGTTGATATGCATGCGCGTTTTGAGCCTCAAGCCCGCGCAACCAGATGATGCGTGTAGTGATTGGGTCGCGACCAGGAGCGTTTGGCTGCAGGATTTCGCCGGTGGGCCGCCGGTTGTGGAAGACCGCGCCGACGGGTACGTTGTCACCGATCTTCTTCTCAACTGCCATGTAACCCAGAGGAGTTGTCATTCGTCCCCTGGCATCTCCCAAACCGAACATGGAGGTGGAGATCGGATACGTAGCCACTTTCCCGCCGTTCTGGACGAGCATAAGCTTTTGATCACGCACGCTAATGATAAGCTGACTGGTACTATCGACGGGTGCGACGGCTAAGGCGGACACAGCCGAAATCAGACTGAAAATAAAGGCCAAGGGACGAAGCATCCGCACCTTTTTAGCCGACAATTTCAATTTGTCACGCAGGAATTGCAGCAGCAGGGCGTGAGCTCTCAAAATTTATTCTCGACCAGCGACTGCCAAAAGAAGAGACGCAAACGTAAAGGAAACCCCCTTGGAACATCAGCAGGAACGGCACCGAAAGGAACTGGCCGTGCACAATGGCAAACACCACGAAGTAGCTGAAATAAATGGCAAAGGCCAATTCAGCGAGCGGAAGTGCTGACTTCAGCGGCCGGTACTTGCAGCCGCGCCATTTTTGCGATTTCCGTTCAATCCCGTACTTCGGCGTCCGCGTAAAATCGGATTTGTGATTGATTAGCGCTTCCAGCACCGCGCGCGCGTTATTCAGCGATAGACCAATTCCGAGGGCGAGCAGACATGGCAGAAGAAGAATCTCCCGCAGCCATGTGCGTGGATGCAACTCGCGCTGAGCGCAAATGTAGAAAACGGCTACCGAGACCGATGCTGCAAGAAAAACTGGAATGTCCACAAGGAAGGTGCGCAGCCAACCTCCCGGAGGCGCTCCGGCGGATGGATGCAAAAGCACACACAGAAATGCAAGGAGTAAGTATGCGAAGTTGGACATCAAATGCCCGGTGGCTTCGACCTTGATTGGAAACGGAAGCTGGCTGCGCCAGATCGTAGGCAACAATTTCTTGCACGTTTGGATCGAACCTTTAGTCCAGCGGTGCTGCTGGGACTTGAAGCCGTTCATATCGACCGGCAGCTCGGCTGGCGTAACAACATCTGCAAGATAGACAAATTTCCAGCCAGCAAGCTGGGCGCGATAGCTAAGGTCGAGGTCCTCGCATAGCGTATCTGCCTGCCAGCCTCCACTTTGTTCGATACAAGAACGCCGCCAGAGACCGGCGGTTCCGTTAAAGTTGAAAAAACGGCCGCTGCGGCTGCGGGCGGTTTGCTCAAGCAAAAGGTGTCCATCCAAAAAGATCGCCTGCATGCGCGTGAGCAAAGAATACCCACGATTCAAATGGCCCCAGCGAGTCTGGATCATCCCTACTTTTGGATCAGTAAAGTAATGGATGGTACGTCTAAGCAGATCTTTCTCCGGGACGAAATCAGCGTCGAGGATACAAAGGAATTCTCCTTCCGCAGCGTGGAGTCCTGCCGACAAGGCGCCGGCCTTGAATCCTGTGCGATCAACTCGATGAATAAGCTGAACATTAAAGCCACGCTGGCGCAGTTCTTCCGCGCACGCGGCGGTGATCTCGCGAGTCTCGTCGGTTGAGTCGTCCAGCACCTGAATTTGCAGAAGCTCCCCCGGATAATCCAGTTCGCTCACGGAACGAAGCAACCGCTCGGCGACGTACACCTCGTTGAAGATCGGCAACTGCATCGTCACCTTGGGCAGTTGTTCAAAATGGTGAGGCGGCACCGGCGCGCGCTTCCGGTTTTTCAGATACAGGTAAATGATGAAATAGCGATGGATCCCGTAAGCTGAAAGCCCGATAAGCACGCTCAGGTAGCAAACCGTCCAAATAATATGTCCGATGCTTCCTTGCATGGGAATTGCTAAAACCGCCAATCGTTGAGGCAGTAAGGGCGACATGATGCCGTTTCCAGCGGTTGCGTCAATCCAAAAATCGCGTCTTTGCCTGCGAAAACGCGGTTCACATTGTGTTGATACACAGCAGTCTCCTATCGATGTTCGTAATTCGAGAATCAAGCAGTTTGCTAATCTGTCCATTCAGCTGGCGACATAGCGAGGGGTCGAAGGACTTGTGCCAAACTGACGGCCGTTCGATGTGGGCAGACATTCGCCCTTGCTTGACGCAGTCAGCAGGTTGACCGTGGTACTCGATTTTTTCGTAAACGCAGGCATGCAGTTGGGAGACACAACAACGAAACGAAGGGGCAGCCGGTTCGATCGTTTCACGATCATTTTTCCTATTCTTCTGGCGGGTTGGATTCCGTCGATCCTAACACTTATTGTTTCCTACACGATTCTTCGCGACACGCTGGAAACGAGAATCTTGCGCGACCGACAAACTTTGATCCAGCTGCTTGGCCATGTAGTTGGTCACGACCTCAGCCGCAGTAGTGCTATTATCAATTATTACCAGACGCTTCCCGAAGTCGCTGGAATCCTAGGCGCGCCGAATCCCGCACTCGCAGCCCAGCAATGGCTTAACTCGGCCTTCTATTCGCATCCGAACATTGACGGAATGTTCCTGGCGGCACCGGATGGTGCCTTGATTGCAGCCATCCCGACGGCACCAGAGATGGTAGGAAGAGAGTTTGGGGCCAGACATTGGCTTGAGCAAGCGGCTGCATCCGACGAACCTGTCGTGTCGCCAGTTCATCCCAGGCTGTCAGACAATCGGCTGGTTACCGATATTGTGGCCGCAGTCCGCGCGCCGGACCGGACGATTCTAGGCTATGTTGGCGACTCGGTCCTGGTCGAAAGGATTGGAAGGCGATTGTCCGCGATTGAATTTTCGGATCGCTTCAGGTTCGAGGTGTTCGATCAAAATGGCGCGTCGCTTTTTGCGAATGATTTTAAACCGAATCCCGGCGTAACACCTCAAGGCGGCCTGTTAATCAACGAGATTCGCCAAAACAAGACCGGACATTTCGAAGAGCATGGAAATCTCTATTCTTTCAGTCCGATCGAGCCAACTGGTTGGGTAGCGGTAGTAGAGCAGCCGAAGAGCCTCGCTTACAAACCAGTTCACGATCTTCTGGGACGAATGACCATCCTGACGGCGTGGTTGATCGCTCTCACAGCAGTGTTCGCGTGGCTGGGTAGCAGGTTTTATCAACGGCAAATAGAGTCGACGCAGCGGCTGGAACGCGAAGTCATCTTCAACGAGAAAATCCTGGCGAACATGCCCAGCGGGATCGCTTTCGTCGATCCAGCTTCTCGCCGCTTTCTGCACGCCAACGATGCCTTTGCGCGCATGGCGGAACGTTTTGGAGACCTGCCACCCGGCCGCGACATTTCAGAAATCCCATCCGATGATGTGAAGATCGCGCCTCCGGGCGCGATTGACAGAGTGCTTACCTTTGGAACCCCGTTTCAACTGACTGAGCACCCGTTGAAAGACAAGGCCGGTGTGACGCATTTTTTGGACATTAATCTTCTCCGGCTGCAAGGCGCACAGGAAACCGTCCAAGGCGTGCTTTATCTGGTGGAAGACAAAACACGCGACGTCACATTGCGTCAGGAGTTGATTGCCGCAAATGCCGCCAAGGATCAATTCCTGGCGCTCTTGTCGCACGAGTTGCGCAGTCCTCTCGCGCCGGTGATCGCGATGGTAGGCGAGCTGGAAGCTGAGGCCCCGGATACCCAGCCTGTCAGAGAAGCACTGGAGGTCGTCCGCCGCAATGTTGAGCTGGAAGCACGATTAATTGACGATTTGCTCGATGTTACCCGCATTTCGAAAGGCAAGCTGCAATTGAGCTTCGAAACGATTTCCATACACCAAATCTTGCAGCGCGCTTACGAGATATGCCGAAAAGAAATCGAGGCAAAGAATCTCGATGTAGAATTTAGGCTTCGCGCCACCGACACGTATGTGGAAGGCGATCCCGCGCGCCTGCAACAGGTCTTTTGGAATCTGATTAAGAACAGCGTGAAATTTACTCCCGAAAACGGCCGAATCATTGTCGAAACCCTTAACCCGGCGCCCAACAAAATTGAAGCTCGGATCATCGACACCGGGATTGGTATCGAACGCGAGAAGATCGATAAGATCTTTAATGCATTCGAACAGGGACAAGTCGAGATTACCCGCCGTTTTGGAGGTCTCGGACTTGGCCTCTCCATTTCCAAGGCGTTGATCGACGCACACGGCGGGAAAATCCATGTTGAAAGTCCCGGCAAAGATCAGGGCGCAACGTTTTCAGTGGAGCTCACCGCGGTCGTCACTCCGATTGGCGGCGACGGCGAGAAGCAAGATCAACCGGCAGATCGCGAGCCGGAACGCGCCATTTCAAGTCACCGCCGGGTGCTGGTGGTGGACGACCATCACGACACTTGCATCGGAATGAAAAGAATGCTGGAGCGCCGCGGCTACGAAATCACCATAGCCCATTCCGCTGAACAGGCCGTCGAAAAAGTCCGTACAGAAAATTTCGATCTGCTCATCAGTGACATCGGATTGCCAGACCGCAGCGGTTATGAATTGATGCGCGAAGTGCGCCTCAAGAAGGATTTGCCTGGAATCGCGCTGAGCGGTTTCGGTAGCGAACAAGACGTAAACCAGGCCAGAGAGGCAGGCTTCGCCGAGCATCTCACTAAGCCAATTAATTTTGAGCGCCTGGAAAAAACGATGCAGAGCTTGCTCTCGTGAGCCGTGAGAGCAGAAGAGCTTGTTTGTGAATCCTGGGACGCAGACATGCATGCCTGCGTCGCGCTCTGCTACGCGCCTTTTTGTACGCCGGCTTCTGCTTTGGTGTTGCGGTCTGCGGCTTCTTTTAACTGGCGTGAAAGCTTCTCAACCCGCTGACGCATAATCTTGCCAGCCTTAAACTTCACTGTCGCGCGCGGCGGAATCACAAAACTGCTGCCGGGCTGATTCGGGTTTCGGCCAACTCGCGGCTTTGTCAGGCGCGGTTGAAAAACGCCGAAATTGCGCAGTTCGACCGGGATATTGTTGGCCAGACTGTCGGTGATTTTGTCCAGCGTACGCTGGACAACGTCAAACACTTGATGTTGCACCATACCGGTCTGGTTGCTGATGGAAACGACGATGTCGCGCTTGGTTAGCTTGGGCATATCTACTGTATTAATCGTTCCATGTGCCTCTGGCGGTGGCTAGTGAAAAATAAAAAAGCGGATTTTTTAAGCTGGCTAACTTGTTCGAGCACAAGGCCAAGCGCGGTGGTCTGACACCCGTAGCTTGGCACCTAAGATCATTTAGATCGTCGAAGTGTTACATCTTCGAAATAGCGAATTCGGCTTAACGCTTCAACGAATCACGTGTGCCTGCCCAGTTCTCACGCGGAGGCGGGGCAGGATAATAGTCCGGCGCAGTCTCATGCGCGGTACGAAAATGCACCTTTGCCACTTCGCGCAGCGCGCCCGGCCCATTTAGTTCCACCAGCTTTCGAGCGTTCTCTTTTACACTGGGGGATACTCCGCGTTCCAATCGTAAACCAAGTTCCTTGCTTTTTCGCTCCAGCCAATTGATAAACGCTTCACGCGCGAGGATCGACGCTGCCGCTACAGCAATGTCCGACTCCGCCCTTGGGCGTTGTTCGATGGCTATCTTGCGTCCGTGCTTCAGCAAGGATGCAGTGATCACGCGCGCATCCGCAAATTGGTCCGACAACGATCGTGGGCATTCCGGCTTTTTTGCCAGCAAATTCTCGATCACGCGCGCGTGGCCCCAGCCCAGCAGCCGATTAAGATTACCAAATTTGTCGTACAGCTCGTTGTATTTCGCAGGTCCGATCAGAACTATTTCCACCAAACCTAACGAGCTCTTGCGAATCGTGTCCGCCAGCGCGCGAATTCTTGCATCGGAGCCGATCCGCTTGCTGTCCACCACGCCGGCGTCCAGGAGCTTCCGCGCGATCCCGCGGTCCACATACGCCCCGGCGATCACCAGTGGTCCGAAGAAGTCGCCCTTCCCGCTTTCATCCACACCGATATGGGGCTCGAATATTTCTGGCGAATGCACTTCCTCATATCCCAGCTTCGCTTCGCCCAGAATTTTCGGCTCCAACTCGAATTGCACGAACTCCTCGACACCGCGGCCTTGCACCAGGACCTTCGGCCCCTTCTCGTAAACCGCCACGCTCAATTTGTTTTTCTGCGCAAAGAACAGCGTGTATTGCTTCGGCGAAAATTCGAACCCGAGCTCTTCAAGCAGCGCGCGAAGCTCGGTTGCCTGGTCTTTCGTGAGCGCGTGAGTGTACGAATTCATTGGCAGACAATGTCCAACGCTCAACGCTCAACGCTCAACGCTCAACTCTGAATTCGATGTTGGACGTTGAGCGTTCGGCGTTCGACGTTCTGCAGAGGTTCGATGTCTCTGAAAAACGTTCGCGCATTCCGCCGCTCTCTTCTCGACTGGTATCGTCGCTACGGACGCGATCTCCCGTGGCGCGGAACGCGCGACCCTTACGCCATTCTCGTCTCGGAGTTCATGCTCCAGCAAACTCAGGTCTCAACAGTGATCCCTTATTACAACGAGTGGCTGTACCGTTTCCCCGATTTCGCCGCACTCGCTCGCGCTTCTGAAAACGACGTGCTCCATGCGTGGCAAGGCCTCGGCTATTACGCTCGCGCGCGGAACCTTCACGCCACCGCAAGAGCTGTCGTAAATCGACGCCACGGACGCTTCCCGCGATCAGTCGAGCAGATACGGCAATTCCCAGGAATAGGAAAATACACTGCGCACGCCGTGGCCAGCTTCGCGTTTAATGAATCTGTCCCAATTGTCGAATCGAACACTGCTCGCGTTTTCACGCGCCTATTTAATTTCCGCAAACCCATCGATTCCGACATGGGCCGGAAAAGGCTTTGGCAAAATGCAGCGATGCTCGTCCCAAAAGCCAACGCACTAACTTACAACTCTGCACTCATCGATCTCGGCGCGCTTGTCTGCGTTCCGCGCCAACCCAAATGCGGCGTCTGCCCCGTGAAGAAATTCTGCCGTGCGAAAAATCCAGAAACCTTGCCGGTCCGGAAATCTTCTCCCCGCACAAAGCGACTCATCGAAAACCACTCACTGATTGTTAGCCGGAGTAGGATTCTGCTTCAGAAAGCGGACAGAAGCTGGCGCGGCCTGTGGATTTTACCGCTCCTGCAAAAGAGTCCCGCAAATCAACAATCGATCTACAAAGGGATTTTTCCGTTCACAAACCATCGCATCACATTGAATGTTTTCGCGCAGCGCCAACACAAGATCGACAGACGTTTACAGCGGTGGATCAAGATCAATTCACTCGAGTCCATTCCGATTCCTTCGGCGCATCGCAGAGCATTACGGCATCTTCTTAACGGACATCGACAGAATTACATGACCGTTGATCGCTGAGGGTTTCTCTGCGATACACTTTTGCGTCGATATATGCGAAGCATGACTGGATACGGTCGCGCCGAGACCGATCACGCCGGAACGAGGTTTAGCGTTGAGCTCAACTCTGTAAACCGGAAGCAAAGCGACATCGTTATTAATTTGCCGCGCGATTTGGCCGAGCTCGAACCGCGCATTCGGCAGACGATCAACGAAAATATTTCGCGCGGCCGAACCAATGCCATCATCACGCTTCACAGCGGCGAAAACGGCGCTCGCAACCTGGCGCTCAATACCGAACTCGCGCGTTCGTATCATGAAGCGATGCGCACGCTCCAGAAAGAATTGAACGCGCCGGGTGAGATTACGATTAGCACAATACTGCAAGCGCCCGGAGTGATGCGATTCCCGGAAGAAGCCCTCAATGCCGAAGAGGCATGGCCGGCCATCGATCGGGCGCTGCGCGCTGCTCTCGCCGATCTAATCAAAATGCGCGAGCGCGAAGGCAAACATCTGGCCAAGGATTTGATTCATCGTCTGAAAGCGATCCGGAAAAAACTGAAGGAGATTCGCGTGCTTCATCCCGACGTGGTAAAAAGATATCGTGCCGCGCTTCTCGACCGAATTCAAAAAGCCGGGTTGCCGATTGCCAGTGAGGACGAACGCGTACTCAAAGAAATTTCCTTCTTCGCCGATCGCGCTGATGTGTCGGAGGAGTTGACGCGGCTAGAGAGTCACCTCGCTCAATTCGCTCATCACTTGCGCAGTAAAGAGCCGGTCGGGCGCACATTGGAATTCATCACGCAGGAAATTTTCCGCGAACTCAACACGCTGGGTGCAAAGGCGAATGACGCCTCCATTTCACAACGCGTCATCGCTTGCAAAGCCGAACTCGAGAAGATCCGCGAGCAAGTTCAAAACCTTGAGTAAACAGTTCAGCCGCCACGGAATTCTCTTCGTCATCTCAGCGCCATCAGGCGCAGGCAAAACCACGCTGGTCGAAGCACTCCGACAAACTGCCAGAGTTTTCTATTCAGTCTCATGCACCACGCGAGCACCGCGCAGCGGAGAAATTGACGGCGAACATTATCAATTTCTTTCGGATGCAGATTTTCGCACGAGAATTGAAGCCGGCGATTTTCTGGAACACGCGCGGGTGCACGGAGATTCTTACGGCACATTGCGCGAGCCGGTGCTGACGAATCTAAAGAAGGGAGTCGATGTGCTGATCGACATCGATACTCAGGGCGCCGCCACGATCCGCAGTTGCGAAGATCCAATCATCCGCCAAGCCCTGACCGACGTGTTTATTATGCCTCCGAACCTCGACGAATTGCGGCGCCGATTGCGTAAGCGCGGCACCGAAACCGAAAAGCAGATCAATCGGAGACTGAAGACCGCAGCACGAGAAATGGAATTATGGCGCGATTACCGCTACACGATTATTAGCGGCTCAGTTGAAGAGGACCTCGAAAAATTCCGCCAGATCATGGCTGCGGAGAGTTATTTGAGCCGGCGTTTGATTTTTAGCGGAAGCTAACAGCGTTTTCCTACAGACAAGAAGCTATCAGCTTCCCCTACAGCAGATTCGCGATTAAGTTCTCCATCTTCAATGGAAAGAGACTTAAGAGCCAAACGGAATAAAACCACCGCACGAAAAGTCGTACGCATTGCGGCCGGGAAAAAATCGATCGTCCTTGGGGTTACAGGATCGATCGCTGCATATAAATCTGCTGAACTGGCCAGTCTGCTCGTCAAACAGGGCCACGATGTGTTTGTCGTCATGACACAGGATGCGACCGAATTTATTTCACCGCTCACCCTGCAAACGCTCTCGAAAAATCCGGTCACAACAAGCTTCTACGACGAAAAAGAAAGCTGGCGACCAGGTCACATCGATCTCGCGGACCGCGCGAACCTGCTCCTGATCGCGCCCGCCACTGCGCACATCATCGCTGAACTGGCGCACGGCTTGGCTGATCATCCCCTTGCGGCCATCGCGCTCGCCACGCGCGCGCCGATTCTGCTCGCGCCGGCCATGAACGGAAAAATGTGGCAACATCCCGCAACGACGGAAAATGTGGAAAAATTGCAAACGCGCGGCGTCGAATTTATCGGGCCGGAAGAAGGAATGCTGGCATGCGGTTACGAAGGAATTGGCCGACTCTGGAAAGTGAATGATATCGCGTTCCGCGCGGAGTTTCTGCTTGCGCGCCAGGATAATCTGATCGCGTGAGATTTCTCATCACGGCTGGGCCCACGCGCGAGCCGATCGATCCGGTTCGTTACATTTCCAATCGTTCATCGGGCAAAATGGGCTATGCGATTGCAGACGCGGCACTCGAAGCCGGGCACGATGTCATTTTGATTTCCGGCCCGGTCAACCTCGCGCCACCGAGCAATGCGAAATTCGTTTCTGTTTCTACCAGCGACGAGATGTTCGACGCAATGCACCGATATGCGGACAGCTGCGATGTGTGCGTCTTGTGCGCCGCCGTTGCAGATTACAAGCCAGCTAAAGCTTCGCCGACAAAAATCAAAAAGCGCGACGAAAGATTTTCACTTGAACTGGTTCGCACGCGCGACATTCTCGAGTCGTTAGGTCAGCAACGCGATCGACCTTTCCTTCTAGTCGGCTTCGCCGCGGAAACGAATGAAGTGGAAAAAAAAGCCGCGAAGAAACTGCGCGAGAAAAATTGCGACCTCATCATTGCAAACGACGTGAGCAGCGCAATTTCGGGAATGGAAAGTGACTTGAATGAAGTGATGATTCTGTTCCAAAACGGAGAGCGAAAGAAGATTTCGCGCACATCAAAAAAAATTATCGCGCGCGAGCTCGTGAAAATTTTTGAAAATTCTGCAACAAAAATGTTTGACAAAAAAAATGTGACGATTACTGAACGCAATTAAGTGAAGTGAAATCATTCCCAACTCTTCACGATTTCCGCGCGTTGCGGATTGAAAGGGGGGAATTAGTCGATGGCGAAAAAGAAAGCAGCAAAGAAAAAATCAGCGAAGAAAAAGAGGCACTAAGCCCAACGCTGGATTAACGACTCCGAATTTCTTCGGAGTCACAACTCCTAACTTCAACCCGGGAGGAGAATTTATTTTCCTCCCGGTTTTTTCTTTGGTCATCCCAACCCAGCTACTTGCAGCGCGCGAAAAAAGATCTGACCGACAATGAGTCAAGTAGCTGGGGAGGGACCTCACAATCGAAGCGTGCGATACACAATTTCATTAAGCGTGATCAATCAGCTTATGAGAGATCCTTCGCGACGCGAGGATGACACGCGCCATGTCCTTTTCCATTCGACTGTATTTCCGCTGTGCACTTCGTGCTGTTTGTGCGACGTAATCTTTCATGAAGCACTATCTCGAGATCGCCGAAAACGTCGCGCGAGAAGCGGGAAAGTTGCTTCGTGATAATTTTCGGCAACATAAGCAGATCAATGCCATCGCCGCGCACGATCTAAAACTGGAGATCGACGTTCAGACGCAGGAGTTAATTACTAACTTGCTTCTGAAAGAATTTCCCGGCCACGCGATTTACGGTGAAGAAGGAATCGCGGGCGATCAATCCACGGAGCATCAGTGGGTGCTCGATCCGCTTGATGGCACCGTTAATTATTTCTACGGCATCCCTCATTTTTGCGTCTCGATTGCGCTCCGCCTGCGAAGCGAGATTATGGTCGGCGTGATCTACGATCCAATTCGCGATGAGATGTGGGCTGGACAGAAAGGTGAGGTATCGAAACTCAACGGCTGTCCGTTTCATGTGAGCGATCGCGCGGACCTGGCGGAAGCGGTTATCTCGATCGGTCTAGCGAAGACCGGCGAGACGATCAACGCGAATTTCCCTTTGCTTCAGGCCATGATTCATCGCGTGCGCAAGTGCCGCGTGCTCGGCAGTGCTGCGCTCGACATGGCTTACGTCGCCTGTGGACGAATGGATGCGTACATTGAAACGGGAATTAGCTTGTGGGACATCGCAGCCGGCTGGCTTCTGGTTGAAAATGCCGGTGGAACTGTCGATCTTCGCCCGCTCGAACAGATGAAAGATAAATACAGCATCGTCGCATCGAATGGCGTTCTCGATCTCAAATTATGATTATGAATGACCAAGCTCGGATGACGAATGACGAAGTAAGCAGGAATGCTCAAATGACGAACAGGCGATCGAGAAGCTCTTCTTGTCATTCGGATTTCGTCATTCATTCGACATTCGTCATTAGGCATTCGTCATTCGTGTCATGATTCGGTGCGGAATCGGCTACGATGTGCATCGCTTCGCCGAGGGACGAAAACTGATTTTGGGAGGCGTCGAGATTGCGCACGCGCGCGGGCTGGAAGGCCATTCTGATGCCGACGTTTTGTCGCATGCGATCGCGGATGCGTTGCTGGGTGCGATCGGAGCAGGAGATATCGGCCAGCATTTTCCAAATACCGATGAATCACTTCGCGGCATCAGCAGCATCGAAATTTTAAAGAGCGTGATCAAATTGCTTAAGGGAAAAAGCGCACGGGTGATAAACATCGATGCAACCGTTCTGGCCGAGGAACCGAAACTCGCGCCGCACGTCGCTGTGATGCAAAAAACAATCGCCGACGCGATCGGCACTTCCGATTCGAATGTGAGTGTGAAAGCGACCACGAATGAAAAGCTCGGCGCAATCGGACGTGGCGAGGGAATTGCATCAATCGCGATTGCAACCGTGGAGCTGGGATGATCGCTTTGTCATTCCGAGCGGACCGCAGCGGAATCGAGGAATCTCTTGCTGTTAATCAAGAGGCGTCTCGACGTCGCTCGACATGACAATGCGCTTTTTTAACACGTACTCGCGTCAGATCGAACAATTCGAACCGCGCAATCCGGCCGAACGCGCCATCGGTGTCTACACTTGCGGGCCGACCGTTTACAGCCGCGCGCACATCGGAAACTTCCGCGCCTATATCTTTGAAGACTTGCTCCAGCGCCATCTGGAGTTGCGCGGTTACAAGGTACATCGGGTGATGAACATCACCGATGTGGATGACAAGACGATTCGCGGCGCGCGCGAGGCTGGCATTCCGCTCGTAAAATTCACCGAGCAATTCAAACAGGCGTTCTTCGAAGACGCCGAAACCTTGCGGATCAAACGTGCCGACGAATTTCCGTGTGCGACCGACCAGCGCTACATCGACAAGATGATCGCGATGATCGGCGCACTCATTTCGAAAGGCCTCGCTTATCAGGCCGACGACAAGTCGGTTTATTTTCGCATCAACAAATTTCCCAATTACGGAAAGCTCGCGCATTTCGATCTCACGCAGTTGCAATCAACCGGGCGCGTGAAGCACGACGAATACGACAAGGAGCACATCGGCGATTTCGCGCTTTGGAAAGCTTGGGACGAAGAAGATGGCGACGTGAAATGGGATTCGCCCTGGGGACCTGGCAGGCCGGGCTGGCATATCGAATGCAGCGCAATGGCAACGGCGCTACTCGGCGATCAAATCGATATTCATTGCGGCGGTGTGGATAACATTTTTCCGCATCACGAAGCAGAAATCGCACAGAGCGAAGGCGTCACTGGAAAAAAATTCGTCGGTTACTGGCTGCATTGTGCGCATCTGCTGGTGGACGGGCAGAAAATGGCGAAGTCCTTAGGTAATTTTTACACTGTGCCGGATGTGCTGGCGAAAGGGTACACCGGGCGCGAGCTCCGTTACGCGCTGCTGCGTGTGCACTACCGCGTGCCGCTCAATTTCACATGGGAAGGAATGAATGAGGCCCGCGAATCGCTCGCGCGCATTGATGAGTGGCTTGGGCGGTTGCGGGCCGTCGCGAAAAAAGAAAACGCTCAACGCTCAACGCCCAACGCTCAACGCCCAATTGAAAAATCTGACTTCGAGAATGCATTGGACGATGATCTGAACATTTCCGCGGCGCTCGGGTTCTTGTTCGAATCCATTCGCGAAACGAATCGTGCGATGGATGAAAACAAACTGGACCCGGGAGCCGCAAAAGGATGGCTGGATTGGTGGCAAAGGATAAACACTGTTCTCGATGTCGAACCTCAGGCTGAAGTCGTCGTTCCACCGGAAGTGGCGCAACTCGCTAACGAGCGCGAGAACGCAAGGCGAGAAAGAAATTGGAAACGAAGCGACGAACTCCGTGAGCAAATTTCCGCGCTGGGTTGGGAAGTGCGCGACACGAAAGATGGTTCAAGGCTCACGGGCCGTGGCGCATCGTGATTCTGCGGAGCGCGCGCGAACTCATTTCCAGCGCAGCCATGCAAAACGGAACGTAATAAAAGCAAAGTTCGTTTGGGCGACACGCCGAAACCAACACGCGGGACGCGTGTGCTCCCCAGAAAAATGCGCTAGCAACTCTGAGCACGATTGATCATGTTGGAAGCACACTCATGTTTGCGGCGGCAGATTTTCTTGATCTCGAACACACGGCCCACCCGAAATTGTTCGAGAGCCAGAACTACGTCTGGGACGCGCTCAAACAAATTGAGAGATATCTCCAATTTCGATTGAAGCCTGGGATCCTGGGCGAGCTGATGGGTAAGCCGTTTATCAGTCATCAAGTGTTCATCGGCAGAGGAACGATTGTCGAGCAGGGCGCAGTGCTGAAGGGACCGGCCTGGATCGGTGAAAATTGTCGTGTCCGCAGTGGTTGTTACGTGCGGGAAAACGTCATTGCCGGAAACGGCGTGGTGATGGGCAACTCGTGCGAATTTAAGAATTGCATCCTCTTCGACGAAGTACAGGTGCCCCACTTCAATTATGTCGGCGATTCGATCCTTGGTCATCATGCGCATCTCGGCGCCGGCGTAATTCTCTCCAACGTGAAACTCGATCACAGCGAGATTGCGGTAGTCACGTCCGACGGCGACATCCCCACTGGTCTCAGAAAATTCGGCGCGATCGTCGGCGATCGCACGGAAATCGGTTGCAACGTGGTAATCAACCCGGGCTCGGTGCTCGGCCGCGATTGCATGATTTATCCAACCGTAAACTTCCGCGGTGTTTTATCCCACGGCAGCGTAGTGAAATTACGACAAGAGCTGCAAGTGCTGGAAAAACGTTAACGAGTGAGAACAGGAGATTAAACGCGGATGGGGGGGATTCGAACCCCCGGTTCTACCGAGCGCCTTCTGACGCACGGATTTACCTATGAAAATGGACATGAGAAAACATCGTTGAACATTGACGGATGTTATGCAGCCTAATTATGCACTATGCCAAGCATTCATCGTCAACCAGGCAGACCGTACTGGTTCTGTGCATTCTCAATGTTCGATCCTCAAACGAATCGCAGCAGGCGCGTCTTTCGCTCCACCAAAACTCGCGATAAGAAGCAGGCGCTCGAAATCTGCCGCGCGTGGCACAAGGCCGCGCTCAAAGCGCGCAACGGCAAACTGAGCGTGGACGCTGCGCGCGAAATCATCGCTCGTGGTGTCAGCGACGTTTTCACGGCGGCAAACGTGGAATCGCTGCCGAGCGCGTCCGTCAAGTCGTGGTGCGAGACGTGGACGGAAGCCAAAGCAATCGAGACGGAGGAATCGACCCACGCGCGCTACAAGCGCGTGATGGAACGGTTCACCGGTTTTCTCGGCGAAGCAAAGAGCAAGCGTGACCTCTCCACACTGCAAGCGAGCGACATTGCGCGGTTTCGTGATGGTGAGGCGAAAGAACTGTCGCGCTCGACCGCCAATCTCAGCGTGAAAGTGCTGCGAATCTGTCTCGGTGAAGCGGTGCGGCAGGGATTGCTCACGGTCAATCCAGCCGTGCGCGTCAAGCTGTTCAAATCAAATGCGGAATCGAAGCGGCGCGCGTTCACGCTCGCGGAAATCAAGCGCATCCTCAAAGCGTGCGGCGACGACACCGAATGGCGTGGCCTCGTGTTGTTCGGCCTCTATCTCGGCCAACGGCTCGGAGACTTAGCTCGCCTCACGTGGCGGGCAGTCGATTTGGACTCCGGCGAGATTGCGTTTACGACGCGCAAGACGGGGCGGCGCATCGTGCTGCCACTCGTGCAACCGGTCGCCGATTATTTGGCATCACTGCCAGCGAGCGACAAACCGAACGCTTTCATTTTCCCTCACGCAGCGAGCGCGAAGCGCACGGCCTCGTTGTCGAATCAGTTCCGGGATATTCTAGTTGAAGCCGGATTGCTTGAGCCGCTGGCGCGCGGACATAAGAGCACCGGCAAAGGCCGCAACCAAGCGCGCGAAGCAAGCGAGATTTCGTTCCACAGTTTGCGCCACAGTGCAGTGACGATGTTGAAAGCAGCGGGTGTCTCTGACTTCATGGCACGCGAGATTGTCGGTCACGAGAGCACCGCAGTCTCGCGGCAATACACACACCTAACGACGGACGACAAGCGCGCAGCCATGCAGCGGTTGCCGGATGTGACAAGCGCCCTCAAAATCAATCAGCCAGATGTTACGAGTGAGAATCCGTGACTAAGCAAGCAAATGGCAACACTGCCATGCTTCTGTCGTGTACCGGCGGATTGCTACTCCGTTACAACTTCGCGATGTCCCGTATGGCATCCCGCACGCACCGCCCGTTTTTGAACCGGCAACTGTAACGGCGCTTGCCGAGAGTCCATTCAACGATCAACGCGCCGCCGCCTTTGCTCACCGCAACATAATCGCCGTCATCGGTGCGCTTGTAGCTCTTGCCGATCATGTCCTCGACAACTGCGTGCCTGTTCAACTGCTCCAGCTCGCGAATCTCCTGCTTTTCTTTGTCGGTGAGCGGCTGTTCGTCTTTGCGCTGCACGAAACATGTATCGCCATCGAGAATCTTTCGCTCCGGGACACGCTCAACGGTGAGTAATCGCCAGACCTCTGCTTCGAAGCGAGCACGATCCTTTTGCGCATCCGTGCGCTTGTCGCGGTGGTCGAGTGCGTTCGCCTGTCGTCGGAACCAATCGGCGTCCGCGTTGAGCACGGCGCGTTCGCATTGCGCGCTCCACGTTTTCCAGAGCGAATCAATCTCATCCAGCAGCACGTAGGCTCTCTGTGATGCGCGTAGTTTATCCAGCACCTTTTGCTCGCGCGTTGTCAGGTGAAAGCGCGGCAGCGCGGGTTTCTTCGACAGTTGATTGTTCTTTGTTGCGATTTGCGATTCAATCTCTGCTTTGCGCGCTGATAGATAGTTGTCCGCCAATGTCCAAGCGTTCCCGTCGTCTTGTTCGAGCGCGGCCAGCACATCATTGCTCTCGTGAATTGCTTTGTCGTAGTCCTTTCGCTTTTTTTCATCCCGGCAGGCTTTTCGTTCTTCCACCAGCATGTTCCGCTGCGCCGTGGCTTGTTCTTTTTTGAGAGCCAAGATCAACTGGCGCAAGCGAACCATTCGCGAATCGCGATGACTGTGAAGCAGCTTATGGCGCGTGTCGGTTGGCTGCTCACGGTTGATCGACGACTTAACGCCGGAACCTTTACGCCGTCCGCGTTTCATCGCGCGACCGCTTTCATCGGAACGATCTTTTCCATTGTCTCTGGCCTGATGCTCCAATAACGCTCAGCCTCTTTCGGTTTCACAAGCTGGCGATAGTTGGTGAAAATCATGTCCTCATTCGTGTGGCCCATTTCGAGCGCGAGCGCCTTCGCGTCTCTGAAGTGCGCCAGGTGATAGCTCGCGAAGCTGTGACGCAATGCGTTGTCCGGCCATTCGTCGATGCCAGCGGCAACGCGCGCTTGATCGAACAACTGCCGGAAATTCTCTCCGGGCGTGACGTTGCCTTTGTGCTTACGCAGTGGCAGCAACCATTCACGCAGATTCGGTTGCATCGTCACATGCCGTCGCCGTGCCGTCTTTGCGTTCTTCGCGGTGACTTCGATCAACCCGCTGTCGAAATCAATCTCGCTCCAATCGAGGCGCTCAATCTCAGCGCGACGCAGACCGGCAAACAATCCGATTGCGATATATGGCAGCACGTCCGGCGTCGACTTTTCCAACAACCGCGCTGCCTGTGCGACGGTGAGGATGCCGATGTTGCCGCCGCCCTCTTTCGCTTTCGCGGTTTTCTCTGCCGGATTGTCTGTCGCGTATTTGCGTTGCACAGCGAAGTTGAACGCGAGCACGATCAAACGCCTGTAGTGGTTGCGCGTGACTGGCGAGACGTTCAGCGAACGCAACCAGTCGTCAATCTCCGCGCTCGTGATCGTCGCAACCGGCTGGCCGTTGAACTTCTCAGCAAAGATGTTGAGGCGGCTGCGAAGATCGTCCACGTGACGCTGTGAAGCGCCGTCCTTTTCCTTCGCCGCGACAAGTTCCTTCACGAGCTGCACTGCACTGCACGACTTCTCGGATGCTTTCAGATGAGCGATCAAATAGTCTGTCGCGTCTTTGATCGTGAGCGGCGGAGAATCCGAGCCAGCCTTTTTGTACTCGCTCAGTCTGCTCGCGCATTCTTGCGCCATGACGCGGAGCGCCTCCGGAAACTCCGCGTGTGCGATTCCGTTGCGTCTCAGCTCGGCGTTCCTGAACGCGGCCTCTGATTTGGCTGCTTCTTCTGTTTCGAAAAACTTCCGTTTCCGCTTTCCCGCTTCGCGGTAGTTCACCACGAATCTGAAATGCGGACGGTTGCTGTCGCGGTATCTGCGAACCGTGATTTTGCGTGTTCTCATGGCTATACCGTTGCCACATTGTTGCCGCAAACACAAGGAAAAATGCGTCAAAATGGCGTTTTTCGTGTTTGCATGAGTCAGACAGAAAAGGGCGCGAAGAGCGCCGATCTTACCTATGAAAACGACCTTTTCAGAGGGTGCGCGCCCGGGGTGACTCGAACACCCGACCCACGGATTAGAAATCCGTTGCTCTATCCGGCTGAGCTACGGGCGCAGAATTAGCCCAGACATATACCGCGTTTCGGAATGAATCAAAGGACTGGAACTGCGTCTTTTTAGTTTTGGTGTTTCGAGATAAGCATCAAATTCAAAATCCAGCGGCATGAATTTTTTCGGATATTGCGCGAGCGAGGAGCGAAACCTTTCCGCACGAGAGGACGGCCGACCAGTTTTTCTCCGAGTCACAATTTGAGAGCTGTCGCATGCTTGGCGCGCATACGATGGAAAAACGTAGCACAGATTGCGGCGGGGATTTTCGCTGTTTCATTGGCGACATTCTAAAGCCCCCTGCAGTTGCAACCACCCGATTGGCTGGCGGGCTTACTCGAACCATCTGCGCATACGCCGCGGCGCGCAGCGACAAGGGTGCAAAATAGACGACCGGCGGTTCGTCCATTGCCCCCTGCGAATTCCGCCGGTCAATCAACCGAAAAGATTATCGAGACGCCGCGTCAGTCTGATCGCTTACTGAAAGACTAGATTAACTTGCGTTCCCGTGGTCCTGTTCGTACGCTCGGATTGCTCGTCGCGTCTGCGGTCCCAGGACGCCGTCAATGGAACCGTGGTAATAGCCGGCGCGAGCGAGCCGGCGCTGTAGCTCAGCCACTCTGGATCGGCTGCTATTGCCGTATCCACTATTTCCGTACCCATTATTGCCGTACCCATTGTCGCCGTATTGATTGCCTCCATAGCCGTAGCCATAACCGTAACCGTACGGGGAACCGTAGCCGTAGCCATACGGGTCACCATAACCATAATATCCGTACGGATAGCCGCCCCAGCCCCAGGATGGGCCCCAACCCCACCACCATGGAAAGCCGAAGTCGCCGATGAAGACAACGCTAGACCGGTTGTTGACGAACCGGTGGTTGACGAACCGGTTGTTGACGAAGCGGTTGTTGACGAAGCGGTTGTTGACGAAGCGGTTGTTGACGAAGCGGTTGTTGACGAAGCGTCGATCGTTAAAGGTCCGGAAATTTCCTGCACCGCTCCGTGTGAAGGTCTGTCCACCTCGCGCAGGCATCGAAGCGAAATGATGGCCGCCACTAAAACCACTGCCACCGCGCGGAGCAGCCGTGACCAATGGTGCAGTTAGCGTCAGCGCAACAAGGCAAATCACAAGAAATAAGAGCTTTGAAGTATTCATAGTAGATGGGTTTCTGATTAATTAGACACCGCGCCTTGCTCAAAGTCTCGCTTTTTTTGCGTAAAAACGCATGAGACGCCCGTTCCCTTGGTATCGGTGCCCGATTGTTCCCACCTGAAATGAGATGACCGACGGCTCGCCCCTCTTTCCCCTTGCGACACCGCGGCTCAAAGCCAACCGAAAACTCGAGGTCGGGTCTAGTTTCGCATTGTTTCTTGCTGGTCAGCACGTAGCCGTCGCACTTATCATCCCACGCTCAATGACGGTGCGTGCTACGATCTTAATATCGGCTTTGTTCACCTGGCACATGCTTTACGCCGCGCCGACCGAACACAGCGTAAGTCCGTCTCGGCAGTTCATTATCTACGGAGCCGACGCGGCGTTGCGCGGAGCGGTCTCAGACTTGGCAGAGCGGACCAAGGCCGATTTTCTTGCATTGTTGCGGCAGCGCGACAACTGGACCGTCCCCATCGTGGTAGATTTACAGCCGCAGCAGGCAAACCTGCCAGAACTTCCGTCGGCTAACCTGCGATTTACTCAGACCGGCTTTGGTCTCAAGCTTCAGCTGGACCTAACCATCTCACAAAATCTCGATGTTTCATTGATCGAGCGCGAACTCCTACGCGGGATTCTCTTAGAGATGATGTATCGCCAACAGTCGCATATCGCTGCCGGCAGCGTCTTCGTCGAGCCACCGCATTGGTTGCTGGACGGGGTGCTTGCCCTCGGGCCGGGGCGCGACCGCGGAGATCTGATGCAAGCGCTCGTTGCGGCAGACAAACCTCTGCCCCTGGAGAAATTTCTCCGTCAACGCCCGGAGCTTCTCGATTCAGCGGGCCGCGCACTTTATCGCGCGTATTCTTTTGCGCTTGTGCAAATGCTGAGCGATGGAAGGGATGGCCCTGGCCGCCTGGCAAAGTACATCGGCGATCTATCCGACGCCTCAGACGAACCGCTCGCGAATTTGAGGGCGCACTTTCCGGTTCTTGTCAGTGATGCGGAGAGAAGCTGGCAGTCGACCTTAGATCGGTTAAGGAATTTCCAGATCTCCCAGTTACTCACCTTCGCCGAAAGCGAGCGACGTCTTGACGAACTGTTGCGCGTAAAAATCTCGCAAACAAATAATCCGACTAAAATAGCGGCGCTTGACGAATTTGCGCAGCGCAAGATTTCTCCAGGCGAGAAGATGGCGCTGAGTCAGCTGAGCCGTGATTTGCTCGTGTTTGTTGCCCAAGCCAATCCGGTTTTGCGGCCGATCGTGCGTGAATATCAGCAAATTACCGCGCTACTTGCCCGCGGGAAAAGGAGAGCAATCGCGAAGCGTCTGTCCCGTTTGGATGTGACTCACAAGCAACTCGCTGCTCAAATGAGCGACATAGACGACTACATGAACTGGTTTGAAGCGACTCAAATGAACAAAGGCAGCGGTTATTTCAGCGATTACCTCAAAGCCGTGAATCAGTCGCAGCTCGCACCTCCAAACCGACGCGATCCGCTTTCGGTTTATGTCGATGCGCTGGAGGACCAGTTTGAAAACTGAGTAATTACAGGTGGACATTGGACAGTTGCCGCTTTCCAGCTTGGTGACTATGTTGAACAGCGCGTTCTAAGGGCGCATTTCTGCTGATGCAAAAGATTGGGTTCGCCGAGGCTCTGGATTCCATCGTTACGAGCGATCCACGTTACGGGCGGGGCGCATATGTCTTTTTGCGCGACGCACTCGACTTCACGACCAAGCAACAGAAGAAAATTAAAGGCGTCAGCGTGCGTCATGTCACCGGACCGGAATTGCTCGATGGAGTGCGGCGCTACGCTTTGAAGGAATTCGGACCGATGGTGATGACGGTTTTCGACAGCTGGGGAGTCCATTCCTGCGAAGACGTTGGCAACATGGTGTTTAATCTGATCGGCGCCGGCGTGTTTGGGAAAACCGACGAGGATTCAATCGAAGATTTCAAGAACGTTTATGATTTCGCAGAGGCTTTTGTGAAACCCTTCACCCCGGAAAAACCAGCGACCGGGAAATCGCCGACGCATTTGCCGGCGCGCAAGGCCGCCAGGTCGAGCAACTGAGTGGTGAGCGCCGATCACTGATCATTGGGATCGACGCCGCCAAGGTAATCTTGATGAATTGTGTCCCAGTGGCGAAGTTTCTCTGCGCGGGTTTATTGTTTAGCATGGTTAATCTCAAAGCTGCGCCGACTGAACCTTCGTCGGTCATCAACTTTCCGCCGACCACGGCACAGAAATGGATTCTCCTGAACGGGCTGACGATCATCGTGCAGGAAGATCGCAGCGCGCCGGTGGCAAGTGTGCAGGCATGGTGCGCCACGGGAAGCATCGACGAAGACCAACACCTCGGCGCGGGTTTGTCACATATTCTCGAGCACATGCTGTTCAAAGGGACGAAAACCCGAGGGGCCAATGAGATCGCCCAAAAAATTCAAGACGTGGGGGGTTACATCAACGCGTATACGTCGTTCGATCGCACTGTTTTTTGGATCGACGTGCCGAAAGATGGCGTCTCCACCGCTCTCGAGATTTTGGCTGACGCAACGATGAATTCCACCCTGCCTCCGGCAGAATATCAGAAAGAGCAGGAAGTCATCCGGCGCGAATTTGCGATGGGCATGGATGATCCGGATCGCATGGCCGGGCTGCTCCTTTTTGCAACCGCTTACCAGCGTCATCCGTATCGATTCCCGGTTATCGGGGAGCTCGAAATTTACAATCAGCTCACGCAGGAGCAGGTGATGCAGTATTACAAAACGCGGTACGTCCCGAACAATCTCACATTCGTGGTGGTAGGAGATGTTGATGCGGAAAAAGTGCGGCAACAATTGACGGAATTGTTCAAGCCGTATCCGGAGAAATCGCTCCAGCCGGTATTCATTCCTGCGGAGCCGCCGCAACTTGGCCGGCGAGAAGTACACCAGGAATTTGCCACAGAACTGACGCACCTCTCCCTCACGTGGCACATTCCAGAGGTCACGAGTCCCGATGTACCGGCGCTCGACCTGCTCTCGACCATTTTGGGCGACGGGCGCAGCTCGCGGTTGTACCGGCGCGTTCGCGAAGAGGCGGGTCTGGCGTTCAGCATATCTGCGTTTTCCTACACGCCGGGCGATCCCGGTCTGTTTGGCATCGATGCTACCGTCGACCCAAAGAAACGCGATGCAGCCGAGCAACTAGCTTTGCGCATCGTGGACGAGATAAAACAGACTGGCGTCACAGCGGAGGAATTGGCGAAAGCAAGAAAAATCACTCTCAGTCATCATCTCGGAGCACTTACCACCATGCGTGGCCAAGCTTCAGACATCGGCTCGAACTGGTTACTTACGCGCGATCTGAATTTCAGCCGGCATTATCTTGATGCCGTCCAAAAAGTAACGCTGGAGGACATCAAGCGCGTCGCGGCGACCTATTTGACCGAAAACAATCTGACCGTCATCTCGTTGAATCCAAAGGGTTCGCTGGCCGCCAAAACCGTGGGCGCGAAGTCGACAGCGGCGGGTGAGATTCAAAAATTTGACTTACCAAACGGACTGCGAGTGCTGGTGCGTGAAGATCCTCGATTGCCACTCGTCGGGATGGGCGCAGTTTTTCGCGGCGGTCTTCTCGCCGAGACACCGGAGACAAATGGCATCACGCGTTTGATGGCGAAGGTGCTGTTGAAGGGAACGAAGACGCGCACTGCCGAGCAAATCGCCAACGAGATCGAAGCAGTCGGCGGTTCTATTTCGAGTGACGCCGGTAACAACAGCTTCAGCGTGTCGGTCGACGTCATGAAGCCAGATGTGAAATTGGGCTTGGATCTGCTTTCGGACGTCTTGCTCAATGCCACGTTCCCAGAAAAAGCGATCGCGCGCGAAAAGGAAATTCAGCTCGCCGCGATCCGGCAGGAGGAAGAGCAATTGACTTCGGTGGCACGCAACATCATGCGACAGGCGCTCTTTTCCCAGCATCCTTATGCGCTGCGGTCAAACGGTTCGATCGAGTCTATCCAGGGGTTGACGCAAAAAGATTTACTGGAGTTTCGTGATCGTTATGTGGCCGCCAGGAACGGCGTCATTTACATCTTTGGTGACGTCAAAGCGTCCGAAGTAAAACAACTCGTAGAGCGAACGCTTGGCAAGATGAAGCCTGGCGCCCTTGCGTTGACTGATGCAAAACCTTCAATGCCGCTGGGCAAACCGGAAACTGTGGAAAGCCGCAAAGACAAAGCGCAAGGCGTGATCATGGTCGGGTTCCGCGGCGCGAGCCTCTCGAGCCCTGATCGTTATGCGCTGGAATTGATCGATGAGGCGAGCAGCGACCTCGGCTCGCGCTTTTTCATCCGTATTCGCGAACAAATGGGGCTGGCGTATTATGTCGGTGCCAGCCAGATGCAGGGCCTGGTGCCGGGACTGTTCGCATTTTATCTCGGCACCGATCCGCAGAAGATCGAGGCGGTGAAAGCCGCGTTACTCGATGAAATCCACAAGCTCGCTAACGACGGTCTTACGCCACAGGAATTAGAGCGAGCCAAGAAGAAATTGATTGGACAGCAGGAGATCGCCAATCAAAGCAATGACGCGTTCGGTTATCACTGCGCGCTGGACGAGCTGTACGGATTGGGCTTCGATTATTACAAACGCCTCGAACACGACGTGAACGCCGTGACGCTTGATCAGATTAAAAAAGTTGCCGCGAGATATTTTCGCGATCAACCGTATGTATTGGCAACGGTGCGACCGCCAGAAGGCTCCGCAGGCGCGAAACAGAAGTAAGCCATGGCTGAAGTCCAAAAAACGACACAGAGCGGGGAGATGTCCCAGCGTTTCATTGAATTTGTCGTGATGCATGCGCAAAACGCCGCGCTTTTTCTCGGCCAAATTCCAAATCCAAAGACCGGCGAAGGCGAAGTGAACCTGGACCTCGCCAGGATGTTTATCGATCAGCTCGCCATGATTCAGGAAAAAACGCGCGGCAATCTCACGAGCGAAGAGACAAAAGTATTGAGCAACGCGCTTTCCAATTTGCAGATGGCATACGTGGAAGTCGCGCGAACAGAGCCTGCTCGCCGTGGCGAGGCCGCGCCAGAGACGGCTGCGCAACCGGAGACGCCGGAAGCTGCCTCACCAAAAGCGACCGAACAACCATCAGGCAAGACCGAGCAATCGGCGCCGGTTAAATCGAGCGAGCCCGAGGCAGAATCGCGAAAGAAATTCACTAAGAGCTACGGACCGTAGCTCGATTCGACTTCGCAAAAATTATTCTCGTGGTGTATTTCGCCGCGATTTTGACGTCTGCGTCTGTAATGGAACTAGGCACAAAGGCACGGTGTGGGGATCGCATACTTGGAGCTCTATTCCTATGCGAACGAACTGGAATCGCGGATAAGGACCCCTCGAATCGCGACGATCCGAAATGGTTACAGACCTAACGAGACGATGCCGCTGATCGCGGGTCCTCGCGCGCGACAGCTCATCTACTTTGATCGTCTTGCCCTAGCGGCTGCTGGTGCGCGAGGTGGGAGTCGCGCTTGGGCGGGCTCTTGCCCGTGCGGTTTTACGCACGGTGATTGTTCCCTGCCCTGGAGCGGGAGTGGGTGATGCTTCGGCATATTTTTTTGTAGATGGCCAGATCAGACGCCACGGTTGAGTTTTAATCGTCTCGCTGAATTGCTTGATGTTTTGGCCGGCCGGCTCGAGCTCGATAGTCGCCACCTTTAGTTTCTCTGAGGAACTCCGCAGGTTTCGCAGCGTCACCTCGATGTTGTCATTCTCCGTAAGACTGGTGCTGATCTTTTCGATGTTGGTAAGCGAATGCGAGAGCGCGCTCTCGGGCGCGGTCAGATCGGAAAGATGTTCGCCGAATGTCTTGAACTGGGTGAGAGCGAGGTTCAACTCGGAATTTTCATCGGTGAGACGATTGAGATTTTGGGCAGTCTGCTGAAGGTCTTTCATCGTATTGGTCGCTTCGGCAGCGACCGGTTTGATCACTTCGAGCATTTTCGCCGCAGCTTCGCCCAGATCGGGAGTGCGCTCGCCAGCGAACATCTCGCCATCCTTTGCGCGGCCAGAGGTTTCGGTCCCCTGCGTGATATCGATGGCCATGTCGCCGAGTAATCCAAGCTGCATCAGTCGCGCCCTGGCATCGCGATAGACCTTCGCGTTCTTGTCCACTTGTACATCCACGCGCACTTCGAATCTCGGTTTGCCCGGCGTGGCAGTTGGGCTCGGATTCGCGTTTGCTTCGGCGGCGTGAATTGCCGCCTCTGCTTGTTCCGCCTGTTTCTCTTCCTTGGGCGACACCGGCGAATACAATTTTTGGACCTGACCAATCTTGCGGCCTGCCAGCATCACCGGCGCGCCTTGTTTAATGCCGGCTGCGTTATCAAAATAAATCTTGTAGGTCACCAGCGGCCTGAACAACCCGGGCGCGCCGAGCAAAACCAAAAGGAAGGCCACCACCGCGATCGTCCCGATCACGAGCAGGCCGGTCATGATTTCATTTCTTTGTAATTGCATCGAGGCTGCCTTCCAGAATGGGACCTTCGGTGCTCCCGCTCAAAAACTGGGCGACCACCGGATTTTTCGATTGTTTGAATTTTTCGCGTTCGGCTTCTTCAATGATTTTGCCCTGATACAACATACCCATTCGCGTGGCGATGCGAAAGGCGCTGTCCATTTCGTGCGTGACAGTGATGGATGTCACTTTCGATTTTTCACTGAGGCTAATGATCAATTCGTCGATCACCGAGGCAATGACCGGGTCGAGCCCGGCGGAGGGCTCGTCGAGAAGGATCAATTCGGGCTCCAGCACCAGCGCGCGCGCCAGGGCCACGCGTTTTTTCATCCCGCCGCTCAGTTCCTCCGGCAACAGGTCCTTGGAATCCTTCATGCCGACGAGGTCCAGTTTTTCATCGACGATCTTGTCGATCTCTGCGCGCGATTTATCTGTGAGCTCTTCGAGCGGCAGGGCAACATTGTCGCGAACCGTGCGCGAACTCAGCAGCGACGAATATTGGTAGACCATGCCAATGTGTCGTCGCACTTGCTGAAGCTTTCGGCGCGGCAGCCGCGTAATTTCGAATTGCTTAAAAAAAACTGAGCCGGAAGTAGGCCGAAGCGTGCCGAGGATCAGGCGTAATATCGTGCTTTTTCCGCTGCCAGTCTGGCCCATGATCACCAGACGCTCCTCTGGCTCGACCTTAAGCGAAAAGCCGTCGAGCACTTTTTTTTCTTCAAATTGCATGCACGCGTCGCGCAACTCGACCATGTGCTTGGGGGTGGTCATGTCGGGTAGAATGTGGTGTAGACAATGTTGTATAGCGTATCGAATCCGATCACCGCAGTGATCGCAGTCACGACGCTGGACGTTGTGGAAGTGCCAACCCCTGCGGCGCCGCCTTTCACGGTCAATCCCCGGTAACACGCAATCGCGGCGATGAGCAGCCCAAACATAAAACTTTTCAAAATGCCGGTGATGATATCGCGAATAAGCAATGAATCTTTCACAAGATCGAGAAAATAGGGGAACGCGATGCTGAAGTACGCCTTACAGATCAGGCTGCTGGCAAATATGGCGGCGATATTCGAAACCGTGGACAGACATGGCATCAACAGAAAAAGCGCGAGCATCCGCGGTGCTACGAGGAAACGCAGCGGCCCAATGCCCATTGCTTCGATCGCTTCGACTTCCTCGGACACCTGCATTGTGCCGAGCTCGGCAGTGAAAGCAGCGCCGATCCGTGCTGCCAGCATGATGCCCGTGAGAAGAGGCCCAAGCTCGCGCGTAAAACCGATTGCCACCAATCCAGGAATCAACCGTTCTGTTCCAAAGCGTTGCAACTGATAACCGGTTAGCAGCGCCATGGTTAGCCCGAGGAAAAACGACACGAGTCCCACAAGCGGCACTGAATCCACACCGGCGCGTTGGGTGTGCCGGAAAAAGCTGACGGCACGAAACGGCACCCGCCCGTGCTGAATGCGTTCCAACGTCTCCTCGAAGGTATTCACGATGAACCAAAACACGCCGCCGACTTCACGCAGAAAATTGCGTGCGAGCTGGCCGATTCCCTGGGCAACCATAAGAGGCGGATTAGCGTTTGCCATGGCCGACAAAAGTCGCCTTACTTGCGCCACACGGCAAAGGGCAAAGTTCGGCGCGGGAAAGCGATGCGAGGACGCATCGCACTCCAAAGCACTTTGTGCGAAATTTCAGGGAAAGCTGATTCTGTTTTCGCGGTAGCTTTGGGAGTGCGCGCGCGTTCTCGCGCCGCTTTGATTTAGTGCGAATATCAACAAGACCGATGGCTATTCTGGCCAACTTAGCGGTCGCTTATGAGTTACGTTTCAATAACGAATTGCTTCTTTGCCATCGCGCTATTTAGTGCCGGGGCGCCGCCGCTTGCCAACGAGCAACAAACCTCCCCCAAGGCGTCAAACGAGGCGCCAATTGATCAGCGAAAAATGCAAAACGAGAAATTCGGGCTGGTGATCCACGGCGGCGCCGGAACGATCGAGCGCAGCAAAATGACGCCGCAAAAAGAACACGAATATCGCGCTGGGCTCGAACGCGCGCTAAGGGCTGGTTACGAAATTCTCAAGCGCGGCGGATCGAGTCTCGATGCTACGGAATCGGCCGTGCGCGTCCTCGAAGATGATCCTCACTTCAACGCCGGCAAAGGGTCTGTGTTTACAAGCGCTGGCACCAACGAGATGGACGCCGCAATCATGGACGGGAAAACGCTTGCCGCCGGCGCGGTCGCTGCCCTCAAGCATGTGAAGAATCCAATAAGCCTCGCGCGGCTTGTCATGGAAAAATCCGGACACGTAATGATGGATGGCGAGGGCGCGGAAGCGTTCGCGAGGGAAAACGGGATTGAACTGGTGGATCAGAAATACTTTTTCACGCAGGAGCGATGGGAGGCTTTGCAGAAAATTAAAGCGGCTGAAAAGGACCGCACGGGCGGTGCGGGAAAAGCAGTTTTCATTACCGATCAAGATCGACATGGCACCGTGGGCGCCGTTGCGCTGGACAAAAATGGAAATCTGGCCGCAGCAACTTCAACCGGCGGCACCACAAATAAGCGACCGGGCCGTGTCGGCGACACGCCGGTCATCGGCGCGGGAACTTATGCCAACAATGCGACATGCGCCGTTTCCGCAACGGGCGATGGTGAATATTTTATTCGAGCTTCAGTCGGGAATAATATTTCGGCGCTGATCGAATATCGCGGAATGTCACTCAAGGATGCCGCCCAAGTGGCTCTCGACAGGGTGGCGAAACTTGGTGGCACGGGCGGCTTGATCGCAATCGATCGCGAGGGCAGCATCGCGTTGCCGTTTAATACCTCGGGAATGTATCGCGGGTACGTCTATCCAAACGGCAAGTTTGTCGTGGAGATTTACAAATAGAACGTCGTGAATCGTTAAATCTTTACATCGTTGAATCGACGAATCGCGATTCACGAGTACTCGAAATCTCGCCTCCCGTGCTCCCGCCTTTCACCGTCGTTATTCCGTGCTTCAACGAACAAGCGCGCATTGGTGAAACGCTCCGCGTTACGCTCGAATATCTCACTGCGAACGCTCCGGAAAGTGAATTAATTGTCGTTAACGACGGATCGACCGATGAAACGGGCGCAATCGCACGCAAAATTTTAGGAGAGACGAATCTTCAGACTCGTTTGCTCGAAAATTTTCCAAATCGCGGGAAGGGCTCTGCGGTTCGCTCCGGATTGCTTGCCGCGCGAGAACCGATCGGGCTTTTTTCTGATGCGGATCTTTCCACGCCGCTCGAAGAGACGCCGAAGCTGATGGAGCCTATTGCAAAAGGTGAAGTTGATATTGCGTTCGGTTCGCGCGCGCTGGACCGCAGTTTGATCGGCATTCACCAACCCTGGCAGCGAGAACAAGGCGGCCGCGTTTTCAATCTTCTCGTTCGCGTCGCAACCGGTCTCCCATTTTGGGACACGCAATGCGGGTTTAAGGCATTTCGGCTCGACGTTTGTCGACCGATTCTGGAGGCGGCACGGGTTAAAGGCTTCGCCTTCGACGTAGAGCTGCTCCTTCTCGCGAAGCGCGGTGGATTGCGCATTCGCGAGATTCCGGTCCGCTGGAACCACGCTCAAGGAAGCAAGGTTAGTTTTTTCCGCGATAGCGTGCGGATGTTGCGCGAAGTAATCGCGCTCAGCGCGCAGGCATAGCCGCTTCGCCGTACGAAGCGCTCATTGGGTGTTTTTCGAATCTAAACGCCAGCGTCCTATAAAGAAGCGCGGCGACAGGAACGCGATAACTTTCCTTTCGCGCGCCTGCATCTAAATTAACTGTCCCAGTTTTTGTTTTCCATGCAGTCCTACCGATTTCATCCCGCCGTTGCGCGGTGGTTCGAGCAAACGTTCGGCTCACCGACCGAACCGCAACTGCGCGGCTGGCCTGCAATACAATCCGGTCGGCACGTCGTGATTTCTGCCCCGACGGGTTCCGGCAAAACGCTTGCGGCATTTCTTGCTTCACTGGATGTGCTGTTCCGCGAAGGCGTCGAGGCCGATTTGCCGGATGAAACGCAGGTGGTTTACGTGTCGCCGCTCAAAGCGTTGAGCAACGATATCCGTAAAAATCTGCAAGAGCCTCTCGCTGGAATCCGCGCGTTGTTCGGCGAAACAAATGGGCGCGAGATCGATGTGCGCGCCGAAGTTCGCACGGGTGATACGACTGCCGCGCAACGGCAAGCGCTTATCAAGAAGCCGCCGCACATTCTCGTTACGACGCCGGAATCCCTCTACCTGCTACTCACTTCCGATTCCGGGCGACGCATACTGAGCACCGTACGAACGCTGATCTTGGATGAGATTCACGCGGTGGTAGATGACCGGCGCGGCGCGCACCTCGCCCTGAGCGTCGAACGTTTGGCCGCCCTGACGAAATCCGCCTCAGGCGGACCGCTGCAGCGAATCGGTTTATCTGCAACGCAGAAACCGATCGAAGAAGTTGCGCGTTTTCTTGTCGGTACTCGTGCGGTGGATGACGCCGGCAATCCTGATTGTGAAATCATAGACATCGGTCATCGCCGTGAGCTGGACCTGGGTATCGAACTTCCTGGTTCTCCGCTCGAAGCGGTAATGTCGAATGAAGTTTGGGAGGAAATTTACCGTCGGCTCGCGGAATTGATTCAGGCGCACCGCACGGCCTTGGTTTTCGTTAACACGCGCCGGATGGCCGAACGCGTGACGCATCATCTCAGCGAACTGCTTGGCGCGGACTCGGTCACATCGCATCACGGAAGTCTCTCCGCGAAATTACGTTTCGACGCGGAAGATCGATTGAAGCGCGGTGACTTGAAAGCCCTCGTCGCTACGGCTTCGCTGGAGTTAGGAATCGACATCGGCTCGGTTGATCTCGTGTGCCAGCTCGGCACCACACGCTCAATCGCCACGTTGCTCCAACGAGTGGGTCGCGCCGAACACAGGCGTGGTGGTTTGCCAAAAGGGCGCATCTTCCCCTTGAGTCGCGATGAACTGATCGAATGTGCGGCATTGCTCCGCTGCGTTCATCGCGGCGAGCTTGATCGCCTCATCATTCCAGAAAAACCGCTGGATGTGCTCGCCCAACAAATCGTCGCCGCGGCGTCCACCGAGGATTGGGAGGAACCGAGGCTCTTTGAACTAATCCGCTGTTCATGGCCGTACCGAAATCTTACTCGCGAGGAGTTCGACAGTGCTGTCAAGATGCTCTCCGAAGGGTTCAGTACCAAACGCGGTCGGCGCGCGGCATTAATTCATCACGATGCAGTGAACCATCGTTTGCGCGGGCGCCGCGGCGCACGACTCGTTGCGCTTACCTCCGGTGGCGCGATTCCCGACAACGCTGATTATCGAGTAGTTCTCGAACCGTCGGAAACTTTCGTCGGTACAGTCAACGAAGACTTCGCCGTTGAAAGTCTGGCGGGCGACATATTCCAGCTTGGAAATACGTCATGGCGAATTTTGCGAATCAACTCCGGCATCGTTCGCGTCGAAGATGCGAAAGGTCAGCCGCCTGGAATTCCATTTTGGCTTGGCGAAGCGCCTGCGCGCACCGCTGAGCTTTCGCAAGCTGTTTCAAATGTTCGCGCGGAGATGGAAAAATTGCTCAGCGACGGGAAGGACGTTCGCGATTGGCTTGTCTCTGAAATGAAGTTGCCGACAGAAGCCGCTCAGCAAATCGCTGATTACTTCGCCGCCACTTATCGCGCGTTGGGTGCGCTTCCGTCACAGCAAATACTCGTGATGGAGCGCTTCTTCGATGAATCGGGCGGAATGCAACTTGTGTTGCATGCGCCTTTCGGCAGTCGAATCAATCGGGCCTGGGGTCTCGCGCTGCGAAAACGTTTTTGCCGTTCATTCAATTTCGAGCTGCAAGCGGCGGCCACGGACGACGCCATTGTGATTTCGCTTGGCACGCAGCATTCGTTTCCACTGGAGGAAGTCTTTCGTTATCTCAATTCCAAAACGGTTCGCGACCTGCTCATTCAAGCGTTGCTCGACGCGCCGATGTTCACCATTCGGTGGCGGTGGAACGCGACCCGGTCTCTAGCGGTGCCGCGTTTTCGCGGCGGCGCCAAAATCGCCGCCCCATTGCAGCGCATGGAATCGGAAAATCTTTTGGCCGCAGTTTTTCCAGATCAGCTTGCCTGCCTCGAACACATTGTAGGCGACCGCGAAATTCCGGATCACCCGTTGGTGAACCAGACAATTGATGACTGCCTGACAGAGGCGATGGACATCGACGGTCTCGAAGAAGTTTTGCGCAAAATCGAGAAAGGCGAGATCCGCTGCATCGCGCGCGACCTGCCCGAGCCGTCGCCGCTCGCGTCTGAGATCCTAAATGCGCGGCCGTACGCGTTTCTGGACAACGCGCCGTTGGAGGAACGCCGCACCCAGGCGGTGTACACGCGGCGGGCTTCGGAAAGAAACGGCAGCGATGCCCTCGGAATTCTTGATGCGGCAGCAATCGACAAAGTGCACAAGGAAGCATGGCCCGAAGCGACAAATGCCGATGAATTACATGACGCGCTGATGCTTCTCGCGGCGATGACGGAGGATGAAGTGCAACGATCAGTTCGTCATGAAGGCAACGGCACAGCAGTGGAGCAATTACTTAATGAACTCGTCGCATCGAAACGGGTGGCGCGTCTTCGTGTTGGCGAGAAGCGTTTTTGGACTAGCGCCGAGCGGTTGCCGATGCTGCAAACAATTTATCCGGACGCCGGTGCCGATTCTCAGGTAACGGCGCCGGAATCTGCTCAGCGACAAAATTGGGACCGGTCGGCAGCGATTCGTGAATTGCTTCGCGGAAGAATTGAAGTTTCCGGTCCAATGTCGGTCGGGCAGCTGGAAAATATTCTTGGTCTTGCCCGATCGGAAATCGAAACGGCGTTGCTGGGACTTGAAAGCGAAGGTTTTGTTCTGCGCGGCAAATTCCACCCGAATACGACCGAGCAGGAATGGTGTGATCGGCGATTGCTCGCACGAATTCACAGGCTCACAATCGATCGGCTGCGGGCGGAGATTAAGCCGGTCTCGCTTCAGGATTTCTACCGATTTCTGTTTGCTTGGCAGCGCGCAGGTCCAGAACACCACGTGGAAGGCGCGGAAGGCTTGGAATCAGTTCTGGAACAACTCGATGGATGCGAGTTGCCTTTGGCGGCTTGGGAGTCGGCGATCCTTCCCGCGCGTGTTACCGACTACGATCCCGAGTGGCTCGATCGTCTTTGCTTTTCTGGGCGCGTCGGCTGGGGACGTTTGAGCACCCCGCAAAGTCCGAACGCGCGTGTTTCGGCGCCACTGCGGTCAAGCCCCATCGCGCTTTACCAGCGTGAGAATCTACACGACTGGCTGGTGCTTACTCAGCCGAATTCTGCCATTGAACTTTCGATCGTAAGCCACGCTGTCTTCGAGGCGCTCCAACGCGGTGGCGCGCTCTTTTTCGCTGAACTTGTCCGGCGAAGCGGTCTGCTACCTTCTCAAGTTGAAGAGGCCCTGTCGCAGCTTGCTGCACTCGGTCTGGTGACTTCAGATAGTTTCGATGGGTTGCGCGCGCTCCTCGTCCCGTCGAACAAACGCCCAACATTTGGCCGGAACATTGGAAAACGGCGGCGCAAAACAACTCTTGCGAGCATCGAGTTTGCGGGGCGCTGGTCGCTGCTCAAAACGGAGGTGACTTCGGTGCGATCAAGAAATGGCGCAGAAAGCTCCGCGCGCCAGGCTGCGATCGAAAAATTCGCGCGGGCATTGCTGCGCCGCTACGGCGTTGTGTTTCGCCGTTTGCTCGAACGCGAGAGTCTTGGCGTCAATTGGTACGACCTGGGGCGAATTTATCGCCGCTGGGAAGCGCGCGGCGAGATTCGCGGCGGCTATTTCGTAGGAGGAGTAAGCGGCGAACAATTCGCGCTGCGGGGAGCCATTGGCTTGTTGCGTTCCATACGCAAAGGGCCGTCAAATGGCGAGCTAATCACATTGAGCGCTGCGGACCCGCTGAATTTGCAAGGCATTCTGACGCCTGGACCGCGAATTGCCTCGCTCACTGCAAGTCGAATTTTGTTTCGCGATGGATTGCCCATTGCAGCGCTCGAGGCAGGGGAGATTCGTAAAGTCTCTGAAGCGGACGTTTCTGATTCGCAAATTGAAACCGCGCTTCGGGTAGGAAAGCTGCGCCCGTCGTTGCGGCCGTATTACAAGTAGAGCTCGCAAAGCTGCGCGGAGCTCGATGTTGATCTTCCGCGCAATCTGTCATCCTGAGCGAAGCGAAGGAACTCGCACGAGCCCAGTCAGCACGCTTTTCAATTTGCGTGCTCCAAACTTAGATTGTGAGGTCCCTCTCCGCTCTTCGCCGCTCGGGATGACAAGCCGCTATTTCTTAACGACCTCGGCGTTCTCAATCATGGCAATGCCGCCGCGTTCTGCGAGCTTGCCTTTCACAGTGATGTTTTTGCCGCAGTACTCTGCGAGCTGATCGTTAATTGGCTTGTGTTCGCCAACCACCAGATACGCTTTGCCCTCGCTCACGATACCAACCGGCCCGCCGCTTTTGATGCACTTGGCCCCGCAGGACTGGCCATGCTTTTCGCCCACGGCGTTATGATCGACGTAGCACATCATATCGACCACTTCGCCGGTCACTTCTTTCGAAGCAGCCGTGTCATCGCCGTGCTCGTGTTCCTGCGCGATCGCCAGCGGCGCGCACGCCAGAGCTGCAATGAAGGTCGCAGTCAATGCAACTCTCCACACAGTAGGTTTATTGTTTGTTGAATTAATCATGGGACAAATGTGGGCTGTCGGCTCTGCTGGTCAATAGCGCGGAGGATCGAGGGGACGTTCGTTTAGGCGCCCTACCTTTGCTTTTCAATTAGATCCGCGAACTGATCGAAAAAATATGAGGCATCATGTGGGCCGGGCGCGGCTTCGGGATGATATTGCACGCTGAAGATCGGCAATTCCCTGTGGCGCATTCCCTCCACCGTGCCGTCATTCAAATTGATGTGCGTTATTTCCACATCCGAAGGAAGCGACTCTGCGTTGACGGCGAATCCGTGATTTTGCGCCGTGATGGCCACTTTGCCGCTGCGCAAATCCTTTACCGGTTGGTTAGCGCCGCGATGGCCGAATTTTAATTTGAACGTCGAGCCGCCGAACGCGAAGCCGAGGATTTGATGACCGAGACAGATCCCAAAGATCGGTTTTTTGCCCATCAGATCATGCACGGTTTTGTGTGCGTAAGGAAGCGCCGCGGGATCGCCAGGACCGTTGGAGAGAAAAATTCCATCGGGATCAAGACTCAGCACTTCGTCTGCCGACGTAGTCGCCGGCACAACCGTTACTTGGAAACCTTTCTGGCGCAGCAGGCGCAGGATGTTTTCCTTGATGCCATAGTCGTATGCAGCAATTCGAGATCGAATGGGTGGCAAACCCCGTCTGCCTTCGCCGTCTCGTGGCTGTGCGATCGACCACGGCGAGCTGAGGTTGTCCTCCGGATCCCAGCGGTAAATCTTTCTTGTCGTCACTTCACGCACATAATCCATCCCGATTACGCCCTCGCCCTGGATCGCCATTTGCGTCGCTTCTTCGGGCGAAATCTTCTCGGTCGTTAGACAGGCTTTCATCGCGCCGAGCGTGCGCAAATGCCGCGTAAGGGCGCGCGTGTCGATTCCTTTCGCGCCAGGGATATTCCATTTTCGCAAGTATTCATCGAGCGACATTTCAGAGCGCCAGTTGCTGGGGACCTCCGTCAATTCCTCTATGACAAACCCGCGCACATGCGGCGAAGAGCTTTCCTGATCAAGCGAATTGATCCCATAGTTTCCGATCAACGGATAAGTCATGGCGACGATCTGCCCACGATACGATGGGTCGGTCAGTACTTCCTGATAACCGGTCATGGCGGTGTTGAAACAAACTTCGCCGACGCGGGTACCGGTTGCGCCAAAGGATTCGCCCTCGAAATATCGACCGTCTTCGAGGGCTAGGAGCGTGCGCACGTCACTGCGCACTATCAATCCCGTCAAAGGATTTTCAAATCGCGATTCTTCGATCACGCGAAAAAACCCGGATCGAAATTTCGATCCGGGTTTCTAAAGATTACCCCGCCGATGCCGTTTAGGCGGATCTCCCGTTCCCTTTTCGTAACGGGTGGATGACCGTCGCCGCAGCGTCTGACTTCCAATCAAGGCCTGCCATGTTCTCCGAGCGACTCAGCCTCCTGAGGTTCGTCAATTATCGGTTCGGGAATCTCACCTGTAATCTCGAACATCACAGGGTAAAAATTGGCGTCGCACAACCTGTCGCGATGAATGAGAGCCGTCAATTGAGAGTTGAGCGAAAAGCACTGGTTTTCTTCCCAACCCTCAACAAACGACTCTCACAGTTTCAAAGAACTACTCCCGAAGTGTGACGCCCAACTCGTGTTTCAGTTTTTCGCGAATCCTGGCGTGCACTTCGTTTACTTCCTCGTTTGTGAGTGTGCGACTTCGATCTCGATATGTCAATCTATATGCGAGCGACTTTCGAGCGGCTCCGATTTGTTCGGTGAATAAGTCGAACAGATCCACGCGTTCCAAAAGTGGCTCGCGCGGTTCTTCAATGGTGCGCAAAATTTTCTCGTGCGAAATTTCGTCAGGCACAATCATCGCGATATCGCGCGTTATCGCAGGAAATTTCTCGATCTCGCGAAAAGTTTTCCGCAATTCGGCGCCGCGCAGCACAAGATCGACATCCAACTCGGCAACAAATACTGCTCCGGCCGCGTCAATTCTTCCTTCGCGAAGTTGGCCCCCAAAACCAATCGCTCGCTCGTTTGAAGAAATTTCGGTGGCAAGCGAAAGATCGGGATGATCGCCTCGGCGAAATGAAATCGCCGGAAGTGCGAGCGATTCGATTGCACCTTTGAGGTCGAAAAAATCGAGCCGGTAGTTTCCCTGTAGTCGCCAATGTGGCGCGCTCGTGGCATTGCCCCAGAGCAAAATTCCAAGATGTCGATGTTCCTTAGCTTGGGGTGGTAAAAACGTCCGGCCAATTTCGAAGATCGCGACTCTTTCCGCGCCGGCTCGCACATTCCGATCGAGCACGGCGAGCAATCCCGAAATCAAATTCGGTCGTAGTGCGACGTGGTCCTCAGTGAGCGGATTGCGCAATTCGATCGCTGAGCTTGCAGCAGCCGCAGATCGCGGAATTAATTTCGACGTTCGCACTTCCCACAAACCTTGCGCGCTCAATCGTTCCCGAAGCGCTGATTCGAGATTGTGTGAATCATCCGCCGCGCTCGAAGGGGTAGAGCGGCTTCGATCACTCCCCGGAACCTTGTCGACTCCAAATGCGCGAACGACTTCCTCTATAAGATCGACATCGCGCTGCAAATCGCGTCGATAACTTGGAATTCTCCATTTCGTCGTTTTAGCAGCACTAGTCTTTTGTAAACCAAACCCTGTCAGAATGTCGTCGATAGCTTTCGGTTTGATCGAGATTCCAATGACTCGATCGCATTTGTCGTAGCTGAGCGAAACATCCGCGGGATTCGGCGGCAGCTTGCCGGCAAGGTTGATTTCCTTTGCGGGAGTTCCGCCGGCAATCTCTTGAATCAATTCGGTCGCGCGCTGCGACGCACGCAAAATCATTTCGGGATCGACACCGCGCTCGAAGCGGTAACTCGCGTCAGTCGGCAAATTTAAATCGCGCGCCGTTCGGCGAATGCTCGCCGGCAAAAAGTAAGCGGCTTCGAGCAGAATATTTTTGGTCGAATCGGTGACAGCCGTTTCTTCGCCACCCATCACGCCGCCGATCCCAATGGCACGCTCCTGATCGGCAACGACGAGATTGTCCGGTTTGAGCGAGTAAGTCTTTCCATCGAGCCCGAGAAACTTTTCGCCATCGCGTGCCAGCCGCACTTTGATGTCGCCTTTTAGTTTATCGGCGTCGAAAGCGTGCGTCGGTTGGCCGAGCTCGAGCATCACGAAGTTGGAAACATCGACGATGTTGTTGATCGAACGAATGCCGACGCTCTCGATCTTTGCGCGCAACCATTGCGGACTCGGACCCACTTTCACATTGTCGATCTTGCGCGCCGAGAAAAATGGACATTCTCGCGATGCAGAAATTTTCACTTCCGATGCTGTAGTGTCCGCTGTCCTCAGCGGAGGTGGCTCGCGCAATTTCTTTCCAGTCAGTGCCGCGATTTCGCGTGCCAGACCGAAATGACTCAGCAAATCGCCACGGTTTGGTGTGATCTCGACATCGAGAATCGTGTCCGCGGGGAAAAGATCACCGATCGGCATGCCGATTTTTGCATCTGGCGACAATATCAACAGGCCAGAAGCATCGTCGCCGAGACCGAGCTCGATTGGGCTGCAAAGCATTCCTTCCGATTCGACACCGCGCAGTTTGCTTTTCCTAATCTCAGTTCCGTTCGGCAACTTTGTCCCCGGCAACGCGAGTGGAACTTTGTCGCCGACTTTGTAATTGGTCGCGCCGCAAACGATCTGGCGTTTCGTGCCGCTGCCGTCATGCACTTCGCAAACTGTGAGCCGATCGGCATTCGGATGGCGCGACGATGCGGTGATTTGCGAAACGATCACTTTGTCGATCTTCGCGCCGCGCGTCTCGATGTTTTCGGTCTCAACTCCAGCGCGAGTCAGCAACTCGGCGATCTCTTCCGGATTTTCTGGAAGATCGACAAATTCGCGCAGCCAATTAACGGAGAATTTCATTTCGTCTCGCGCTCTACCGGAACATAGGCATTCTGCCTGTGTGCCCAGCGGAGATGTTCTTCGCTGCCTGCGTGACAGCCGAGTGCAACTCCGCTGGGCACACAGACCACAGGTCTATGTTCCACTGAAACATTCATGCAAATTGTTTCAAAAATCGGAGATCGTTCTGCGCAAAGAGCCGGATGTCGGGAATGTCGAACAGAATCATCGCCAGCCGATCCATTCCGAGACCGAATGCATAGCCGCTCCATTTCTCCGGATCGTAAGCCTTGTCGCCGCGCGCCTTATTTATCGCTTCGAAGACCGCCGGATGTACCACGCCCGAGCCCGCAACTTCAATCCATCGCTCCCCGCCCTTAAGCGCTTTTGATCGCACATACACTTCAAGGCTCGGCTCGGTGAATGGAAAATAGTGCGGGCGAAATTGGACTCCGGTTCCGGGACCGAAAAGTTCGCGCATGAAAAATTCGAGCGCGCCTTTTAGATCCGCGATGCTGACGTTCTCATCGACGTAAAGTCCTTCGATCTGGTGAAATTGCGGGCTGTGCGTGGCGTCGAGTTCATCGCGCCGGTAAGCCGCGCCGGGCGCGATCACGCGAACCGGCGGCGGCGCGGCTTGCATCGTGCGGATTTGCACCGTCGACGTGTGCGTGCGCAGCAAGCGGCCGTCCGGCAAATAAAATGTGTCTTGTTCATTCCGCGCCGGATGTTCCGGCGGCGTATTCAACGCGTCGAAGCAATGCCACTCGTCTTCAACGTCCGGCCCATCTGCGAGCGCGAAACCCATTCGCCGGAAAATTTGAATGGATCGTTCGAGGACTTGCGTGAGTGGGTGCAATGAGCCGCGTTCAAGCGGTAAGTAACCAGAGTAACCAGAATAACCAGTCAGCGGAGTGGAGTGTCCGCTGTAACCAGAATATCCAGTTGGTCCAGTGGCTCCTGGGAGCGAGATGTCGATCCTCGCGAGTGCGCCCGATTCTTTTTGCGCGCGGAATTCTTGCGCGCGCGATTCGATTGCGACGGTGACGGCTGTTCTAACATCGTTGAGCAGTTTGCCGACGACTGGCTTCTCTTCCTTCGGGAGCGTTTTCATTTGCTCGCTCCAGGCGGAAATGCTGCCGCTGCGTCCGAGATATTTCACTCGTGCGGCCTCGAGCGCTTGCTCGTCGTTGGCGGCGTTTATTTCAGCCAGTGCGGTCGTTCGAAGATCTTCAAGTGGATGCGGCATGAATAAGCAAACGTTGAACGCTCAACGCCCAACGCTCAACGTCCAATTCAGAGAATTGTAGAGCAGGCGCATCGCCTGCTGATCCTATAAAGTGGCAAGCGGAGCGCTTGCCCTACAAACCAATCAGACCTTCTCTACGAATTTTTTCCCTTTGAGGGCTTCCTTTGCCTGTTCGACGATCGATTTAAATGCGGCTTCGTCGGTGACAGCCAAGTCGGCGAGAATTTTGCGGTCCAGGCCAATGCCAGCAGCTTTGAGCCCTTCGGCAAAACGGCTGTAAGTCATACCATTAGCGCGGGCAGCGGCATTTAATCGTTGAATCCAGAGATAACGAAATGTGCGTTTGCGTGTTTTGCGGTCGCGATAGGCCCAATACTGGCCTTTCATGATCGCGTCCTTCGCGTAGCGGAAAAGTTTTGAACGGCGTCCGCGGTAGCCTTTGGCTTTTCTTAAGACTCGTTTGCGGCGCGCCCGGCTTGCCGGGGCATTTGTGGCTCTTGGCATGATTGTTTTGCCCCAAAATCGCTTCAGGGCTCCTCGTTCAGCGAGTTGTTTTTAATTACTGATCTTCGCGACCTCACTCGCCGATTCGATCCCAGGATACGGAACCAGGTGCGCAGATCGAAGGCGAGGAAGTTAGGCAAATTGGGACAAAAAACAAATGGAGACCCGAGAAATTACGAATAAAGGAGGAAGCCTGAAGTAAACCACCGATACAGAAGCGAAAGATTCTTTCACTGTTCGGATTTCGTCATTCCTTGGTCATTCGACCTTCGTCATTGGGTTTCTCTTTTCTCCAAAGTACCCACGCGACAACGCCCACAGCCGCGCCGCCCAAATGCGCAGCCGATGAGACCGAACTGATGCCGGCCTTCTGTTCCAAAGCACCGATAAGCTGAAACAAAATCCACAAGACGAAGACCGACCACGCCGGCAAGCGGATCCATCGGAACCAGACAAATCCCCATCGCATCAGGAACCCGAGCCGGACGCGCGGAAAATTGAGCGCGTAAAACGTAATCACGCCAGCAATGCCGCCGCTCGCGCCGATGCATGGCGTTTGTGAGCGAGGATCGAGAGCGATATGCGCGAGATCACCAACGAACGCCGCCAGCGCGATGAGCAGGAGATAACGAAGCGGTCGGAGAAAATTTTCGTCGTCGTCGCCAAAGACAAAGAGAAAATACATATTGCCGACGAGGTGAATGATTCCGGCGTGCAGAAAAAATGAAGTGACAAACGTGAGGCCGTGCAGGCGCGTGGCTTCCGCGGGAATTAGTCCGAATTCCGTCACCATTTCGTGGAGCCGCGTGAAGGCGAATAGGCTAGCGGCGATGATCACCGTTCCGAGCAACCATGTGGCCCACGGACGCCGAGTGTGCGGCGCGGTATCGAATTCAACCGGCACTCCGAGAAAGGCTGCGATCCGTTTCCACGATTCATCAGGTGGTACGCTGTCGAGGTCCGAGCCTTCGGCTTCTTTGGCTAACCGCTCGACTTCTGCAATCGCGAGCATCTCGCGCGCTTTCTGCGGCAGTTCGGGAGCAAGAGTTTGCGGCCGTCGTGGAACCAGCGTGTCAATTTCATGCGTGTCGAACCACACGAAGTGGCAGCGCTGGCAAACGTCGACGTTGATTTCGGCCCGGTCGGACAAGGCGACGTCGATCATCGGGTGTCGGCACGATGGACAAGGAACGCCGCTGCGCCCCTCACCTCGCATGGCGTGCAGCCACAATGGATTGATCGATTCTGGCGTGAAGCGATTGCGCAACAGCTCGATCGTAGCTGCACGACCGCCGCAGTTGTCGCACGCCCAGAAAACGCCGCCCGAAGTACGTACTTCTTTCAATGGCAGTTCGCAGCGCGGGCAAATGAGCGCCGTGTCAGTAGTCATCGGGTACGGTTTGCACTCACAATGACAAATGACGATTGCAGAACGAATGACGAAATCCGAACAAAAAACGATGCTCGCGTCCCAGTTCGCCATAGGCATACTTGGATCTCTCATTCGTCATTCCTGATTCGTGCTTCGGGATTGTTCTGATATACTCGGCCCGTGCATTGGTTTGGTCGCGCCCGGCTATTGATCTTGACGTTAATTTGTCTTTTTTGGACAGGGCTGATTGTTCTCGGGCATTTTCTTCCAGGTGCGCCGTTTCTCTCGGCGCCGTGGCGCGGCGAACAAAGCTTCGAGGATTTGCTTCGACGCGAGGGTCGCAAGACAGCGGCGCCTCGCGATTTTGTTTTTCTCGGAATTGATCAAAGCACATTGCAGTTGCCGCCGCTGACTGCTGAAGAAGTCGCAGGAAGCCGCGCGTTTCAACTCATGACTGAGCTGCCGTTCCCGTGGTCACGCGAAGTCTGGGCACTTTTACTCGATCGACTGTTTGGGGCCGGTGCGCGACTCGTCGTATTTGATTTGCTTTTTAATCCTCCTAACGATGGCGACCCAGCATTTCACGCCGCGCTGGATCGTTATCACGACAAGGTCGTCGTCGGCGCAAACTTCGACATGGAAAATGGCGCGCAGGCCACTACGCCAAACGATGCGCTAATCCCCCCGCCGCAGCTGCTCGACGATCGAGTCGGATTTGTGAATTTCTGGCCGGACGCGATCGACGGAAAAACGCGCGCTGTGACTTATCAGGTGACCAATCGCCAACTCGCGGGTTTGCCGCCGCACCCGAGCGAAGAAGTTTATGAATCTCTTTCCGCGCGCGCGTTGGCCAAAATCGGCCACGGAAATGATGTGCCGCGCGATTTTCGCGGCCATATGATTCGTTTCACCGCGCCGGACGCGTTCGAACCGCGACCGCTCTACGAGGTGTTCGATCCCAAACTCTGGCATGCGGACTATGCCGACGGGGCGTTTTTCAAGGACAAGATTGTAATGATGGGGCCGTCTGCGCAGGTCTTGCACGACTTCGTCGACACACCACTGAGCCCAACCACGCCGGGACCCAGGCTACATATGCAGGCGATGGCTGCGGCGCTGGGCCACGAGTTTTTGCGGCCTACGCCTCCGAACGTCGCCCTGGCACTCGTAGCCGGAGCGGGGCTTATTGCGTGCTCGCTTGTTGCATTCCTGCGCAGGCCGTTGCTTTGCGTTGGAGCGCTCATTGCAATCACCGTCGCATATCTCGTAACGGCGCGATTGTTTTACGACAAGACTGGACTGCTGCTGCTTACTGTTCCGGTTCTCTCTGCTCTGTTGCTTAGCGGATTATTTTCGCTCGGCTTTGAATACGCAGTTGAACGGCTGGAGAAATTGAGGACGCGCCGGACCCTCGAGCGATACGTCTCGAAAAATTTGGTTAGAGAGATTCTGGAAAACCCAGACAGCTACTACAGCTCGCTCAAAGGCGTCCGCGTGCCGGTGACCATCCTGTTCTCGGATTTAATTGGTTTCACCACGTTGTCCGAAAAAGCAGATCCCGAAGCACTGGTCGCGCAGCTCAATGAGCATCTCACCGGGATGACTTCTGTCATTTTCGGCAATGGCGGCACACTCGATAAATTCATTGGGGACGCGATCATGGCCGTGTGGGGCAACGTGCGCAGCCTTGGGATGGCGGAGGACGCGAAAAATTGCGCACGCGCGGCATTGGGGATGCGCCGAGAGCTCGCACGGCTCAATCAAAAATGGCGCGACGAAGGGCGCATGGGACTCGGCATGGGCATTGGTATCAACCAGGGCGAGGTGATCGTTGGCAATGTCGGCTCGCAGGAGCGCATGGATCCGACCGTTATTGGCGACGCGGTCAATCTGGCGTCGCGGCTGGAAGGCCTTACCCGAACTTATGGCGTCGATATTCTAGTTGGTGCGGCAGCGGCCGAGCTGGTGCGAGAGGAGGTTTATCTGCGCTCGGTGGCCCGCGTTCAGGTGAAAGGCAAAATGAAGCCCGCGGACGTTTTTACCTTCGTCGGTGCACGAGACGAAAAGGTCGATCCGGAATTTCTGAAATGGCTGGAAACTTACGAAGAGGGACTGGAAAAATTTCGCGCCCGTGATTTTGATGAGGCGAAGATCCTGTTTTCACGCTTCCTGGAATTTTACCCGGACGATCTTCTGGCCAAAATGTATCTGGAGAGCGCGCTCGGATATGAACAAGCGCCGCCCGATGAAGCGTGGGAGGCTGTGGAGGTGTTCGAAAAAAAGTGACGATCACGAGGCGATCGTCATGCTGAGCGGAACGAAGCGAAGCCGAGGCATCCGGCGGAGAAGGCGAAAACTTTAGGCATCGACTTCGTTCAGAATGACAGATGATGGCTAGCCAAAGCGGCTGACGGGTCGTAGAACATCCGCGTGAAAGAAGCGCCGAAAAACTTCCATTTCCTCGGAATTTGCGGGACCGCGATGGCGTCTGTAGCGGCCGCAATGCAAGAGCGCGGCTTTAAGGTCACTGGTTCGGACGAAAATGTTTATCCGCCAATGTCGAGCTTCCTCCAGGAGAAGGGCATCGCACTCAAGCAGGGCTATCGCGCAGAGAACATCCCTGGCGATGCGGATGTAGTGGTCATCGGCAACGTGATGAAGCGGGGCAACGCCGAAGTGGAAACGGTCCTGAATAGAAAATTGTTTTACCTCTCCTTGCCGGAAGTTTTGAAAAATTATTTTTTGCGGGGCCGTCACAACCTCGTAGTCACGGGAACGCACGGCAAAACAACCACTACGGCGTTGCTTGCCTGGATTATGGAGAAAGCCGGACGCAAGCCCGGTTATCTCATTGGCGGACTGCCGAAAAATTTCGGCCAGGGCGCGCGCCTGAACGATTCCAAGTACTTCGTTATTGAAGGTGA